>LAZR01000871.1_pt1 | contig 20673 bp, 19 predicted proteins | sample 329461 | NCBI WGS metagenome assembly LAZR01 (sample SAMN03002196, study PRJNA259156) | marine sediment metagenome | biome: sea floor; feature: Hydrothermal impacted sediments; material: marine sediment; isolation source: Loki non-amplified sample from Loki's castle hydrothermal vent sediment ...
TTAACATCATTTCTAGTTCCAGCATTTTTATTCATGATCTATATATTCCAGTTTTTTTTACCATACTTTTTAGAAACCAAGAGCTTTTTGGATTTATTTCTTGAAATCAGACCATTTGTTGCATTAATATCTATGCCTTTGGTTATTATTGGATGTTATCTTGTTCGTCTTTTCTTTGTAAGCTTAACTACACACATCATTTGGAGATTCACTGAAAGAAAAACACCCAGTCGGGATGGCATAATTCCAAGAAATTTCAATTCACAAACCTTGGAGTCTTATCAAAAAAGAAGCTTTTTAATAAAATATGGAAAGAATACATTTATGAAGGGGGCATTTCCTTGGCTCAGTAATTGGTTTTTTAACTTTGTGGGTTCTCTTGAAATAGGAAAAGGCACAACTTTAGAAGAATCTTCAGGTAATGATAAATATGCAATTATAGGGAAGAATTGTTATCTTGGGGTAAATTCTATGCTAGCGAGCCATTTGGTTGATGGTGTTTTTGGGAATATTAATTACTTTAAGATAAAAGTCGGAGATAATGTGACAACAGCAGGGACAAATTTGATTGGAGCAGGTTCTGAAGTGCACAATAATAGTTATTTGCTTCCTTTAGCTTCAGGAGGGAAGCACAGTGTTTTAAAAGGAAACAATTTTTATTGGGGAATTCCTCTCAGGAAAATATTTAGAAAGAAAACTATGGAATATTTAGGAGTTTCTCAGAAGGATTTAGAGAAAAATGAAAATATCGAGGGATATCATGATAAAAAGCTATTAAAGAGATTAAAAGCTGAAAAATCGTTTGGAGCTCCAGTAGAAGTTTCCCCTGTAAAGGAACCAGAGATCATCCCAAATCCTGAAATTGATGTTAATAATTTAACTGAGCAAGATCTAAGAGTTGATTTTACAACAAGTAGCGCTATTTCAAGGGTAAACATTAAATTTTTAGCAGTATATGTGCCCATTTTTTGGCTTTCAGGCATGATAGTCACCACTGTATTTTATACATTCACCTATTATGTTCAAAATTGGTTTTTAATGGCCTTTTTTATGCCAGCAATGATAATTTTTATGTGGTTTTTGTTTATCCTTGGATGTTTCTTTTTTAGCAAATTGTTTTTGCTTTTGATTAATTTAATTCATAGACCAAAAGAAGGTATCTTTAAAGCTGAAATAGGCGACCCAGATTTTGAGTTTTGGTGTATGCGAACTGAACTAAAAAAAATAGTCTTGTGGCTTATGCGAAATTGGCCTCTTCCATGGATGGACATCTTGGCTTTCAAATGGTTTGGAATAAAAATGACTTTGTCTAGCACATTGTATGATTCGTGGTGTGATAGTGAATTTATTACTTTCGGGCGTAGAGTACTAGTTGGACAAGGTGCGACCATCATGAGTTCAATGGTCGTCGGAAAATATTTAATAATCAAGAGAGTTATATGTGGAGATTATTCTCTTATAGGTGGTCATTCTACTGTAGCCCCAGGGACTATTATCGGGGAGGATGCTTTTATTAGCGCGATTTCTACTACTATGTATAATCAGGTTCTTGAGCCGGGATGGATCTATATGGGAATACCCGTTATTAAGTTTAAACCAAACAAATATGCTGAATCCAGTAGGGAAATTCTAATTAAGCGAAATGTTGACGATCAACAGAAATTTGAAGTTGAACATGAAGTAAACGTTGATGATGATAAGAAGGATTTAATTTAATTCTTTAAAGAAATTCTAAAGTTTCTTCATATTTTAAGGATAATCACCAAGGTGTCTCTTCATTTAAAAGCGTTTGAGCAGCATTCATTAGGATTTCGCAATCACAATGACCATCATATTCTGTGCATCTATCCAAAAGTAATTCTTGCTCCTTTTGAGTTATTTTCATCTTATCCAAAACTTTTCTAGCATATACAAACTCTTTACCACCACATCTCCATTCACTACGGTTAAATTGACATCCTTCATCTCCAGCTAGTCTATTCAAGAATTCTCTTAACTGTACTTTTGTAAGAGAAATTCCTTCAATAGGTTTCTCATAAAAATTTTTAATACTTCTTTTGATATTCGTAATTACAATTCTGAATTCTCTCTTATCCCAAATATCAATACTTTTTTCCCTGTATTTCTCTTTTATTATAGCTAGCAATTCTTCTAATTGTCTCAATGCTAAGTGCCTAAACCACCCCAATTTTCCCAGATTCAAAGGCAGAAACCAAGTCTTTCTAATGAGTTTGCCATCAACCATATACTCAGGTTCAGGTTCCGATTCTTTAATTATGGTTACAATCGATTTCTTTATTGATTTAGATAAATAAGACTCAAGGTTTATAACATATCGAAATGCTTTCTTACTTTCATAACCATCAAATTCCTCAAAATACCTAACTGCTTGTGTTATTGAAATTAAGAATGCTTTTAATCTATTAATATCAAGATGTTCTAGAATTTCTATTAATTCAGAAGGAGCGAATTTTCTTATTAATCCTTCCTCAATAATAGTTCCATAATTAGTGATCGAACCATCAGTTATAACTGAAAGAAGAAGAGATTTCAGACGATTTTTGTCTATTAACTTACACATCTTAAAAAATCCTAAATGACCAATATAAAAATCATAATCATAATAATGTAATTCATCATGATAATCCCCAAGTATCCGAATAATATTTTTAAAAAATCCACTTTCTTCTTCTGTAATTAACTCACGAATATCATTTGGTTCTAAATAATGCAAGAAGTAAGTTGCTAGTAGGGGCACTAGACTTGTAAGATCTTGTTTTCTAATTATTTCAATTATATATCCTCTTATTATATCTTTTTTCTTGTATTCTACGGGGATTATTTCTAATCCTGAATCAAATTGTTTTCTTTGTTCATATGCGATAAAATGTAAGGATCTAAGAATGCCTTCTATTAATTCAGAACCATATTCTTTAAAAAGATTGATTAGGTCTTCTTTTTCTAGTTTATATAAATATTCTTTTTCCCAAATCTTAAAAATTCTTTTGAGGTCTCTAGTTTCTAAAAGGTTAACTATCCTGGATACCTCAGCACAAGCCTTAATTTCAGACTTAAGATCTCCGTTCAAGACATCACTAGGTTCTCTGTTAAATGTTTTAAATAAAAAATTGTTGACAGTAAAAGTTATGTCTTTTTTCTTTGAAAAGTCGTTCTGATACAATAGCTTTTTAAGATTCTTAATGAAAAAATCATTTTGGTTTCGGTATAATATTTCATAACAATTCTTTTCTAAAAATTGAGTAAAATCATGTTTTATTAGCAAATATAAAATTTTAGTAGAGGTATAATTAGATTTGAAAATGTTAAAAAGCGTTTTCTTAATTTCCCCCTTGGCATATGAATTATGTTTAGATGCAAACTTTAGCAATTCAACAAATTCTTCTATTTCCATTTCAACCAAAAAGTAAAAAATATTATTTGAGAAAAGGAGTTTAAGGCCGAAAAATTGATGGATTAGTGTCATCGGATAAAGGATTGCTTTTTCTTCTAATTCTTGAAAGGAGAAGAGATTTATTATAGGTAGACCATGACTCAATACCTTATAATTGTTCTTCGAGTCTTCCCTACCTAATTTTTTACCTTTATCATAACCATCATGTCTATTTCTAAGCATTTCTTTAATCTACTTTTTCTCCATGAGATTTTAACCTAAACTCAAGATAAGTTAAATTTTTATAAGAAAAATATTTATTAAGGAATTGAGACTCGATTCATCTTAGCACATGCTACGCAAAACCAAGACTTATATTTTGGAATGTAGAGCAAATCCTCTTTAGCGGTCCCGCATACCTCACACATACAAATAGACCTTCTTAAATCTGAGCTATTTTTTTGAACTTCTTTATTGACTTCATGAGCTTCTTCTCTAAGCCCCAACTTATACAAACTTGAGAAAGCTTCCCTCAATCGTGAATTCTTTACTTCAACTGCCTTTGCTATTAAACTCCGTAAGTTATAGCGTACTTTCTGTAGATTTGGGTTTTTTATTCGGATAATTTTTTTTCGCTTCACAAGAATTTAACAACCTCACTAATATTTAAATATGCTGACACTGTAGAATCACCAAAAATTATAGTAATTTTGGGAACATTGAGCTATAATCAACAGAATCATCGAACATATCCCTCCAATTAATATTAAGGTATCCCGAATAATCACCCAAACCAGGGACGCGTACACACAACGAATACACTCCCTCTCCATATTGATTGAAGAAACGTTCATGGGCAATATCATAATATTCCTCTATAAAGGTTTCAAGGCCATTACTTTGATAAAAATTCTTTCTTTCATTAAAATTATTTAATAGATCACCAAAATCTCGATTCTCAGACCATAGCTCATAAACCCACTCACTATCTTTAAATAGATCCTTCACATCATCTTGAATCCATTTCCCATCCTGCCCGGTGCCATCTTGAGACATCATAGTTTCAAAACCCTCTAATATCTCTAAGATATCAGCCTCGTCATAATTCCTGTATAGATTATGAACTCTACCATCAGTAAGAATAAGATCCTCAATATATAAAGAAAGCTTGTTGTCGATATCATCTCTAAAATGATGACGGGCAAATGTATTCCCATACTTGTCTCTCCCATACACAAAGATACTGTCATCTAAAGTCTTGAAGGTCAATATATCGAACCCTAAATTTCGAGCCAAAAGTCTTGTAATATGGAATTGCTTGGTCTGCTCTTCAAACCAATGCGTTCTATCATAAAATGTACCAGGAGAACGGAAAAAGATCGATATTTTATTTTCTCTTGCATATGTAAGGATATAGTCTATAGCTCGTTGATAAATTGCTAGACTCTCAGTATCTATGGCAGATTGTTTAAACTCATGAAGTATTCTCAGATAAGCCCCTAAAGATTTATACCCCATCCCTGAACCCATAATTATCTTCCATTGCAGGCTCGAAGTTTCTGCTAGTTTAGCTATTTTAGTAAAGTCGATATTTGGATCGCTTTCATGGGTAGCAGTGGCTAACCAAATGGCGTCTGTTAATTTATATTGCAAATCGGCTTTTTTTGATTTGCGAAGCAATTTTTCATGCATGTAATGTTCATTACAAAATATCTTAATTATTTCTCTCACATCCATTTGTAGTTTTTCTAAATCTTGAATAGTGATATCTAGTTCTTCAGCCGAGAAGTGGTCAATTGTTAATTGAGAAACTCTCCTCTCGATAATGAATAAATCCTTGAGAGGTGGACGAGTTGTTCTCAATATCCAATGTTCCGCATCGAAATCCCCAAATAATATATAATATAGTGATTTTTGAACGGTAAAGCTTTGCAAAATTGGACTTAAATCAATTATACTTTGCACCAAATTCTTTCTTATACTATCTGGAGTGGTACTAAGTATATCTTGACCTTGAGTAAATAATATAACACTGGATTTAAACTCATCAAATAATTTGTTGATCTCAATAATTTCAGATGGAGAGAGATAAGAAGTGATATCACGAGCAAAGGTAGATAGAATAGCCTGTCGATATTTCTCAATAAATATCGTGCTAGGAATTCTCTTGGGCGTCATAATCAAATCCTTATAAAAGTTTTTTAGATCGTTCACATTAGAAAATTGCTCTAAGTAAACATTAATCTGGGTATATTCATTCTTGGTAATACCGGGGACCGCTTTAACTAAAATATCACCAACCTTTAAAGTCAATAATTTTGCTCTATGATAGAAGGGATTCTGATGTTTTACTCCTTTTAAATATCCTGAAATACGATAATAATTTGTAAATAAAAACTTTACTCTATCTATATACTGCTGCTTTGTATCTATTGGGATATTGAGCTTATCAATTTTATTCTCGATTCGAGCTAACCACTTATCTAATTGTTGTTCCCAGATATTACCCGTTGAAAAAATGTGTCCACCCGCTTGAAATCTTTGAATCCTTTCGGAGATACTTATAGAAGGGGTATCATAAAATAAAATCTTATCAAGGTCAGTCTCTAAGGAATTTATGTCTTTTAGCACATCCATCCCAAACAAGTCCAATTCTAATACTGTAATAAAACTCTTGAAAAATGGAAGGAAAGGACTATCTTGACTTGTTTGTATATCAGTGAATAAAGGACCATTAAACGTTAAACCGAACATGAATTGAGCAGTTGACATTATAGAATTTTCTAAAGAAGTGGTAGAAAAAAAAAAAAATTAGTATTGTGCTAGGAATTTTTTACTAAATTAACTCCTAGAGCACCAAAAACTGACGTTATTAATTTTGCTCCTGTTTCCAAAAAATATTTTGACCATAATAAATCGTTTGAAACGAAAAGCTGTGCTCCCCTTAACAAGAAATAAAATCCCCCAATTAAGAACCCTACGATCATTGCTATAATGCCAAAAATTAGATAAGATATTAGAAGCGTTAAAAAAACTTAAGATAAAATTATAATTATCCAATTGACTTTTAAAATAAAAGGGATCCATAAGCTGGGTAAAAATTCCTGAAAAATTTATGATTTAAATGGTTAAATGTCCATGGTCTCCCAATGCATCATGCGATATAGAATTATTTAGTGAGATAAATAACGCATTCATCATCGGTTCAAATTCACCTGATAGGCGGGAATATATTGAAATGATTAAAGAAGTATTAGAAGAATTTAATTTAATACCCAATTTTGCATTAGACTTGAAAGATTTTATAAACATAAATACCATAATCATCATTATATTTCCATTGCTCTGGTTTAGATGTTCCTAGAATCCCCTCAATATTCTTTAAAGATAGTGTTGAATGAATTTCCCTAATAGAAAGAGCTGTGTCAATATTCTCTTCTTGAATAGCTAATCTATAATAATGATTTAAATATTCGCTAATTTGTTCACGAACTTCGAAGAAAACCTACAATCTTCAATATCTTTTTTTTGCATCTAATAACTCAATTCATATTCTTCTATCATTTCCTCTAGAAAATTAATATTTAATTTAGAGATTTCTCTTTTTTCTTTAATTAGTATTGTGTAAGTCGTCGAAATCATCCCAGTTCCTAATCTTTTTTTATATGAGATAGTTCCATTTTCTTGTTCTACCGAAACAGGCTTTTTAGTCTGAAATATTAAGAGAGCAATACATCTTATCATCTCGTCTTTTTCATTTGGAATTAGTATTTCTTTTATTTTATAGAATTTATTCTCATACCTTATCCACCTTATAAGATCCTCTTCGAGATTTTTAATCCTATTCTCAATATCAGATACTCCTATTACTTTTCGAGGAAATGAATTGGTAATGCCTATTATGATAATCCCTCCTTGTAGGTTTGCAAATGATGAAACAATTTCACAAAAATCAATTTGCTTTTTCCTCCGCACATCACGAGGAATCTTCTTATTCCAACATTCTAGTGTTTTTTTAACATCCCAATCATCCTCTTCATTATATATTTTTATAACTTTCTCATAAAAATCTCTGAAAAATACCTTTTTCTTTAGAATAAATACGAATTTCTCAACTAATTTTTGAAAAGAGAGATAAATAATTATATAAAAAAAAATGAGGGAAATAATAGGAAAAAAACTAAAAATCTCCCTGTAAGGTGCAGATGAGCTTGAAATCTCATAAGTAATTTCAGAATATATCTTATTTAACTCTAAGTATTTCAATTTTGTTTGATTTACCATTCGATCTAATCTTAGGGGCAAGTAAAAAATAAGTAAACAATAGATCCCTAAGTAAATAAAAAAGGAGATAATACTCGCATTCTTTTTTACCGTCCTATTACTTGAAAAAGAGAATAAGATCCACCCAATTAAAACAATTATATGAGAAAAAAAATAAGCAAAAAATATGAGTGTGAATAAAAATAAAAAATTATCCTCAAAAAATGGAACATAGGTATCTAAATTTGACCAATTTACAAACCTTCCAAGAAAATTCATCCCAAAGGAGACTTCCTCGTCAATAATAATTTCACCCTTCAAAGTATAGTGAATTGTATAATAATTTAATTTACTCATTAAAACTAACCCTACTAATATGAATAAGACATAAACAAAACTAAATATTATTATAAGTAATACCTTATTTCTCCCATTGATCATTTCTTCTTTCCATTTCTTTGATTTATTTAGGTATAATTAATTGAAGGATGATTAATAAATGAAGAAGTTGATTTTTTTATTAAGATTTTGAGTATATGGCTTTAAGATTGTAATAATTTAAAAAATAAGACCTTATCAAACTCCAAAAAACTATTACAAATATCAACCAATTACCTGAAAAGATTAAGGTCTAAATTAGATTAAAAGATATTATTAGAAAGATGATTAAATAATAATAGATTCAGGGTGATATTAGTAATTGAAGAGAGAGCTTTTGTTCAATTAATAAGTATAAAACAAGAAAGATATATTTCTGTTGCATTTATTGAAGGTAAAACAAAAAATTAATTAAATAATAAAAAAAAATAGATTAAAATGATAATCTGGAAAGAAGGGGAATATATCACTTATTATTTGGGTAATCCTAGTATTAATTGTCATATAGATGCTGTACATTCTATAAACCCAAAAAAAGACATTAATACAAAAGAACTTGTAATAGAGATAATAAAAAATACTAATTGCAGTGGTATTTATGCTTCAATTTCAAGAACAAAAATGGATTTAAATAGACAGATAAATAAAACTAACAAACCCGCAATTATAGAATATCGAAAAGTTATTTATTCTATATTAAATCATCTTAGAATTATTGATAAGAATCATAATTTAACAAGATTATATTTGCATCTAGCTTTACACGGAATGAAGGATAATGCGTTTAAAGAAATTGAGGTTGGGACAAGAAATAACGAAACATGTAGTGATGAAATATTCATTTGGTTTCGTAAAAAGTTAGAGGAAATTAGCAGAGAAGTGTTTAAAAGAGATCTTAAGATTGTTTATAATGTAAAATTAAAAGGTAATTCATCTAAAGTAGTTCATAGGAATAAATATGGGACTTTATTTAATACATTTCAAATTGAGATTAGTAAAACATTAAGAACTAAATATTTCGGTGATGTGGTTGGTGTATTCACTAGAATCATTACGGATTTTTCTCAGGAAATAAATCTAGGGGTGTAATTTAGAAATGGTTAAATTCTTTTAAATAGTATTTCATTAATAACTCCAGCCCATTATGAACATTAATAATTGAGTTTCGAAAATCTACATCGTTACTAGCTGTAATTAAAGTACCAAATCCACTGTTGAAGCATAATTGAATATTTTTTTCTAAATCTATTTTTTTCATTACAATTATTGACTAAAACTAATTTAAATCCATTATCCAGATATAAAGGATATATTTAATAATATATTTATTTGGTATGTTTAATATAATTTTCTAAATACCAAGCAGTAAGAATAAACCACTTTATTTTAAAATCCATTTAATTTATCTCATGGATAAGAAATCCAGGGATGATGTGTTAGTGCATATAAAGATCCACAATCAGAACAAGGTTTAGATTATACATAAAGAATTATTAACGGTGAACTCTAAAATTTCGGGATTAAACTTATGAGGTTGTTGAGAATGAAATTGAGCAAGAGTTTTTGAAAAGCATATAGGTGCAATTTTTAGGAAGATATATAAGTTTTTAGACTTTTAATACATCTTAGAATTATAGGAACATATTATTATAGATCTAGGTATTATCAAATCATGCTTAGTGAAATTATAGAGAAAGGAGAAAACGAAAAAGTAGAATTTAAAGAAACTTTTAGGTATGATATTGATAGCCAATCCAAGAATAAAGCCCTAAAGAAAGAAGTCACTAAAGCAATATGTGGTCTTCTGAACAGTCAAGGTGGGATGGTGTTAATAGGAGTAAGTGATGGTTGTAAAGTTAAGGGATTAAACCCAGATTTGAAGTTATATAAAGGAGAAAGTGCTATTAAAAATCGAGATAATTTGCTAAAAGATATAAATTCTACTTGTAGAGAACATTTGGGAACGCGAGTAATTGGACTTTTAACCATCTCCTACGAGACTGTAGAGGAAGAAGAAATTATATTAATTGAAATTTCCCCCTCTGATGAACCTGTATTTTGTGAAGACAAAATTTTTTATTTAAGGAATGGACCAGCTACTATCCAATTAGAAGGGAGAGATTTGACAGATTATTCAATAAAACATTTTGGGAGAAATGAATCTCAGAAGGAACAGTTAGGGGAAAAATTCAAAAATTTGTATAACAGATTAGCTTCGAAAGATCCTGAATATGTTATTATAGATGTAAAATCCTCAGTTGAAGATATCGGCAAGATTAATTTAGGAAAAATACTGAAGATGGAATATATCATAGATAGTAAAGAAAGAATTATGTTAATGGAGCATAATAAATGGAATTTGTCAATTAAAACACGCTCATCTCCACATTTGAGACTTATTAAATATATAAATGGAGACTCTCAGACCTACGATTTTGAAATTCCAGATGAAAATGAAGATATTCTAAATGAATTTTTAAATTTGATAAAAGATAGATGTAAAAAAAACGAAATATTTTAAGCCGAAAACGTTATGTATATCTTCTTAAGGAGAAGTATGCTAATTCTAGACTTAGATTCGTTTGGTCAGAAGTTAAATCATGATATCAATCATTAAAGAAATTTTTTCTTTAAGTTAAATCTTAAAAAAAGAGGTGAGAGTTGACTAAATTTGATTGAGTTTAATTATTTTGATTCTTTATCTCGAAATTGCCCTCGAAAGTAGCATCTATTGAATAAACCATAATATGTTATTTCTTTTTAGCTCTCATTTTCTCAATTGATCAATCAATTATAATCTTTCTTACTATAGATGAATTAGGAGCAATTATAAAACTAATTTTAGGCAGATGTTTCCCAAAATATCTATACTAAATAGGTCAAAATGAAGAGATCTTAAAATTTGGCTTTAAATGATATTAATTCTTACCATTAAATTTTAAATTTAAATAAAAAAATATCGCTGAATTACTCCATTCATTCCGCTTTTTCTTGGATCTCGTTTATCGTATCTTTTAATCCTTTGATAGCAAATCCCCCAACTACAAATACACTACCTAATAATAAAATTTTATATAAAGCTTCAGTATTTAACCTACTTTCTATATTTTCTCGAATGGTCGGCATAATTTTATCCAAGAATAAAGCGATTTTCTTCAAATTAAGTGAATCAAATTCTATAGAATTACATTTTGCAGCTGGTCCTGATAGATCTATACCCTTCTCAACAAATATTAAAATCTGCTTTTTTTTAGCGTAAGCCATTCCGGTTTCACCTTGGAGCCATTCAAATGTTTTCCAGTGTAAATTATCTGCGAGTTTATCACGCCTTGTAGCAATTCCAAAAACAACATCTGCCATTTGAATTTGGTTATTTATTTCAACTAATAATTCTTCATCTGAAAACTGTTTATTTAGAGGTTGAATTCCGACTGTATAAGGAGAAAAGCCCCAATATTGAATATATTGTGAAATAATATCAGGAGCATTTTTCTCACTATCCCTAACACTTCTGCTTATAAAAGCTCTGTAAACCGGAGTAGGCGTAAATTGAAAATAAGATTGCGATAACAATGAACAAGGTGGACCATACTTTTCTTTTTCTAATCTGTTAACTAATATATCTATACCGAAATTATAACGAAAAACAATTTTTTGAGTTAATTTAAGGGGAATCGATATTTTTACTTGTGGATTAAAAAACCAATTTGATTTCTTGAGGACTTTTTTTATTTCTATAAAATGATTATAAATATTTAAGTCGGGAATAGAAATATAACAAGATTGCAGATATAATTGAATTTTTTCATCATTTGAAAATGTGATTTTCAATATATGGGTGTTATTATTGGGATATGAGTCCACTTGAATTTTAGTATTTATTTTCATTTTGATTCACTAATATTTGTAAGAACATTGTATGTACATTAAAGAAAATCCATCAATTAAAGAATTACTATTAAATTAACTGAAGTTTAAAATTGTTTGTAATTTACCTGAAAAATGATTTTAATAGAGGGTTTAATTCTACCAAGATTTAACTTCAATTCTTGTCCAAAACCTTTATTAAATCAAATGATATGATGGAGTTCATTGAATTATGTGAAGAATTATTAGGTCCTGGTCCAGAATCATAAAAAAATAGAAAAACTATTTTCCTTCTTTTAAGATTTCCTTAGTTCTATCTCCTAATACTCTCTGTTTATAATATATTAATAAACTTATAATAAATAATTCAAAAATCATTGTATAATTATGAATTCCAAAAATCAATAATTAAAAAAAAATTTTGGAAAAAGGAACCCTATGATGAACTATGAGCAACCCTTTGAAAATATGGAAGGAAAATCAGCTTATGTTATTGGTCACACCTTAGATTTACTTTATTTCGATAGAATCAACAATGAATGGGTTATAGAATCAAGAAGTTACACAGATGATTTTACAAAAAATTGGTATCGGTGGATCTTTACTGGTGAATTACCTGAAATATTATTAGATATTATACCTTCGGAAGTAATATCTAAGGCAAAAACAGATTTTTTAATGATAAATCCAGAACGTACTATAATATTACCTCCTATGGGGGGAATTGTAGTTTTGAAGCCATACAAAGATAATGCTGGTAATCCTTTTTATTGCGTTATAGATCCAGAATTCCCAGAAGAAAAAAAATAGTAACATTGAATATTTTTTGTTATAAATTAAACCTTTAGTTTTCTCTTTTTTTTATCCTTGTACTGAAAAATTTTTTTTGCCAGGTTAAACTTTTGATCTCAAGATGCCCATAAAAAAAAGTTATTTCAAATGGTGCAAATATATGCAACAAATGAGTATAAAAATTTGTAAAAATAATGTGATAAAAACGATTTTTTGTGATCTATTCAAGAGCAAGTCCAATTATACCAATAACATCTAACTTATCTCCTTGACGTACAAAAGCAGCCTCCCAGAAATCCCTTACCCTTCCAATCCAATCATAATCTATTATCACAAATCTCGAGGGATGACTTTTAAGCAAGAATCTCAAGTTGTGAAATGAATAATGCCTTCCCTCAGGAGGAAAAAAAATCAATGCCTTATCTCTGGGATAGCGAGTTATGGCTAAGTGGTGGATCTCCTTGTATCTAGGCCTTTTAAAACACATCTCCCCGTCATATATCTCATAATTCTCATGAATACCGTCTGTTCTTGGTGAGGTGATTCTTTTTTCGTAAATGCTACAGATTTTTTCTGATATTGTTGATCCCATGCTACTAAACAGCTTGAAAGGGTATAACAATTGCAGGCTTTCTATCTGGTGTGAAATGAGATTTAGCTGGTAGTTGTCCGTTGGATCGTTCCAATAATCCAAGTGATTGCTAAGATAATCAAGCATCTTTTCACTATCCACGAAATTTTTCCATGAAGAATAGTATAATTCATTCCTACATGTTTTATGGCGTTCCAAGTTAGCTCCCAAGCAGCGATTCGCCTTATGGAATGCGCCATCGAAGAGATAATTCATTCCTTTATTTCTTGAAACGACCTTATATTTGATGATGAGATGTATATTGCGATTATTTATCATCATGGGCGTTGAAGTAAATATAAACCTCACAATTTTACTATGCTCTCGTCTTTAATTCATGACGCTGACATGGAAGCTAGTCACGACTATAAGATTTAGAAGTTGGTTCAGAAAAAAATTTGTATCCATTTAACAAATTTGATGAGAAGTGTCTAATTAGATTTCAACTTCAATAACTGGTTTCCACTTATTTCTTTTATACAATTCAAATATAATTAACGCTTCATGGGCAGCAGCATCATAATTTCTATGTTTTTCGATATATTTCTCATCAGGAAAAAGATACCGCCACCTCTCTTCTACATTAGGCCATTTAAATTATCATTCTTCAAGTTCAGGATCGGATGTTTTGAGAATCATGTGTAATAGGGTGGTGCATTATTTTTATTGTTTGACACTAGAGATTGGATCAATTCTTGGAGATCTTTAACCATTAAATGAAGAATAATAGCATCCTCTGCAATTCTGATTAGAAATTTTAAAGTATTAGCATAGATCTGATTAATGTGTTCTTTTTTTTTCTTCATAGTAAAAACACGTTTAGATTTAAAGTAAGTGTTTTAATATCTAGGATGTATCCAAAACATTTAAATCTTTCCTTCTCCTTTATCTATTAAAAAATCTGGTCATTTTCCTAAATTTATCAAAGATTTTCTTTAAGGAAATGTATAAATATTTATAAATGATAGAAGTTGAATTGGTTTTTTTAAGGAGTTCAAAAGAAAACCTTAGATTTAAAAGTACGTATTTTCTTTTTAGGGATAGGAAGATCTTAAAATTATCCCATTAATATTTGTTATTACTACTGTTAAAATATCCTATATAAATATTGGGCATAAAATTAGGATACTCTATAGGGTCTTATTTTAGGAGCCCCTTGATCTAATTTTAGGTAGTAACCATTAGCTCAACTTTGGGCTTTTTTTATTGGTAGTTCCGTAAGTGTCATAACATATAAAGATTGATCATCTTTTAAATGGGTCCTATGTCAGAATACATTTCGAAAAAAAACAAAACATATTTAAATAAATATATTTCAAAATTTCATTAGGTATGACTAATTCCATTTCAGGTAAAAATTCACGAGAATGAGTAGTAATAAAAATTTGAATCTCATTTGAAATATCTAAAAATTTATCTCTTAATTTATTTACTGACCCAGGATGAAGGTGCAACTCTGGTTCTTCTATAAAAAGAATAGAATTTTCTTTTAATTCTTTAAAATATGCAAGGAAATGAGCGATATTTAGGATTCCTTTACCCATGTCTTCTAGATTTAAGCTCAAATCTATGTTCTTCTCTTTAAAAATAAGGTACGTTTTATCTGAGCCATCAACCGTTTGCTGCATTGTTATTATATCAGAAAAATATTCGCGCAATTCTCGGTTAAAATCGTCTAACCATTTATCTTGATTTGTAACTTTTTTCATATGAAAAAATTTTGCCAGATTTTGACCATTAGGTTCCAGTATTGTACTTTTTATACTATTTCTGTCAGAATCTTTTTTGAATTTTCGCTTCTCTGGAATTAAAAAAATAGTATCAAAAAACTCATTTTTTATTAAATCCATTAACTTTGATAAAATTGGGTGCTTAGAAAATATATAACTATCGTTAAAAAAATTCGTAAGACTTGAATGGATACTACCAATAATACTAGAAGGAAATTCAGTAAAAAACTTGCGGATGGTGTTCCCTTCAATGTTGAGCTTAGAAAGGTCCGAAATTATGGTATTGTTGCTAGTATTTTCTACTATTGTTCTTAACAAAATTTGCTCTTCTTCAATTTTTTTATGTTTCGCTGAGACTTGACTAATACAGATATTCTTTAATACATTATAATAACTAATCTCCAGTTTGACTTTAGAATAATAACCTTGATCAAGTAACCATGGAATTGCAAGATTTTTATTCTGCCATTCTTTTTTTTTAAGACAACCTTCTAAACCTTCTGAAGCGAGAAAACCATAATGTAAGTAATTACCATGATATAAAATACTGAGTAATTCCCTTCTAAGTGATAGAGGTAATTTAAAAAATATCGTTATTGAAGCTTCGACTCTTGTATTTGCTTCATAAAGGTATCTTGGAGAAAAAATCCCCTTTTGATAATTTTCTTTTAACATTCTAAAAACTTTAAATAAGTTAGATTTTCCCGAATTATTTTTGCCTATAAATACATTATAATTATTCAGATCTGAAAACTCCGCGTTTTCATAACTTAGAAAATGGTAAAGCTCAATTTTTTCAATCTTTAATTTCATTTTAATCTTTAAACATATGTGATTTTAATTGTATCTAAAAATGTCACTATTGATATATCTTTTTTCAAAGAAAATAAATTTTCAAGGTAAAATAATCTTATTTGAATATGATTTGGTACCTTATTGCTTCTTTGATAAAATTGTTTTTTTAACATGGTTTTTGTATTTAATGTATTAATCAATCCAAACTAGTAAAAATTATTTAAGTGATAATATTATAGGATTATATGAAACTTAATCCAGACTCAATCGATTGGGCTCTTAGACATATTAATAAATATCAAACACATACCTCACTCTTTCCTAAACCATTTGAATTCGAAGCTATAAGTGCTGAATGGGTAACGGTTAAAAAGTACCTAATAGATCTAAATCTTCCTGAAGGTTGGAAGATTAGAGAAGCTAGAAAAGTCTTTGCTCCTAAGAGTTATTATGGATTTAGGTTATGTACACAGTTAGATCCCTTAGATGAAATAATCTATTGTGCATTAATCTACGAAATAGGTTCAGATATAGAAAAAACTAGGTTAGAGAAAAAAAGTGATATAGTTATTTCATCTCGTTTTTTACCAAGTTCTGATGGGGGATTGTGGGATTCAAATTATAACTATAAAAAGTTTGAATTAATTACAAATAGCTATATTGCTAATAAGAATTTTAAATTCATTGTTTCAACTGATATCGCTGATTTCTTTCCAAAAATATATTTACATGATTTAGAACATGCTCTAGATCGAGCAAGCGATAAGAAGGATCATATTGCATCTCTTCTGAGATTAATTAAAGGAATATCCCAAAACGTTTCATATGGCATACCCGTTGGCACCATTGCTTCGTTTTTGCTTGGAGAATTATTACTTGATTCTATCGACCGTAGATTAATCGATGAAAATATTACCTATTGTAGGTTTGTAGATGACTTTAGAGTTTTTTCTGAAACCAAGGTTGAAGCATATAAATACTTAAATTTTATATCGGAGATCATTTATAATACTTTAGGGGGGCTTACATTACAACAAGGGAAGACTAGAATTAGAAAGATTGAAGATTATTTAACTATCAAGAAAGCAAAACCAGATCCAATTACACCGTTATCTGAGAAATTTCTAAAATTTCTAAAAAATGAGATAGGCACTGAAGACCCATATCAAATTATTGATGTAGAAAAACTCTCTAAATATCTAAAAATAAAATTAGACAAATTTGAATTTGATACGATCTTGAAAGAACAGCTAACTCAAGAAAAAAGTAATCTTAATCTGATAAAATTTTTATTAAGAAGACTAACTCAGACAAATAATCAATCAGCAATCAATGACATTTTAGGTAATTTTGATATTTTTTACTCAGTAATAAATACTGTAATATCATATTTTGCAACCTTACAGAGCATTGATTCAAATTTAAGAGAAAAAATTGGTAAAAAATTAATCCAAATTTTAAAAGAATCTTTTATAGGACAATCAAGTTATAATAGATTGTGGATCTTATCTCTATTTGCAAAAAGTAGTGAATGGGGAGGAGCTGACGAGTTAATGAATCTCTATAATCGATATAATGATGATTTTACTAGAAGAGAACTGATTATGGCCTTAGGGACTGCTGGAAAGGATTATTGGTTCTCTTCAGAAAGAAAGCCGTTTCCCTCACAGTTTACTAGCTGGCAGCGAAGGGCTTTTCTCAAAGCTTATGATTGCGTTCATGAAGATGAAAGCTACCATTGGTATAGAGCAATGGAAATGAATACCCATTTAGATATTTTGGATAAAATTATCATCAAATGGATGCATAAAAAAGTAATTCTCCGACTAAAGCATATAAAAAATCAAAATTAAAGCAAAAAATCTAAAAATTTGGTCTAAAATGAGAGCACATAATTATCTTTTTAGAATTTCATGCTTGGAACTATATTATCCTGTAATCATCAATAATGATATTTGCATAATTCCTAACGCTTGTAATATGAGAGATGATTTTGAAATCAATTTAAATTATATTGACTTTAATTCTAGTTCTTTCTCTTATTTACTGATACAGAGTAAGAAACCAATAAACAGAAAAGAATTGGAAATTTGACTAACTTGGGGTATCGCTTTTCTTTTCTGCGGAATGATTTTGGAAAATTCGAAAATCTCCACGTCGATCTTTAATGTGTATTGAGAGCGTTTCATTGAGATCCATTCCTCTAAGAATGAGGAAAGATTAGGCTTTAATTTTAATTTCGACAATATCTGAATATCCCTTGTAAAAATCGAAAAATTTTAATAGATTATCAACAGCCCAGTCCTTTAGTTCATTATTATTGAGAAAGTCTTCAAGGGTTTCAATCTCTTTCATAATATAAATCTTTGACCATATTCCATTTTTGTACCAATGTTTTTCAAATATAATTTCATCCGTTTGAAATAATTCTTCCAATTCTGATTTTTTAGACTTAAAAAAATCAAATATTAGATGATTAATCAATCCATCATTTTTTTCAAAATGTAATCCCACTTCTAATTCTTTTTTCGGTTCTCTTCCCTTAAAAAGCCATTCTACATGAAATTTTCCAATCCCTAATGGTACTCCCAAATGAGGGGTACTTCTCGACCTTTTATCTGTTACACCTGGCCGAGCTGTCTTAAATCGTTCCAATAATTCTTTAAAGATTTTAACATAATTTTCTCCTGTCCCTTTTCCTTTTCTCTTAATTGGTGCTGCCTCGCTCTTATAGAAACCTATTTCTTCATCTTCATTAAACATAATGAATGTTTTTCCATCTTTTTCAAATTTTAAAACTTCAATAAGCCAAATTTCTTCGATATGATCATTCAGAATTTTGCAAAAGTTTTTTAAATCTTCACTGATTCCATCTATGTAAATGTAGAGACCTAGTTCGCTATTCAGGAACTCCTCTATTTTAGGATGAATATCTAGGATATCAAAATCCTTATATTTTTCAAAAATATTCATAAATCTTTCTTTATTCTTTTTTATCTCCTCTACAAAAATATCCCTTAATTTTAATTTGGTCTCATTGTTTTTGTAAGCAATAAGAAATTTTATAATTTGAGGAACAATATGGCTAAAGACATCATGTTCTTTTAACTCATTTTCTATAAGGTAGACTTTCTCTTGTTCAAGATCTAAAAGAATACCATCAGGTAAGGTCTCTTTTCCCCCTGCTGTCTTTATTCTTTTCTTCTCAGGAATGAAAATTCGATATTCACTAAAATGGAGATCTAGGTTTTTAAATACAAAATCTTCTAATTCTTGTTCCCCATTAAACTTTACTCTCCCCATATTTGCTACACCATTTTTATCTCTAAGTGCTTTATATCGTTTTAATTATTTATTGTATATCCTGAAAATATTACACGATATCTAAGACCAATAAAATGTATATTCATATATAATGATAATCGATATGAAATAGAATTCTATAATAAACCAATTGATTATCCTAAGTTAAATTTAAAGTTTAATCATTCTGAAATAGAGAAATTTATTGTTAAGCATACCTGGTAAATTCACTTTTTCATAAAATCATATGATTTAGATCTTACTCAATTTAAGTTTAAGCTCGATCTTTTCAATAAAGGCAACTCCTATGCTGTCGAATGAGCTGATATGGGGATGTACACAAACATAATTTGGAAATTAGAATTAAAAATTAAATACTGTTCAATCATTAAATTTTCAGATCCAAAATCATATTCTAGACTCATTTTGACTATAATAATATTGCTTAATATGATAGTAGTTGACATATTAAGAGCAAAAGGGATTTGCGTAAAATTTAAATACCAATGTCCGGCCCAAAATAGAGTATTATTTTCATAATAGTCCAAATCAGCGGTAAATATCTCTGTGTAGTTTGAATACTCTGCTTTAATAACCGAATTATTGTTGTATGTCAGATATATCAAAGATTCATTAGAGACTTCAAAAGAATATATAAAATTTCGACGATAAGAAGGAGCTATATGAAACTTATCTTTATCTTTATCAATTTGTAACTTTAAAGATTCTATGAATTCTCTATCAATATAATTATCAGCTCCGCTAATGTTATACCCTTCCCCCATAAAGGTGCGATAGTTACAGTACTTTTGATACTCAAATAATTCACTTTTTTCGATTAGGTTCTCAAAATTTTGAATATTACCTTTATAATTTACCCTATAGTATATCCTTGTTAATATTGTGAAATGATTAATAATTAACGAGGATGGTATGATTATTCCAATCATAATTATTATTATTATTAGTACATATACCCGCTTTCTTTTCATTTTTATTCACTTCTCTTTTTGGCTTATGGTCGAAAAAAAATTTTTTTTTATTAGATTTTAGTATTTCAAAGTATTACTTATTATTTAATTCTAAGATTGTTGCCTTCAATTATAAATCTGAATTCTAAAAAGTTTGTCTCGCTTTCCATAGCAAATTCTAAATTGATCGTTTCAGAGATCCCATCATTGTGATCAGCCCTCAGTGCATCTATTCTAATATCCTACTTGCATGTATTGTCTTAAATATGCTAAGTGCTATCCCGTTAATGATTTTTATGAAGATGAACTGGACTTTCTCTAGGACGTTTGGAAGATCTTAATATCTTAGAGATATATATTAAAAATATGTTTTCAAAAATCATAAACTCACTTCTCATTTTAAAACGAGTGATTTTTATCTATTCATGGTATGGAACTTAACTCAGGATATTACGAATTTAACTCAAAAAGCTTAATGCCTGTATATTCAAGTGGAGATAAAACGCTTGATTTGTTGCTGGAAGGAGGATTTCACCAAGATTTACTATACTT
>LAZR01000872.1_pt1 | contig 20660 bp, 13 predicted proteins | sample 329461 | NCBI WGS metagenome assembly LAZR01 (sample SAMN03002196, study PRJNA259156) | marine sediment metagenome | biome: sea floor; feature: Hydrothermal impacted sediments; material: marine sediment; isolation source: Loki non-amplified sample from Loki's castle hydrothermal vent sediment ...
AATATTTCAAATGAAACGAGAGTATTATGATCAATTGATTGGTTATTACACTCTATATAGAATTGATGGGATTGATGATATGCCTGAAGATAATGAGATAAAGCAAATAGGTGTTTACTTTTCAAGGTATGGATATCTTCATTTATATAATATTGAAGATATTATTGATGAGAATAGATTTCCTGAATTTGTTGAATGGTTTAAAGATAGAGCTATACAAGAGTATGGGGGTATTTAGTAGAAGCTTTTAGTTAGTCATTTGTAATTGGCGGATTTGAAATCGTTGAATCAATAAAGAATTATCTTAATTGATAAGATTTTGTGGTATTGAATAGACAAAAAAAAAGTTATTTACAGAAAATTTGCATTCTTCTTTTAAGAAATTACACAATTCATACTGGTTAAGTTCTATTTTAGGTTTTATTGAGCTCTCTTAAGTTCAGAGTCTTTATGTGTTTGAAGTGGGATTAATACAATTTAATTTAGAAGAGATTTAGGAATTGATTTGAAATATCCCCCATCTCTTTCACGATATTTATTTTCTAGATAAATTATTTGCTGGAAAGCTTTATCAATTCCAACATCCAAAATTGGTTTGCTATAGTGGTGCCGATGATTAGTATCTTGATAGAACCTGCCGTCTGGAGTGATCATACAATAAGAATCCATAATCATCTGACTACTCTCAAACACAGGTTTTAGTTGACTATGCTTTTCAATGAATGACTGGAACTGCAAAGGTTTTAAAATACCAAATTCTCTAAAGAAATTATCATTAATACCATTTAAATGATGAATTTCAAATACTTTCCATCTTATGGGATTTATAAATTGTATGAATTTTGATAGATTTTCATCCCAGTTCAAAGGATTGACAATAGAATTTATTTTAATTGGAATTTCAAATTCTTTAATTAGTTTGATTTTTTGTTTAACTAATTTTACATGTGAATAATCTCTTGATTTAAACCTTAGCGTTCGACCTAATTTAGCTTCAATATAATCATATTGAGAATCTATACTCAGTCCGATCAGATCCAGTTTTCCAGAACATTTTTCTATGAATCTTCGATTAATTCCTGTTCCGTTTGATATAATTGAAACAAATAATCCCAAATTTTGAGCATAAGATATTAATTCTGGCAGATGATTAATTAAAGTGGGTTCTCCTCCTGCGAAATTTATTTTTTTACATCCATTCTCAGCCATAATCCTGATTAATTTGAGTGATTCACTTAATGATAATTCTTGATTAGAGTTCTCATATTGAGCAAAACAAAATTTGCAACAATAATTACATTTTTCGGTAATATGATAGTTAATTGATTCAGGTAATTTCCCCATTAAATTAATACCTCTTCTTTCTTTCCAAGTGAAAATTCAAATTAAATCATCCCTCAATCCTCTGTCTTTCTCTAAATATTGAATTTAAATCATAAGGATTTTCACTAAATACTTCTCCAACCAAATTAACAAATCGCTGTTCGAAATAAAATTGATTTTTTATTATCATGAACCGAATATGATACTCTTTTAACCATTCTTTTGAGACAATGTTATATTGTTTAAATCGGTCATTGGACAATATTAAAGCATTATTTTCTTTTGCATAGGACAAAATAAAATCGTCAGCTTCGATTTTGGCAGGCGCTTCATAGATTATCTTCGGAACTAAATATTTAGATTTATAGAGTTTTTTATTATCAATTTGATGATATAGAGCGCAATCAGCTATTCCAATTGTCTCAATTTTTCTGGAAAGTGAAGCAAATAACAGATCAATGTATTCGAGCTTTGGTTTATCGTTTCTTTTATTGAAAAAAGCGATGTTCGAGATATCGGCAACCATTTTAATGTTTTCAACCACCTCATTTATTTTTAATTATGAATTTAGAAGTATGATTGGAAGATAAGTAAAAAAAAATAAGCGCCTGCATATTTTTTCTTAGATCGAAAAAAACAAGTAAAATAGACTTAAATGAGAAATCTAATCATATTCAGTAATTTTCTTTCTAAGCTTAAATCCGTTTAAGAATTGTGGGAGATCAAATAATTGAATTTGAATAACATTATAGAAATGAGTTGCAAAATAAAGGAAAATACTCCATTTTATTTCTTCCTCAGACATCGCTTTAGATATTGTTTTATTAATTGGAATTTTCAACCGTAATTGACCTTGAGATTGTACACGGATAACATCTTCAATTCCAGGTTCCATTTGAAGTAATGTAAAGAGCTTTATTTTGTCATATAAGTCACTTCTCTCTTTTTCTTTTAAGTAATTCAAGGTATTAGGAAAAAAACCGGAAGCTATGCTTTCAATAAAAACTTCCTCAAAAAGATTATCTACGAAGATTCCGGCATCTATATCACTTATTTGATTGCTTTCATCTGCAATGGCGATTGAATCGTGGGAGAGGTTATCTTGAAATCTTTCCCGCTGTTTTAATATCCAATAAAATAAATATTTTTGAAGTTTTTTTCGAGTATAACTAGATATTTTATAATACAGGCTCTCCTGATGGTAATTTGATTCGCTTTCTTCAAGTAATAAGGAAAGGAAACTTGTAAAATCAAAACCATCTCCTAAGTATTTTAGGTTTTTTTCAATGAAAGGAATGTTTACATCTTTGGAAAGTAAATGTTTCTCTAATTCTTCCTCACTTTTTCTTTTGTTACTGTGAGATCTCTCGTTTAAAATGTTATTTGCTTTATTATAATCATTAATTTCTATAGAATCATTATTTTGATAATGGTTAACTGTAGAATAAACATCACCCTTAATTCGGTTAGTAAAAGCCGAAAGAATATCATCCATTTCAAGAGGATTCAAAAAATTTTCAAATATGGCTTTTATAGTGTTTATGATTTTCTTAAATTCAGCTTTATTTACCTTATAACGAGAGGTGTTTCCTTTTCGTTGCTTAAGGCATGAATCTACCATATAATAAAAAGCTCTTTTTTTAGCTTTAGGAGTTTTAAGATTAGTTAAAAATAATTTGAGGTTTGTATTTGAAACTCTTAAGTCAATGTTGAGTTCTTTTATTATCAAATTAGTAATTTGGGAATCAGAAACTTTATGATCTAGTACCAATTCTTGGATTATCTCATTATGGTTAAATTTTTCTGGATTTTTAAGAAAGTCATCTTTCCTTCCCTGGTAATCTTGAATTTTCTTAATAATCAAATCCTTAATGTCGTCATTTTTAATAACTTGTTGCTTTAACAAGTTTAGTTCATCAATCTTATTCCATAAAACTGATTTCTCGATTTTTCGGGAATAAATTAAAGGAAAGCGAGCATTCATCATAAATCTCTTTTTATGAGTATTTTTTTTTTTTAAAATTTCTAAAAATTGCTCTAAATCAGAATTACTTGCTTCCAGCTCTAGTTGTTTTTCTTTAATTTGTTTCAAGTTATATTCAAACTCATTAAAAAAATGACCTATAGATTTTATATCATAATTTTCAATTTTATCACTATCATCAATTTTCCTTTTAATTATTTTTTCTATTCTCAATAAGGATCTACTTAATGCACTCAATTCGTTAATATCCTTTATTTTTCGAATATTTAGGTTAATCGCTTGTTTTAGTTTTTTAATGTAGGTAAAGTTGTTTGTCTTTAGGATTTTTTCCTCTATTTTTTCTAATGGTAAAGCTCTTAATTCTTTTGCTAGGTTTTCATAATTCTCCCAAAAATCAGAAGCCAAAACGATTGCTTGAAAATTGTCAGAATTAAGCAATCCTGTAAATATTGCTACTTTATCAATTGAGTTATAATACTCCATTACTTCATTACAAAATCCTAATGCTTCAATTGAATTTAAATTAAAATTTTGAGTCTGAAAATCGATTTTTCCTTTTTTTTTCGATTTAAATCTAGATTCTATAATAGATGAGATGGATAACCCTCCTGATCCTATGCTTTTAACTATACATTTTAATAGTAATGGAGTTAGTTCTATATAAGAACACAGAACTTTAAAATATAAAAAGGACCAATCAGCTTTCAAAAATTTAGTTAGAGCTTCAGCTAATTCATTTTGTTTAAATGTCTTTAGAGATTGATATACAATTCCGTTTTTATTCTTAATAGAGTGCTTTTCACCTAATTCGTATGGCTTAAACCTATCTCTTATTGAAAGACACACAATAAAGAATATTTTAGCAATAGGATCAAGTAAAAAAGGATAAATTTTATCTAATAACTCATAAGGAATTCCACACCATATGTAAAAAGAAGGATCTTCAATATAATTCTTGTTGATATCGACATAATTTTCATCCCATAATCGGGCTATTTTTTTAAGAGCTAAATCTGAACCAATATTACATAAATTATAAACATAATTCAATAAGTCATCATTATTAGAAAGATCATACGTTTTTAAAAGTAAATCATAAAGCTCATCTTCAGAAAACATATTTATTATTAGTTTAAATTTTATAAAACCTTCAAAAATGGAATTTCTACTAATTTTAGAAGGATGACTTCTCCTGTGTGAGTCGAAATTACAATTTAATAAAAAATTTCTAGGATTTTTTTTAATATTTTGTTGTACTGTAGGAAATAACTCATTGAAAATCTTCTTTTTAACTTTATTTAATAATAGAAAAAAGAAATCATCAAAATCAAAATCATCTTTAAATTCTAGATAAAATTCTATTAAAATATCATTGTTACCCCAATTTACAAGCCATTCATAAAATATGTCATAGAAATTCTTCAAGTATGTTATTGGTAGAAATTTTGATGATGATTTCTCTTCGCGTATTAATAATGTCTTGAGGATTTCTTTTCCTTTGGTGTATATTTGTTTTTTCTCTGAATCTGGTAGTACAATCAAATTTTCAAGATATTTTTTTAGGCGGAACTCTTGTTTTTCAAATTCTTTTATTTCCTTATAATGTCCTTTACTCAAGAAGTGGTTTTTCATTTCTTCCAACATTTCCATCAAATTACTTAGATTATAAGGAGTATTTTTTTTCCACCAAGTATCACAGCAATTTAAAGCAAGCTCTTTAAATTTTGGGGTTAAAATTTGTTCAATTTCATCTTTTGAGAATAAATCATTATCATTTTGGAGGAGTATTCTATGTATGAAGATTAAAGACTTTAGAGGTAAATGAAAGAAAAATTTCGGGAAGTCTTCTTTAGAAACCAAGCTGGATTTATAAAGATTAATAAGAAAAGTTAACGTTTTTTTTGGGGGTATTTCCAGTTGATCAAAATCATAAGAATTAAAATGATTAGGTAGTATTCCATGGAGGATGAGGAGATATTGAAGGTCAAAGATGATTTTATTAGTTGTTAGATAATGTAGGTCTTTTTCTCTATTCTTTATTGTTTTTAACTGTTCTTTTGTTAAAAGATGAGAAGACCACATAAAAATTATAATTTCTTTGTATTTATTTGAAACTCTTTCAAATAATTGTAAAGATAAATCAAAAGCTATTTTACCAATTTCCTTTTTCAATGGATTGATGATATTAAGAGCACAAAATTTAAGTAAATAAGGTTTTGTGTGCTTTAATGCATAATTACAGAGCTCTGTTATACGTTCTGGATATTTTCTTATAATTGCTCGATATACCCAGAGTTTAATCCAAGGAAGAGCAATAAATTCTGATTTTTCCAGCTGACTTATGTAATTTGTAGGGATTTTTTCATTTTGGCTTAATTCAAAGGCATAAATTATAATAGGGATAAGATGAGGAGTTTTTATATCAACTTTATAGCATAAATCAGCAAGTTTAGTAGTCTCTTTATTGTTATGATAAATATCTTGAAATTCTAGTATGTTTTTAAAAAGATTACGAATAGTTCTTTCATTATTTATTACACTTTTCTGGACATTTTTAAACTTTTCCAAGTCCCTTTTCTTAGGTAGGTGCCCATTTTGTTTTAGAAAGTTGTTCCAATAGAATTTATATACTTGTTGATAGTGAGAATCAATAAAATTTCGAGTTTTAAGTTTGAATATAAAAGGACCATTTTGATTTAAAGGATATCCGATGGCCTGATCATTGAATTTTGGGATAGAATCATATACATTTCTTATTAATATTAAATCTTTTCCAACATTTTGAATAGAGTCATTTTCCCTTCTTTCAGGTTTAATATCAAGAATTTCTAAAAAGAGATATTTAATCAAACTTGAAGGATTTGACTGATAAACAATTCTTTCAATATAATCTGAATCCAAACCTTTTTTTTTATCAACTTTTTCAAGAAAATCAAATATCTTCCCATCTAGGTACTTCTGAAAGCAATGTAAAGCGGCTAAGTAGTAATCATAATGAGAATTTATTAAGACGAAATTTGGACGATTTTTTTCATCGTTGTAACATCTAATGAATCTATTGAATAGTGGATTCATTTGAATAATTTCATGATAATTGTAAAAGTAGTTATTATTTAATAATCGATTATAAACTAATTTTGGGAGTAGCTTTAATAAACCATAATCTTCCTTATTTTCTCCCCTTCGCTCTTTGATTATTCCCGGAATTGGTCCTATAATATATTGCATTAAAGGAAATTTCATTCCATCAATCTTTCGAATATAAGGTAAGTCCAAAAGTGCATCAAGATCTTTATAATTTTTAATTCCTCTGATGGTCTTCTGAAATAGAGTACCGAATCTTTCTTTTAACTTATCCGATATCTCTCTCAAAGCTTCAAATTTTATCCAACGATCGTATAATTCAGCAGAATTCTGAGGTAGATTTTTAAAATTAGGGAATAAAGACAATAGCCAGAGACTCATGGGAGTTAAATCTTTACCAAATCTCTTTTCAATAATAGCCTTTTCATCATCAGCTTTAACCCAGTTGATGTCAACTATTTCCAAATATTTTATGACCTGATCTTTTGTAGGAAATTTAAGTTTAATGACGTTGTCTTCTCTATTGTAGTTTTCAATCAAATTTGATAAACTTCTTTCCAAATACCTTGTGGAAAAAATGTATTTTAATTTAAATTTTGTACTCCTAATTGTTGTTAGGATAAATTGGGTAAGAAAATCTTTCAAATTTGGAGTCAATTCATCCCATCCATCCCCAAATAATAGAAAGTTTGAATTTAAAAATAATTTTATGAAAGCTTTACCCCACAGTTCAGATCCTCTTTCTCTAATAGCAATACTTAAGAGTCGCGACCAAAAATTATAGATTTTCTTATGATCATTCGATTTTTCACTAAACTCAATGAGATTAATATCCTGAAAAAAAATGTATTGTTTTTCATTAATTTCACGAATCGCAAAATCCCTCAAGGATATGAAAACGGGTATTACAGTCATGTAATCTTGATTTAATAGTTTACACACTTGCTGAAGCATCCAAATGGTTTTTCCTGTTCCGGGTTCTGATTGCAATATAAAACCATTAGGAGAATTATCTAGAGTACTTTCAGCTGTAAATAATGCTGAAAACCATTTTTTATAATTTGCTTTTGATTTATATTTTAAATCTAATTGATAAATCCAAATTATATCTTGAATTTTCTCTAATGAGAGCAATTCTTCAACTATAGGTGAATCTTTAGAACACTCCTTAACTCTATTAATAACACTTCGGTGTAGAATCTTTATAAAGTTAGTTTTAAGAACATTTGACGACTCAAAGTCAATATAAGGATGCTCTAATAGAAAGTTAAAGAGCTTTAAAAATTTAGAGGAGAGTTTATAATTATTAGGGATATCTTCATGCAAAGATAATATTCCTAAATCTAAACAGTCACTAAGATCTAGATTTTCAGGAAAAGAATCAGGTAGATCAAATATGCTTAAATTTTCTTCTGATTTATTATACAAATCCGATAAAACTTTAAGATTAATTTTATTTTCTTTTAAAAATTTAAAATGGAGATATTTACAAACATTCTTACCTAAAGGTGTTAATTTTTTATTGTTTCCAACATTTTGCATTAGAATGCCCTCTTTTCCTAATTTATTTGGTAAATTTCTTGCACCTTCCCTTCCAGTTTGTAAAGAGTCATATTTATTTAACTCTTCATCTTTATTTCCTCCAAAATAAGACCAATTTTTCATCTTAAATTTATCAACAAAAGAGTAACCATAATCTCGAACTTTACGGGTTATCATTTCATTAGCTTTTTTTCCCAAGAAATAATAAGCTAATAAAATAAAACGCACTGACCACTTATCTTGAAACAGGTCTAAAGTTGACTGAATATTTTTTCTTAATAAAACATCAGTAGAACCAAAAAACTCTTTAATGAAAATTTCATCTGAATTGATTTTTTCCACCATTGTCTTTTTAATAGTCATTGAGATTAATAATCAAAAATAGCTTTTAAGTAAGAAAAAATTATGCAACTGCATAATACTGATCAATTTGAAGTATCTTAATTTAAAGGTGGTTTAGTATGATTTTGAAATAATTTATTACATATACTCATTAAGAAACTTCTCGATCTTTCTCATTAACACATCTCTATTGGCAAGATTAGCCCAGTCATCATCTTCAAAGAGCCTTGCCTCCTTCGCTTTACGTTGTAATCCTAAAGACGCCATCTTAGTGGAGACATACATATAGAATGAACAATATCCCGGGGCATTTCGTAAATCATCCAAGATCTCCTGAGTAAACTGAGTTCTCTTGCGCTCAGAGTCGTTATTTAATATCGTCATAGAATTCAAAGTGAGATTATTGTAATATAAAAAAGTAGAGACTTAGGAATTACGATTATACATTATGCAATATATTATATAACACACTTATAATAATTGCTAGGAGCTATAAGGTGTGTGGCGTTTATTATAATTGGATTGGTTTTTATAAATTACGGTGTATCTTTGATCAAAAAGAGAAAAATTGGAGATTTTAAAAAAAGAGAGTTCTTAGGTAAGTTTAAAGATAAAAGAAAATTACAGAAAAAATCGGATCAAGTAAAATTTACTCGTAACCTGAATACAATTGTTTCAAGTGAAAAAATTGGGGAGAAAAAACTGAAAAAGAAATTTGAAATTAAGAAAATAAAAAGGGTTTGATAACAAAAATTGACTTATTCTCATAAAACAGATCACAGTTGTACTCCATCAAAAGAATTCTGGAGGTCAATTGAAATTTTGATATCTTCGTTTCCATTCTGGGAGGGAGGGAGTATCTATAAACCTCATTCAGAATTAATTAAATTTTATGAAGTTGAAACACTTGAAGCTTTTGATGTTACTAATAGTGATCAAAATATATATGGGGATTTACTACAAGAACGCAGTATACTAAAACATATGAGACATTTACCACTAAAAGAAATTCCAGCACAAGAAAGAAAACTTATAAAACCTGACAAAATAAATTATAGAATAAATGAGACGGGAAAAATAATCAAATTTTTATCAAATCATATATCTAATCCAGGGACAGTGTATAAATTTCAGCATTTCTTTGAAAGTATGTATAATTATCTAAAAGAGATCCACAACTTTTATCCTGAAAACCATGAAATAGCCATACATGGATTAGGAAATAAGAATGATGCAAATTACGAGAAGAAGAAAGCAGAATTCATAAGAGATTATGTCAATAAAGAAAAAGGATTAATAAAATTGAAGGATTATGTGGAATATTTTAATTCTGCGTGCAGAAAGGATGCTGTACCTTTTGTCATGTTTGAGCAAAATTATAATTGTTATGTAGTTCATACAACAGATATTTTTATTGAAAAAATCATTCAGAATGTCCCTCTTTTTTTAAACTATCCAAATTTAGATCAAGCAAATGATTATTTTATAAAAGCATATCATGAAAGAGATAAAGGGAATTATTCTGAGTGTTTAAATAATATTCGGAAAGGAATGGAAGAAATAAGAAATTTTATATATGACAAATTTACTCTTTCAAATAAAACTGGAAATTTACATAAAGATTTAGAATTAATTTTTGATACATATAGTAATGTAGTATTTGACTATAATAAGATACCAGAGACTGACCATAATAGACTTGAGAAAATAACTAACAAATTAAAGGAATCAGTATTATTATCTGTAAAACTTACCAATATTGGGTCGCATAGTAGTTCAGTTCCAAATTTAATAGAAGAAAATACAACATTGGTTGTATTAGGGTTAGTTGCTTCAATTTTTCCATATTTATTTTATTTAATGAAATAGGAATTGTAAAAATTCAGCTTCAAACCTTGTTCGTGTGTATTTCAAAAAGCAATGGAAAAAAACTAAAACTCATGAATTTCAATCCTTGTTCGTGTGGATATTTCAATGAAAGAGGTGCTAAAAAAGAGAAATGGAACTTTCAATCCTTGTTCGTGTGGATATTTCAATATAGGAACAAATAAAATAAAAAGTGATAAATTTCAATCCTTGTTCATGTGGATATTTCACTACTTTTTTCACCTTCTATGGGGATTACATCAAACTTTTCCTTCTATACTGTAAAATTGATTCCAATAATAATTAAGAAGTTTTAGATTTAGAAGGATAACAATACCATATACCATAATAAAAAATGATTAATTCTTCTGAATATCCAAAACTTCAAATTTAATCATTAAACACGTATTGAAATAGAGATCTGTGCTATTTCCATAAGTTAAAGCGGGTAATCCAGAGATATCATCTATTCCATTGCGATCTTGGTCAATATTCTTGTTTAACCAAATCAAATCACTTTCAAAATATTCTTGCTTGCCCAAAAGGTTATTATATAACCCTAAGATGAGCCCTGAAGTGGAATTCTCTGTAATTGGAACCATTGTAATCCATATAATATCGTCAAATGATGGATTAAGCATGTTATAGCTTTTACTTGCGTCTGATTCCCATATTTGATAATTAATTTTTACTAAATTATATTTTTGAACAACAATAGGGTGAGAACTAAAAAGATAAGGTAACACTAACGCTAAAATTAAAATAATAATGGAAATAACAGAAATAGCAGCTTTGGTTTTAATTTTTGTGTGGAAATATGGTTTTTGAAAAGGAGTAAACCTTTTTTTGGGTTTTGATCTTGGTTGCTCTTTTGAGAAATTTCTAAATAATGTTTCAGTTATTTCAATGAAATCTAATTTAATCCCTAATATTTGTATAAAACTCCTAGTTCTAACAATATTTCTCTGTAGTAATCTGTTTCTTTCAAGAAAAGGCTGCAATTTTTCTTTGGGATAATGCGTAATTAAATAAGAATCTTTGAAACCGAATTGTTTTTTAATTGTTATCTCATTATTAGAGATTTTAGCTAAATAGGAACAAAATAGTTCATAGATTTTTGATTTATTAAGTATTAACTGTAAAATTCTTTTCTCTTGGTTATCTTCATTCGCTTTAATGATCTTAGAGCTTTGTAACGTTTTGGAAAATAAAAACCTTGAAATAGAATTGTTTCTAGTTAGAGGTTTTGGTTTTTCTTCTTTTTTAGGTTTTAATTTCTCTAATATTTTCTTTATTTTCTTTACATTTATTTTATTCGGAAGCTCTTTTTTAACATCTTCCTCGTAAGTGTTTATTATCGATATTATAAGCTCTTTATTTTGTACTAATTCAAAAAAATATTTTGAATCTTTATAATTTTCTCGTAGAATTTCTAAATTCTCTATATTTACTTTAATTTCATCTTTTTTTTCGGTTAAAACACTTATCTTTAATTTGTTTAAACTTGGTTGTTGCTTTAAAATATATATATTGAATTGGATTCTTTTTCTTCTCTTTAATAAATGAAGTTCTATTTGGTCCCACATATTCCATAATTTTTTCTTTAAACAATAAAATTCCTTTTTCTTCCTATTCTTAAAATTCTCAAATATTTCTCGTTTTATCTTCTTTCTCTCTTTATCTATATTTTTTGTCTTTCTATCTAACACTTCTCTCCTTTCAGATTCTCTACGCTTTAAAGATTTTCTCTCTTTCTCATATTCATCTTTTCGATTTGAGAGCTTTTTATATTCTAGAGTTTGATAATTCAACTTAGATTTTTCTAATTGCGTCTTAGTTAGAAACTTCTCTAACTCATTAAGAAACTTAACTAAATTTTGAGATTCCTCTTTTCTTTCCTCATTTAGTAAAATACAATTTTCTAATAATTCTACCTGTTTATCATAAAATTCTTCTTCTTTTGATGTGACCTTATCCGATTGAATTTTAAAATTATTAGGCTCATTATATCTTAGGTAATTTAGAAATTTTTTAATATGCTTTGACTTATACTCTAAAGGGAATTCTATATTAACTATTATCAACTGATCATCAACGTCTTCCATGATTATTAACGATTTTTCCGAAAGGCTGCTCATTTTTTAAATCACATCCCAAAAAATAGTCCGAATAATATTGATACTACAATTAAAAAGATAACTGGAATACAACATCCCAAATTTACATCTTGGTTTTGATTATTAGAAACAAGTCGATAACGGGGTTTATCTATATCACATAAATCATTTACAATTCGTTCGTAGTCTATGTTAAAGCTATTACTGAAATAATTGTTAAAACATTCAGTATATTTTTTCTTGGACTCAGGGCTCATCGATCTTACTATTCTTCTTTTTTCTTGTATAAGGCTGAGTTTAACATTATAATTGCTAGCATAGCTCTTCTTAAGCATTCTTAGAATGAAATTACTACTTAAATCTTTAATATAATTCTCTATACCACTTTTAGATTGGTCAATACGTTTATCATTATTACGATCTTCATCATATTCCTTTTTTATGATAATATTTTTATTATCACTTTCAATTACTTGATTAATACTATCTTTAGAAGGCTCTGGTAGGCTTATCTCAAAATCTATTTCTTTCTTCTTGGAAATCACAGGAAGCGAAGTCTTTTTAGTCGGCTTAGGGAAACTTTCGGTTTTTCTTACTCTGATTTTCCCTTGAGAGGTTAAAAATCGCCGATTGAAGTATTTTAGAAAACGAGTATAAATATCATTAATTTTCTTCTGAATGAGAGCATCTAGTTTATTTAATATGATCTCATCGATTAAATCTATTTGTTTGTCTTTCTGTACCTCTTGATGCAGTAATTCCTTTAAAATTTTCTTTTCGACTACTGAACTCTTCTCAAGACTTTTATTTGTCGCCTGAATAATAGCTGGAGTGATACTTTTATTAAGGGAAATCTCTAAATTCTCTTGTCGTGAGTTATCATGTCCATCTATTTCATGTAAAAATTGTGTATCTCCCTCTTTAATTGGATTAGAAACCAAGAAAAAGTCGTGGTGTCTAAATTCGTACCCTAAAACAGTAGCAAGATCTGATAAGAATGATGAAGTTAATCTATCAAATATTGCCTTTCCATGTTGTCCATTATCAATATGAGCACTGACTATCGAACCGTTTACCTCATCTTTCAGCTTAATATGAAAACGAATATTTTTTTTCAGCCTTAAGTGAAAATAGTACGAGTTCTTCTCTTTTTTTATAAAAGTAATTCCATAGTAATCTAGAAGAGTCTTGAATGTTTTGAAATGACTACCTACCTGATCTTCATTATTTTTCCAGTGAATTTCTTGTTCATAATTAGAGGTTAATGATTCACCTCGTTTTTCTTGGTATACTTTAATTTTTTCTTTGAACCGCCTTACGGAGCCTTTTAACCATTCTTCCGATTCCACCTTCATTTCCTTTAGACCTATCATACCCACACCCTTAATTTATCATTATTTATTTTCTTCATGAATTCATACAAGTCGAAGTTATTTAAATAAAAAATAAAAATTTTAAATTCAGTTTCATAATGGTTTTGAAATTTGGGTATTTAAACTTGTTAAATTCAAAAATTGAGTCTAATTTTCTCATTTGAGGATTTAAACTGTTTATTTGATTCGTTATCTTGCTTATAAAGATTTATTTCACCTCATCTACCTGTAATTGTATTTGAGTGAAATTTCTCACACAATTATAAATATTTGAAAGATTTTCAAAAACAGTAATAAGTGAAATATTCCTATCCCGAAATTCGCTCCCAATTAGACGGCGATATATTTCTTCTAACTGAACATTCATAAGATAATTCTCATCTTCATATACTTCTTCAATCTTCTCCCTTGTCAAGACACTGGATTCTTCCTTAATATTTCTAATGTACTCCATATTGGATTCATGCTTCTTCCTATACTCCTCATAAGGCGGTTTTTCCATAATATTATCTGCATCCTCTATAACAACAATGCCGATAGGGCTATCTGAATTATTGTGATCTATGTAGTTAAGAATCGACTGGGTTATCAAAGTAACTAATAGCTTTTGCTGATAGATGCCACACTTGGTTAAATCGACACATATCTTCTTACCCTTACTCCATAGGTCTAACCACTCCAGACCACCCTTCAGAGGAAGCATGACTGTACTTTCTAAAACCGGATCTTCTTGAAAGATTTCAATGGCTCTCTCAAAACTCTCAACTTTAATGTCTATAAACACCTCATAATAGGGAAGACTAATAAGATACCTCTTCAAGCTTTCTAAAAAATCTATTATTGAGCTAGGCAAACTCAAATTTACATAAGGTAGAGTGAGGTTTGCTATTACCCACTTCGTTTCATAACGAAAACCAAAGATTGCATTCAAATAATTCTTGAATCTTTCACTCATTCGGTCAGTGAACCACTTCCCTGTAAAATAGGGAATATTTAATTCGGGGTCTCCATATTCAAACACCTTATCAAGATGGTATAGGTATGTATCTTCGTTTGATCCTAATTGGATTAATAAAACACCGATATCAGGATGTCTTGCATAGAATTGATTCAGAATGTGAGATAATAATGCTGTTCTTTCACTACGACCCTCTCCTGAAATCATAAGGTTACCCTTAAGGCTATTGAGAGGAAAATTCTCGGTTATCAAGCCACTGTGGAAATCATATACTTCCATACCTAAATTTATTTTATCTGACATGATTTGTACTTTTACCCTTTTATTTTTCAAAATCCAAATCTCTTTTTAGAACTCTTTAAAATTTGGTGGTTAAGGATTTTACAGCCACAGTTATTTAAAGAAAAATTGGGATCCTGAAGTTTGACTAAGGAGGAAAAAAGAGATTTGAGTATTTATAAAGAGAGACCGACGTTATTCTATGATTTTTTTCTCTTTTTAATTAAAAAAGTCTTGAAAAACTTATTTTAATCTTTGTTCGCGTGGATATTATTAAGAATAACTGAATTTGAAAAGAAATTTGATCTTTCAATCTTTGTTTGCGTGGTTATTCTGTCGTATTTGTCTCGCAAACTTCTATATATTCTGCCTTTTTCTTTTTCTTCTTATCATTACTGCGCTTATGACGATACCAACAATTAGGAGATAACTCAAGAGATTAGAAATTATTATTTCCATTATTTCTTCGGAAAGTGAAACTTCTCTATAAAACCTTATCCCAACACTCATCCAAGGACTTTTAGTATTGTTCCATTCACATCTAAAGGATTTTCCCCCAATAATATCCACAAGTTGGGGGGGACCTGAATTAAATCCATGGCCACTTTGGCCATATACAGGTTGTTTCCCATAAACTCTAAGTGTTACTCTTCCTGTAGTATTTCCAATCCATTCTTGAGAAGTACCTATAGAATAAATAACATAGAATAAGTCTCTTGGATCTAAAAGATTATTCATTGAACCTTTGAAGCGGTATCTCATAATAGAAGAGCTATTTTTGTGCAGGGTAATATTGCTTCTAATTAAAGTAATTGGATACAATTCAATGATACGAAAATTAATATCTATTTCTGTAATATTTTCATTCCACGGAGAAACATTGAAAATATCATAATTGATTTGAGAATTATTTGCATATACGTCAAAAATAAAATCATTGATATCAATTGCTAAAGAGAAGGGTAAAATTACCTGTATACTCGACGTATTTCCCGAATTATATATGGTATAGTTTGCATCAAAATTAATATCAATTTTATTAGGAAAATCAGTAGCATTAAAACTGATAATAGTATTGCTATGAGTAAGTTGCAAGGGTAATGTACTGTTTGGAAAAATTTCAGCTATAAATTGGTCTGGTGGAGAAACTATAGCAGGAACAGGAGCAACAGAACCAGCTATGGGAAGAGTTGTGAAAGAAAAACTTAGTATTAAAAATGAGATAATAATGATTTTAAATTTATATTTGCGTACCCTCATCTTCTCACCCTTTTCAATACCCTAATGTAATCAAAATTTGTATTTAAATCTATTCTTGAAACATTTTGATTTTATTAGATATTGGGAAATATTAGGTTATGATATCCTAGAAAAAGCTTGGTTTGAAAGATTTCTTTCAGAAAGATAATTGTTTTCGGATTGGAGGAGAAAAAAAGCTGGAACTATTCTTGAAACCTCCCAAACTTTAGCGGATGAATTATAAACTTGTGAGAAACATATTGTACTAAATTTTATAAGGAAAGCTTTCTCTTTTTGTTATAATAAGACAAAATAGAGAGTAATTATGAAGACATTCAAAAATTCTAAGATAACTTATTTCTTTAGTTAAATATTTTACCTTAACATTTTGGTGATCAATAAAATGCTTGATAACTTGGAACCAAAGGAAAAAAGAATATTACAAGGAGTCTTCTTAATTTTAATCGGAATAATTTTTATAGCAAATAATTTGTTCCCATTATTTTACATGATGGGTTTTGATTTTATCCTTGGAACCGTGGGCAAGATAAATTATTGGATACTTGGAATAGCTTTAATTCTTACCGGTACCTTTATTTTAAAACCACGGACAACAAGGAAGGGGATAATTGTCCTGGGTTCAATTTCAATTATTATGGGAGGAATATTAATTCTTTCTACCATGCTAATAATAGTTGATCTCGTAGTAAGATTTGGGAGTACTTCAATCATCTATGTATTTTGGGCCGATATTCCAATCTTGGCTGCTTTTATGATATCAGGAACGGTTTTACTCTTCCACGGACTAATCATAATTATCATAAGACGAAAGAATATGAAGCTCATTATGGGCGTAATCTTTGCTTCAATTGGAATAACTGTAATTGTTTGGGTATTCCATCCATTAAATATATTATTCATATCATCAACCTTATACTCCTTTTTTAATACGACAATTTACTTAAACATTATAATTGTCGGTGTCGCATCACTACTTATTGGTTTTTTTTATTTTAATTCTCCTGAAAAAAAGAGTATTAAATTGCTCGTTGGGATGATTTCAATAATTTCTGGTGGTCTTATCGTTATTTTCTCGCTTTTTGGCATTTTAAGTTTCAGCATGTACCTGGTAGGAGCGAATTCAGAAGGATCCTTAGCAAGTGTGATGGATTTGAACTCAATTTTTGTGGTTTTTATGCTGGGAGGGATTGGCTTAATAATTCACGGTGTATATAAGATAAAAAAGAATTTGGACGTGAGTTTAATTATTCTAATTAAAAAAAAAAAAAAAGTTAGTGATACAAACATCTATTTTAATTAGTTTAATCACATTTTTTACTATTTTTATTGGCTTTTCCATAGAATCACAAAAAAGTACTATACCATCTTCACAATCTTCTATTAACTTAAACAGATTTGAGTGGAATAAAACGTGGGGAGGGTCTTCTAATGAAGAAGCTTCTGGAATAGCGTTAGACTCTTCGGGAAACGTATTTATCACAGGTACTATAGGTATTCATGGAGGAGAAGATGATGATAATGTATTTTTATTAAAGTACGATTCGGCAGGAAATTTATTATGGAATAGGACATGGGGACAGTCAGATTATGATTATGGTTATGGAATAGCCATAGACTCAACGGGAAATGTCTTTGTCACAGGTAGAGCCCTTTCAAAAATATTTATAAGAAAATATGATTCGTCTGGAAATTTATTGTGGGCTAAAACATGGGGTGCGGCGTGGGCACCCAAAATAGCTTTAGACGCTTCAGGAAATGCATTTATTACAGGCTCAACTGATAGTTATGGAGCTGGATCTTCCGATGCGTTTATATTAAAATTAGATTCATCTGGAAATCAACTGTGGGTTAAAATATGGGGGGGCTCTGAAAGGGATCTAGGAATTGAAATTTCATTAGATTATTTAGGAAACGCGTTTATTTTGGGTCGGACTTTGAGTTATGGAGCTGGTTCTGAGGATGTATTCTTATTGAAATATAATTCGACGGGAAATTTGCTGTGGGATAGAACATGGGGAGGATCTAGTCATGATTATGCAAATGATATCACTTTAGATGCTTCAGGAAATGCATTTATAACAGGTACTACTTGGAGTTATGGAACTGGTCCTACTGATGCTTTCTTGTTAAAGTTTGATTCGTCTGGAAATCTTCAGTGGGATAAAACATGGGGGGGCTCTGGTGGTGAATCTGGATGGGAAATCGCTATAGACGACTCGGGGTATGTGTATATAGCAGGTGAGACTTCTAGTTACGGAGCGGGTTATGAGGATGCTTTCTTATTAAAGTATGATTCATCTGGAAATCTACAGTGGGATAAAACATGGGGAGGCTCCGCAAATGATTATGGAAGAGGAATTGCGTTAGATGCCATAGGAAACATATATTTAACAGGTATGACCTCTAGTTATGGAGTAGGTTATTCAGATTTATTTTTTGGAAAGTATGATTCATCTGGTAATAAACTGTTTGAAAAAACATGGGGGGGCTATGGATATGATTATTTAAAAGGAATAGCAATAGACTCCTCGGGAAACACATTTATCACAGGTGATACTTATAATTATGGGGAAGAAGGAGATATTGATATATTTCTATTAAAACATGAATTAGATACTGATAATGATGGACTAAGTGATAATAATGAGAATTTCACTTATTTTACTGATTCAAATAATTCAGATACTGATGGTGATGGATTAAGTGATGGTTGGGAGGTTAATTATGGTTTGAATCCTATTTGGAGTGGTGATGCTTCGTTTGATGGGGATAGCGATGGACTCACGAATAATGAAGAGTATCAATATGAAACGAATCCCACAAATTATGATAGTGATGGTGATAAATTAAGTGATGGAGATGAGGTTAATAAATATCATACAGATCCAGCGAACTCTGATACTGATGGTGATCGATATAGTGATGATCAAGAAATTCAAATGGGTACTGACCCATTATCATCATTAAGTAATCTATCTGTTACCTTAACAATAATTATGGTGATATCTGTATCAGTTGGGGTAGCTTCTTTAGTTCTTATAACAAAATATCGCAAATCTACTAGAAAAAAAAAGGGAGAATGATTTAAAAATAGACTTCCAATGGTTGATTATATGAATAGTAAAGGATCAAGATTATATTAAAAAAAATTTACAATGGATCTCAACAAACAGACTAATTCCTTTGTTCTTTTTTTAGCATGTAACTGATTAAATAGCTGAAATTTGAAAAAGTACCTCTAAATCTATTAACAATAACGTTTAAATATATTATATAAATCCTTAATTTAAGACAGAACTCAAAAACTAAATTAAAGTTAGGGAGTTAATAAATGAGGTTAAATTGTTATGATCTTTTTAGTGAGTAAAATTGTAAGAAAATTACTTAGACTAAAAAATAAGGATTCCATACTAAGCTTTGCTTCTACCGCTCTAAAAAGGTATTATAAAATGAATAGAGTTTTGCTACCAAAGATCCTTTCTTTTTCCAATTAAAACAAGAAGTTACTATGCAAGATATAGACAATTTTGCAGGAAATAATTCTCCATTACATTCCGAACTAGGGGAAAAAAATAGGTTATTAGAACAAATTGCTGAAAGGATACAGACAATTAATACGAGGGTTTTGGCTAAATAATCTTATTTTTTTACTAAAAAAATAGTAATTTTCCAGTTTTTTTTTCATATTTTTGCTCTTATTTAAAGCCAAAATTTTCGAGTATTTCTTTAAATATGGGTGGAGTAATAGACTTTAACTCATAATATAATACTAGCAGAGAGAAAAAGTAAGAAAAAATGTTATCAAAACAAATCTTTTTTGAAAATATTGTGTCTTTAGAGGAACTATTTCCAAGCTTTACTGAAGAATTTTTAAAACCATTTGAAGATCTAACTAGTTCGCAAATTAAAAACGAGATGCATCTTAATTTCGAAATTGCTGAAAAAAAGCATTACCGTAAAATTAGCCCAATTCTGCGATTGGCCCATCCAAATGACGCAAAAGAAATTACAGAAATCTATAAAGAACTATATGACGGTACTTACCCTTACAAAGAGATGAAAAAAATTATATTATATACAAATTTGGAGATTTTTCTTTATAAATACCTGATCGAAAAGAATTTAATGCACAAAAAAAATTGAAAGGTTTAAAATAATTAATGGTAAGATACTCACAGATTTAATTAGGTGTATAAAATGGAGTCAGTAGGAAAATGTAAAGATATTGGGGAGTTGATTGCAAATTATCAGAGAATTAGAGAAAAAGGGGAAATTAACACTACAAGTTTTATAACCAAGGAAGATGTATACTCATTCATAAACTACTTTGAACTTTTATTTACCGCTTTTAATAATTCCCGAGAGTTAAGGTTTCAAAATGGAATTATTAATATTGATGGGATATTGCGTAACCTAATCTTAACCTATAGTAGGGGTGAAAGATTTTCCACTAATCAAGTAGAATTATTGGAAAATCTTTATTACATTAGTAATGGCTACAGACTTTCTTATCATAAATTTAACTTTGGGTC
>LAZR01000873.1_pt1 | contig 20654 bp, 24 predicted proteins | sample 329461 | NCBI WGS metagenome assembly LAZR01 (sample SAMN03002196, study PRJNA259156) | marine sediment metagenome | biome: sea floor; feature: Hydrothermal impacted sediments; material: marine sediment; isolation source: Loki non-amplified sample from Loki's castle hydrothermal vent sediment ...
AGTCCCGCCTGTAGTTCCTATTGTTAAAGTGACTGCAAAATCCCCAACGCCATTTTTACCCGCCCTATTTTCAATACTAATAGATGAAGTTGCTAATATTACAGTTTGTCCGTCCACTGTCACTGCATTTACAAGAATTAAATATTCATTTCCCCGAGCGAAAAATCCTGTATCGGTATCATCACTTAAATCAATAGACACCCCATGAAATCCGGTCGCTCCATCTAAATCTGTACCATCCGCATCTAAAAGAGTATAACCACTATCCGATGATCTTTGAGTCATGCCCCCATTTTTATATATCTCAATATCAGTTGCAAGCAACCCCGTCATAGTCACAGAAGCATTACTCGAATCAAAGGTATTCCAATAAATGTAAACAGTACCATCTACGGAAAAATCCCCGAGATACATAGGATAAACTATAGGAGCAGGCATTTATATTACCTCATCTAAACCAACTTACAATAATGGCGGCGACTGCACTAACAAAATACCAGACATATTTAGCATGTATCTTTTTATGCTCTATAGTCCAGGCTTTGATCCATTTGACATCGTTAGCCGTTTCAATGATTGTCTTATCTCGTTCTTCATCAGTCATAGAACTCAATCGCCTAAGTAGTAATCTTTTGTTTTACAAGGTTCAATCTCTATAGGTCGTCCGTACCAATCTTCCGGTCCATATATCTTTTCTTGCTCAACCTTATACTTCTCTTGAGCAAAAAGTAATTTAATAACCTCGATGTCGCCAAGAAACAAATCGGAAGGCATACTACAATTAAGTACAGGGCTAAAGCCGCCCACAAGCAAGCCTCTAACGACCCCATCCATGCTGAATACAGGCCCACCACTATTACCAGGATGAGCACCAGAGTCTGTAGTAAACGCAATTTTCCAGCCATAAGGTTCCTCCCAAGATAAACTATCCCAATCTCTATCAAGTCCACTGATGATACCGAGTGTCACATTGTTAAAATTAATTTTACCAAACGGACTACCAATAATAAATATAGATTGTCCTAATACACAATCTTTAATACTTCCGAACTTGGCGGGGGTCAATACGCCATCAAGGTCTAACTTTATGAACCCAATATCATAATCCTTATGGGAGATAGCCTGACTCGCCATGTACCCTTCGCCATTATTTAATGTCACCGTATAACTAATACCATCAACAACATGACGTGCAGTAGCTATAATATCCGGCGTTATAGCTACACCTGAGCCTTGCCACCTATCACACATAATATGTACGACACTTGGCATGACATCTTGTATAGTATTTGGAAATTTTGTAGTTACAGCAGGTCTATTAACAGCAAGGCCAAAAATCAATGCTACTATAAACAATGCAACTACAATTGTAACAATGAATGAGGCTGTAATTTCTTTTTTCATACTACTCTCCTCGGGCTACAAGTTCTTGTCGTTCTGTTTCAATAGAATCTTCTTCTTGTAAGTTACTATAATAGTCTCTATCAGTCTGGGTCATACTTCTCTTAGTTTCCTCTGAACCAATAGGATTAAATAGCCGGTTTCGCAATTCCCGAGCCTCCGCAGAAGTGAAGTTTCCAAGGGATTTGCCTATATTAAGGACATCTACGAAAACATCTTTTGGCTTCCCTAACCATTCGGCGATTACATAAACTTCGAGTTCATTATACCGAACGAGGAACAACTTACCCTTTCGCTCCCGATCATCCGCAACAAGCCGATTAAGCCACAACGATAGTTCCCCCCCAACTATCGTATGTTCATCCGATTTATAATTACTCACAAGACCTAACATTTTACTTCCCCCTCGGGTTCTTTTGGTGTAGAAGGTAAAGGAGATGCTTGAGATTCAACCCTCTGCGGAGGTGTATTTATAACTCTGATAACAGAATTAACCGTATTGAGAGATGCGAGTCCCCCACCCTTCATCGCATAATCCAAAAGAGTATTGATTAAAGTCGAACCGGATTGATTTACAATAATCTGCGGTACTTGGGCTACTTGAGCCATTTGTGCTTCTATTGACATTTTCTTCCTTTCAAAAAATGTTATTAACCTTTTCCACGAAAACTTCTTATATCTTCGTCACTAAGCCCCGCTTTCTTTAGACGAGATTCCATACTCTCTCGGGTATTACCTTTGAAATAAACATTTTCCTTGCCCTTCATCTTATTCTTCTTTTTATCCGCCAGATATTTCTTACCGGCAGGACTATGTTTCATACCCATTAATGCTCTTATAATTCTATATTTAGGCATAATTATACATCCCCTGTAAATCCAAATAATATCAAACTAAAGGCTCCATCCGTTTCCAAAATTCGGACTGGATTACTACGTCCGATTTTAATAGCTTGTGGGAAAGTCGCCATAACCGGCTGCAAAACACCAGTCGCAGTTTCTACCGCCGTTGCAAATAATCCTACAGATGGAAGCGGATTAATAGCATCATCCTCATGTTTTTTATAGAATGGAGGGCCACATTTATTAATAGCCGCCACAGCCCCCGACTGCTTACTTGGAGACCAAGCCGTTCCACTTACCGTCGATTTATAACCGTCCTCATTGGTAATCTCATAACAAAGAGTTCCAGTCCCCTCATCATTGTTCCAGGCTAAAGACAATCCTGTTTCACTGCCGTCATACTTTCGACCTAAACCCTCGTTATAATTAGCGAGAACAGTTGCCGCAGACAAAACTGCATTAGCTCCTGTATAAAACCCTATGGGGCCAACAAACAAATCATCGTTACTTTCCCCGGTACATATCATAGCACCCGCCGCATCAATAGCCCCCGTCATAGCAACAGTGGTAACAGCAGTCGCATCGGATACCCCGTCAATATACAAATTTAATCCTGTTGCAGAGGCTCGTTCTCCTACAACTGTAATCAAATGCCATCCCGCAAATACAGATGTGCCTCCGGTAATAGTAATCGAAACCGAGCTATCCTTAATTGTAAATTTGGCTAATCCTGCGGCAGTAATTTCGAGAGTATAGCCCTCTGTCCCAACCGCTGCCCGAGTAAGTAATCCTGCAACAGCCCCTGTAGCAGTAGGAACATTAACCCACATTTCAAAAGCAAAATGTCCATTCGCTCCAGCGGCTATATCCAGAAGTGACCCGCCATCAGCCGCCGTCCAGGTATCATTTGTATCAAAATAAAGACAAGACCTCCGCAGAAGCCAGAAGCCATCATCTTTGACTAATGCCCCGTCGAGTTGATAGCCGGTTATCCAATGACTGCTTGTGCCACCGGAACCATTCTTTAGAGTTGTGGATTTAGCAGTTCCGCCATTTAAGTGAACTATAGGCCACCCCGTTTCACTTTTCATAGGTCTTGTCTCTTGTGGCATTTTAATATCCTTACGTTATTAAATTAACAATTTCAAAAAGTTTTGTTGCCCCGTTTTCTTTCACCACTAATCCATATCTTTCTATTCTTTCATTAGATTTTTGTGTATAAGGAAAAAAAACCGAGTATATTCCATCACCTAATTCCTCGAATGTCTGTACATCGGATTTCGTCAAATCTGAATAAATCAAATATCCCGTTACTGTCAATCCTTCTTGGAAATTTTTGGCAGCATAGAATAATTGAAGTGTATTCTCGTGATACCGAAGTGTAATATTTACAGACATTCATTCTATTATTATCCAATCTTTGCTGGACTGTCAATCCCCGCTGTTTGAGTTTCAATGTTGCCGACTGTTTGTCCGATACTATCCAGATTGTATCCTCCGACAGAGTATTTCTGTATCACTTTCCCCTTGCCCGAACCATAGGAACACAGAATCAACCATTCTCCTTGAACATCGGGAGTAAAAGAACCATCGTAGATAGGAGCATCTGTTCTTTCTAACATAGTTACATCGGGAAAGGTTGCTATATCTTTGGCAAGAGTCTCGTCAAAGATTTCCATAGTGACAGTTTCCCCGGACTTGAAACCATCAGTATTATACTCAACATTGATTGCTACGCCTACTTCATAATCTTTTTGTCCCATCTTTATTCCCATTCAAGGAAAAAGCCGCCCCTCTCCATATCCTCAGAGAGGGACGCAATTAGATATTCAATTTTAACCGTCAGCAGTTTCAGTTACAGAAGCAGCAGCGACATACCTATGGTCACATTTAGCTCCACCAACATCATCATCTGCAATCATATAATTGTTCATACTCCAACAATTACCTATATCCAGGTCTGCGGCAAATGTTACAGCACCAACCACTATTCGGTTATCTCGAACAAAACCAGTTGATGCGGCCACGAGATTGAAAGTATCCTGACCACCGGATGTAGCGATTCTGTTATTGTATATATCACAATCGGTAATAGCGGCTCCAGAGCCAAGAATAGGAGGTCCACTATATGCACCTGTTACCCAATTATCGTGCATATTTAAGAAAGCATTAGCCCCGGTAAGTTTTATTGCTGTGACACCGGCTTGTGCTCCAGCATGGAACTGACAACCCGAAATCTCAGTAAAATCACAAACAGCATTTACCTGTAGGGCTATTGCAAATTCATCTGTTCCGGCTTCTGGCTCGCCAAATTCACAATCAATAATTCTACAGTGGTTGAATCCCGCCAGAATATCAACTCCAACAGCTACTCCATCCACAGATGCTCGGAATAAGAAGTTTTTAATGGTAACACTCGCTGCTCCTACGTCAACGACTGCACTGGCATGGTCAAAAGTAACCATAGGTTTATCTTCGCCATTGCCGTAACCAATAACAGTTACTCCAGCAGAGTCAAAGTCTAAGAAAAGACTATCGGAAATAGTCTCTTCATGTCCCGGACCAACATGAATAACATCGTTGTTGTTGGCAGTCACTACGTTGGCATTGGCATACTCGATTTTCGCCAGTGGAAAATCCCATGAAGTTCCATGAGCGGCATCATCAACTGCCTGGGCATGAGCCGAATTCACATAGACATTCTGGCCGGGTGTAGTAAGGTCGCCACCTTCCAGTAGGACCGGACGAACACTTCCACCTACAGCCATCCAAACATTGCCGTAACAATTAGTAATATTGGGCTGTAAAGCAGCAGCACGGGAAGTTGAAACCAATATATTGTCGGCAATAATTCCCGTCACAGTTAATGCAGTCTGTTCGATTTCGATACAATGAATACCTGATTGTTCATTGATGATTGTGTTTCCAGTTATCCGAATATCCTGACTGGCATTTCCGCCTGCCGGAAACTCGATAACAGCCTCATCAGAATTGACAAGGATATAGTTATTCTTAATCACAAGTCCTGCCATATCAAAGAGAACTTCAACGGCATTATCCTGATTGCCGTCAGTAGGCATATAGAATCGACAACCTTCAATTAGGACATTATCAGCTTGGCCGTCGCCGCCCCCCAGCATAATACAAGTGAGGGGAGTTGCCCCACCTTCAAGGAATTCACAGTTCCTAATTACAGTATCATCTGCGGAGGAGCTTAATTTAATCATATTCTCTTGACTTGCTATATTACACTTGAAGATGAGATTTTCAAGTACACAATCTGCAACTGTAACATCCACAAGGCCATTGGTAGCATCGGTAGTAAAGGTAAAGGTAGGTCTTGCATCACCGGAACCTTCTCCTATGATAGTGACCCCTATTACATCCACATCAAAGATTTGACCGGCAGTACCATCCATATCAGCTTCGGCATGACCCGCTGCAACATGAACAATATCTCCATTGCTACCCGTACACTTACCAATAGCATCGTCCACCAAAGAAAGAGGAGTTGCCCAACTGAGACCATCATTAGTTGCGACACCTGTCCCAGAATCCACATAAAAATGTTTCATCAGACTTGATCCGCCAGCCCCTCCTGATCCCAATATGGGCTGGGTATCAACTCCTTCATTCGGAGACCACCAATTATCAGATACCAAAACTGCCGCTGCGGTAATAGGAACCTGAGAACCCCCCGCAGGACAATGTATATGATTGCCTTTAACTACACCTGTGGTTGAACCATGAAGATCAATTACAGAAGTAACAACCGCATCCAACTGATTAAACAGATTATCTACAACTTCCGTGTCCGTAGAAACGGCTGCATCCAAGTCAATAACCGGAGCCTGCCAATCACCTCGGAAAAGGTTGTCGTAAATCTTCAATCTGGCTGTAGCACCGATGGAAAATACACAAGCTGTATTACCATCGTTTGCGGCGGTATTGAAGAACCGACAACCACGAATGGTAATATCATCAGCAGCCGTAGCCAAATTGATTTGAAGTACACATTCGAGGGCTGCACCACTATCTCGGAACTCACAGTTTTCAAGAATCAAACCATCAGCAAGGGCATTAACTTGAACCATCGCTACAGTATTAGCAAGATTATTAACAATAAGCAAATTCCTCAGAGTCACGTCTCCCGCCCTAACTTCTACAGTCGCATCCGTAGCACCAGAAAGGGTGATAGTGGGACGATTAGTTCCTGTCCCCATACCTACAATAGTGACTCCAGTTTTATCCACACAGAGTTCATCTGTCACTGTACCACTTTGATTAAGCGGGGAAGTGTCCTGAATAGCCTCTGTATGTCCGGGAGCGACATATATAATGTCTCCGGCATCGTTTGAACATCTTGAGACTGCATAGTTAATCGTCGCAAAAGGCAAGTCCCAGCTTTCACCAACGCCTGTGTCGGCTGTGTTACCGGCACTCCCATGATTGCCGTTCACGAACCATACTTGGCCGTTGGTCTGAGCGGTACTGCCTTCTGTCTGATGGCCCCGCAATCCCTGGTTATCATATTTATTAATATCCATTTTGGTAGTCTCCTAAACTTAATCTAAACTATTTTTAACTGTCGTCTGTGGTTCCCTGTAATGCGGCTCTTGCACCTTCCGCATTAGTGTACCAATTATCGATCGGAACGACTCCTGCTATTGTATAAGGATTAACCCCATCATTAGCCGCATGACTGGTATTATGACCTACAAAACCAGTTGTACTACCATGTAACACAAGGGTCTTTCCCGTTGCAGCATCGAGGTTATCAAGAACATTGTTAGCAATATAGATGTCGGAACCTGCTCCACCGGAACCATCAATCATACCGTCTGTATTAACATCGCCTCTAAACCAACAATTTGTAATTGTTAGTCTGGCAACTGTAGTAGCAACCTCTATGTTTGAGAGGGTACTCGTACCTCCACTTGTAGTGAAGAATCGGCAGTTGTTAATAGTCACTCTATCAGCACCGGTGGCAAGATTAATCTGGTGAACAGTTTCAAGTACATTAGTGCCACCATCTCGGAACTCACAATTATCCAGAGTAAGTCCATCCGAAGTTCCATCGACGGTCATTAAATTAGCAATATCTTCCAAACCTCCGGCGAAGATAATATTACTAATTGTTATATCTTGTGCCGCTGTAATAACACAAGCCGCATCTGTCGCACCATTAAATGTGAAAGTCGGTCTTGCACTATTCTTACCGATACCTATAATAGTAATACCTGCTACGTCAATAACCAATTCGTCTGTAGCAGTTCCAGATGCACTACCCGTATCCGCAATAGTCTCGGTATGATTTGGGGCCACCAAAATAACATCTCCGGCATTTGCAGTACACAAACTAATTGCATAGTTAAGGGTAGCAAGAGGTTTTACAAAGGAATGTCCATGTTCCCCATCATCTGCGTTCAATGCGTTTGTATGATTTCCATCTACAAACAAAATCTGGGATTCTGATAATACATTAACCCCTAAATTTGAAAGATAAACCATAATGTCCCAACCATATTTGTGAATAAGGTCGGAAACTTTAAGTGGATTTACTGCTGCCATTGTAATATTCTCCTAAACTTAATCTAAACTATTTCAAAAATAATTCGGAGAAGGCTCAGCTTAAAACAAACCAACAGAGAGAAAGGAAAGAAAATGACACCTTCTCCGAATATTAACTTTTTCAAAGAACCTGTTACAGCATTGTCGCCTCGGTCAAATCGGTAAATTTTACTCCACGTGGGTCTGTCGGAGCAATCAAGCAGTAATACCAGAACGGAGATTCCAGTAAATCCATCGGAGCACCGCCCGAAGAATGAGCCACTGAAAATACACCTGTAAGACCGCCAAGCGGATTGAGAAATTCAATCTCCTGGCCCATTGTAGCTTCGAGTCCACCAAGTCTCGGAGGACTATATCGTTTGATATTGTCTCCACCAAACTTACATGCGTAGAGCGTATTACTGAGACACATCGGACTCATAATCCACTCATAGGTTCGCCCACCAAACTCGTAAGAAATCTGAGACCAACCCCCCTTCATTGACAGGGCTTTTCCGGTTCGCTCATAATTCATTCTGTTATTATACAAACCGGGCTGTTCGAGCCATTTCAACTGAACACCCTGAGTTGTAATAACAGTATCCAGAGTCTCGCCCGGGTAAGCGTCCAAATATCCACCGATGTAACCATTGATTACATTATCAGTGAGGGGACCATTAATGGCTTTAACCTGAGACTTGAACTGAGGATAAACATCTAAATCAAGAGCCGCAGCCCCAGATGTTCCGCCCATAATAGTACCGGACGATTTAATCCAATCATTTATTCCCCAACTAAACTGAGGTCTGGTAGCAGTCGTATACCGAGTTGTCTTGGCGAATACAATCCAATCATCCGCAGCCGGGTCTTGGGTATAATCCCCAAATCCGGTCAAAGAACCATCAGATGAATCTATAGGTCTGACAGTTATCTTCTTACCAAGATAATCAACCGCCGAAATAATCATGTGAATATAATTGGCACTTTCATAATTTCGGACATCGGTTCCATCTGTAGCCGTACCGTCCTGCAATACTCCAGCACTATCGGCAACAAAATCAATCCGCATACTCTGACGGAAATTACTAATACGACCCTTAGTCTCATCAATAACAATATCCAAATAACCAGTGTTAGTTGAATTATCCGCTACCGAAGAAATTCTACCGATAACCTGATTCTCATTGCCCGAATCATTGGTTACAATATGAGAGAAGAAACTGGAAGCCTCATAAATAGCTTTCAATTTCGCTACGGCTTTCATATCCCGCACGACCTTCTTAATCTGAGCCGCATTCAACAAATCAGCCTGCTTCCAGGCAACGGGAATGCTAAAGTTTCCAACTACTTTATGAAGTACAAGTTCCCGCTTAATATCGCCCATGTGAGGAGATTCCACCGCACTCGGGAAAATAGACAAATTACTTGCGGCTGTTCCCTGAGCAAGCATCTCTGCCATAGTACCGGCGAAAGTGGTCATTTCCGGACCGAGAGGATCACCAGACTCAATCAGACCGGCTACTCCTGTTTCATAGAGATGTATTACTTTATAACCCCGACCAAGACCCTGCTGGCTCTTAACACCAAAAGCCGTCCTCTTAATCTTATCGAACACAGGAGCAATAACCGGTCCTATGTCGTGGATAATCATCGGCAATTCCTCACGAACTAAATTATCAAGGCTACTAATTGCTTCACTCATAATTTTTTACTCCTTAAAATAGTGAATTTTGGAGTTTCATGTATTTTATTTTCATACTTATTAAACACATCAGTCCCCAAATATTCTCGTATTAAGTCAAGGGATGAAACCTTATCAAACCATGCAATCATAGCATTGCAGGGTTTACAAATAAGACCTCGAATGACTCCTGTTTTATGGTCATGGTCAACGCACAACTTATGAGGTAAAACAGATTGACTTACCTCGCAAATAGCACAATTACCATTTTGAAACTCAAAAAGTTGTTCATACTCTTTTGTAGCCAAATGAATCCCATAAGACCTCCAATGGTATTCTTGTTGTCTGGTTGGAGAAGAACAAATACAAGCAGAACCGTCCGTTCTATGCCGCCCACAAACACTATGTTCCCAATAATAAACGGAACCATCAGAATGATACCGTTTTAACAATTGTCGAAGATGCCCGCAATCATCTATTGAACAATTACGTCTCCGATGGACAATTCCATCTGAATCATGAAAATAACTCTTTTTGATTCCAGTCCAAGTAGAAATCACATAACTCCTTAACTATACAGTTTCAGTTACGTTGAATAAATTCAACACGCTATATAGTCTGAGTTTCCAATCATCAGATTTCCGGTTATCGCATTTGCCGAGCTTCTTTAACAGCTTTCTGTAAATACCTATCGACAACATTTTGCTCATCAGTATCCTTATCGGCGGAAACTCGCTTGATTGGTTCATCGGCTTGGATTGCAGCGGAGAATCCTTCACTCGGTCCCAGGCCCAAAAAGGGGTGCTGGGTGAGTTTCTTTGGGATACCTAATTTAGTCAATCGAGCACGCACCATCTGTACGACCCCACTAACCAATTCGGCTCCAAACGGAACTCCATCTTGAATCTTCCTAAGAACATCCTCAGCTACCATATCTTTAACAGCGACGAGAACATCTTTCTCGTCCTTACCTACTATCATTTTACCAATAATCTCATCTTTGTCAACCGCTAAGTCCGATATTTCTCTAATTTCTTTCCTCGCATCGGCCACATGCCTATTTTGACTATGTTCTAAAACAGCTTTGACCTCCGCAGGGTTAGTTCCAAATACTTCCTTAAATTGAGTGCTGAAATCCGCAGTGGAATTTTTTGCCTCTTTTTCTTGCTCGGCAGGTTCCTCTTTGAGATACTGCATAAACTCAGCCGGATCAACTTCCAACAAACCAGCCAATTCTTTAACATCAGCTTCGGAAGGTTTATCCGCCGCATTTATAGTTTTCATAAGGGATTCCACCCGAACCCCACGTTCTGCGGTTTTAGTGGCAGTTGCAGCCTCCTGGAAACGCTTATCTGCCCCAGCCGATTTAGTCGCAAGTGTTTTCAACTCATCAATGGTTAAATTCCGCTCCTCACCATCCACTGTAATAGCATGAGTCGTAACTTTTGGCTCTGTTTTTGGTTCGGTCTTAGGTTCAGTTTTCGGCTCTATAACCGGCTCTGTTTTAGGTTCTGTTTCTGCCATATTTTTTTCCCTTCAAATTAGTATTGTGGTGTTTCTCCTCCACCCTGCGGAGGTTGCATTTCAAGCTCTGCGGCATCTTCCGGTTGGAGCATTTCTTCTGGTAATTCCCCCAACCCTACTTTATGTTCTTCATAATGTTCTATAAAAGCATCCCTAACTTCCTGAGAGGCAGCGTAGAACTCAGGCCGAGCCATAAAAGCATCGAGAACACTTAAATGAACTAAGTGCATATCTCTCTCTGCTACAATGACTTTACCTGGTTTTTCCCCATCGCCGAACAGAGATAGGTTTTCAAGTTTAGACCGGCGATAATTCTGCCAAGCCACTTCATTTCCAACTGCGGAATCTAACCCTAATTCCCGCACCTTGAAACTATATTCATCAAGTGTAATTCGACCTTTATCAAGAGCTTCTTTTAATTCCAACTTCTGTTGCTCTTTTGATATAGGAACTTCGGATGCTATATTTATATTAACCTCATCCGGAGATGGAATTGCATTTTGGGCTAAACTAATTTCACCTGTTGAAGAATCCAAGACTATTCCCGCCAAAGAATCATCGAGATTATTAATGCTAACTACCTTACTGGCAGGCCAAATAGCCTTACTGATACCGAGCATAGCCCGATAAACCCCAGATACAGCAACCGCAACATTTTTAGCGGTAGGTGACAAAGGAATATTACTTGTCTCATATAGGAATCCCAATCCAGAAGCCGAATCAACTCTACCAGGAGCACCTCCCTTTAACATTTCCGTAGGTTGATTAGCACTATCATTCATTATACTAATTGCCAATGTAGCCGCCTCAATTTGAGGTTTTGTCAATCTCGCAGGTTCTATATTAAAAGGCTTCAATTCCGGAGTTGTATAATCAGGCTCATAAGTTATCCGCTTAACACCATCCTGCCCCCTATGAGCATCAGGCGGAGTACCAAGAGAAGCAGGCCACATCATCAACCCATACAAATCATAATCCGATATTGTCTGGAAAAGACTACTAAGACTGTATTCTGCCTCAGTATTTAAGGGCAACAACTGATCTACAAAAGACCTACCATAAAAACCACCTACAGTAACATCTCTCGCCACCCGTATAGGCATGTGGAACCGTTCATTGGAGTGGTCATAACGATGCAGTTGCCTCAACCTATTATAAGACCCTGCCAAAATAAGATATTCAGCTAAATACCCATCCGAAGTCTCGGTCCAAACTTCAACCAATAATGTCACATCCGTTTGTGTTTTATCTTTTTTGTTTTTTCTCCCCGCCCATTGAGTCTCTACCTGACTATTACTGGTTGCACTTCTAACAAAGAATCCCCCCCCAACAGTAGTCAAGGAAGCCGTCCCCTGAAATTTAGATGTTGCATCCGCAGGTAAATCCCCAAACGGAACCTTAAAATCATCCATCCCTTTATAAACTTTTTTACCGGCACCGGGAGTTATTGTTAAACTTTTAACCCAATCAGTCGGTACATATCTTACCCTAATCAATCCCCGCACATCAGTAGGAGCGGAAACATCAATCGGAATAGGAATCAATTCCCAAGGAGGAATAGTCTCAATTCCAACACTATCTGGCCCTTCAACCCATAACCCAAATCCAATAGTCCCATACTGTAGCAACATCGGAAAAGCATTCAACGCTAATGAAGCTACTTTCTCCTGTGGAAACATCGAATCCAGTACAACCTGGGCCGTACTCGCCTTTCTCAAACCATCAAGACTTTGCCCCCTCCTCGATACAGCAGGGGCCATATTAATAGAAAGTAATCTCCCCAACTGAGATTGATACTTTGCAATAATCCCCTCATACCTGAATTTAAGCACCCCAGCCTCATTCAAATAAGAGGCATTCAATGTCCCATCCCCGTAGTTAATATTAGTAAAATTCCTAAGCCCTCGCATATAGAAATGATTAATATACCAATTTATACTAATCGGATTCATCCTTGAACGCCCCGAGGTTACGAGATATTGAAATATCTCCTCCACTTGAGGTTTATTAGCCGGGGTATCTTTTGGTAATACGAATTTATAGGCGATGGTTAATTACCTCCAACTTCGAGGGTGTAATTACTATTTGCAGGTTTTTTATCTTTTTTCTTACCAGATGCAATGCCTTTAAGATTCTTCTGCGGAGGTTTCTGACTTGCAACCAAAGCTCGTAGTAGTTCTGGTTTAGCACTCTTTTCTCCGGCTACAAGTATCATAAGTTGCTTATTGGTTTCGGTAATTCTCGTAACGGATAAAAGGATAACCATTAAAAGGACAACTACAAAAAGTATGAGCAATCCAGTAAAAATACTAAAAAATAAAATTATTGGATTCATATTCTTCCTTTCTTCATATTATCTTAATTATACCACAGAATCAATTCTTGTCAATGGAAAATTCAAATAGGCAAAATCGCCATATTCTTCCGTAGCGGCTTCATCATAAGCTAAAGCATATTGTCCTTGAGTAAGTTTAATCTTTTTCAGCTTTTTTTACCTTTTTAACATAAAAATCAATGCCCCATTTGAATCCAGCATCCTCCAAATCCTGCTTAAAGCTCATCATATCTCCAACTGTAAATTTTCGACCAGACCGCAACCAAGCTCCAATCAAATCATTATAATCCAACTCTCCATTTTCCAGATTACCTGTTTTCTGAAAAGCCTCAAAGCATTCCCCGGTTTTATCCACGAAAAGATAATATTGTTCATTTTCCATCATTTCCCCTTTTTAATTTCCCACTATACCGAATATCCTATGTAGGAAACTTATTGTTTTCCTTTCTAATCAACTATGTTGCACCTCTAACTCTTTTTTTGGGACTAAGATTCTATCCTTTCCGTCATAATAGGGAGTAGAAGTCTTAACACGAGTAACAAACGCAGTATCTGCATTTGTATTATGCACGAATCTATAAAATTCCCCTCCAAGTAGCCTCGGTTTTTTAATCCCACACATAACATCCTCGTATTTACCATGAGGTTTAACGAAAACAATATTCCCTTTTTTCATTTTTCATCCTTTCTATCCTACTATATTTCTGTTGCCCCGCACTATGCGGCGATCATTTGGATTAATAATTGATTTACGACTTCTATGGCTCAAGATGTCGAGCATTTCACCAGTCACCTCCGCAGTATTAACTCCAGATAAAAGGGGCATCCCTCGAACTAAAGGTAAGTTCTTGCGAATCCGTTCCAACAATCCGGGCTTACCGGTTTCCCGAGTAAATTTCCCCCCTCGATTCTTAACCACATACTGACACATGGATAGCGTGTCGATAACATCATCATGAGGTAATAAGGCCAAGTCCGGGGTGAAATCCTCAGTCTGATTATATAGTTGGTCAAAAGGCCACTTCCCCGCAAGGTGAGCGGGATATTTAATTCTGCCGGGGCGGTATCGCCATTCTAACCCACATATACGTTGCCCCTTAGTAACCTTAGATGGGTAGGTAATTGGGAATACTCTGGCTCTCCAGGGATGAGATGTTTTATTCTCCATCTCCTCAATATATTCCTGAACAGCTTCGGCAAAACTCATCTGAATACTCACTGCTTCTATTCCGAGAACTCTCGGTCGCCAAGCCAAGCCTTTTTCATATATCAACCGAAGCAAGGTAGCATCTTTAGCCCGTCCAAGCCATACATCTAAAATCCACAGGGTATTGTTTGTATCAAATCCAAGAATGGCTATGCAGGAATAATCGTTATATTGTGATAGTCCCTGCCCATAATCAAAGAGCAAGATTCGATACATAGGAGCGACAAGTTCATTATATGGTTTTTCAAAATCCTTATATACTCGCCGCCCAGGTTCCATAAACCGCTCAGACCATTTTATAAGGCCGGTATGAACTAATGGATTATTCCAATCAAATTCCCCCTCTACAGTATATTCATTCTTGCGAGGATCAATAACTAAAATTCGTTCCTGATCTGAAACAGGCTCATTACAATATTCAGATGCAAAAGCCGAAGGTCCAATTTCCCCCCTACGAGCTTCGAGAACTTCCTGTGACCATTTCTCCGGCCACAACACATAAACCTTTTTGGAATCCTCTTTATCGTAGGCTATAGCCTTCAAAACTTTACGATTCCAATAATCAAATCGAGGGTCGTCCCCAGTAGTCGCATGGTATAGAAAAGACCTTCTATTAATAAGTGTCCCCACCCAGTAAATAGAGGAACCGGACTCAAGCATAGGAATAATCTGCCGGAAAAGAATCACCTCAAATTTCTCTACGACAGCTTGAGCGGCGGCCTGCGACTCGGAATCCGGATCATTTTCAGGATCATCAAGGAGATATAATTGAGGGCGGCCTCCTCTTTTTTTTCCCATCACACTTTGCCCACTTATAACAGCCCCATTTCGCAAAGTAAGATGGTGATGATTCCAAATAGCCCTACCCCTCTTTGGTTTTACTACCCCAAAATCTTTAAGGATTAATTCATTTTCTATAAGTTGTGGGATTAATTTATCAAACCGGATTTCAACTTGCCTATCAGTGGATAATCCGAGAGCTATTTCATAATGAGGCCGAGTCAAGGATAATAAAAGAGGAATCTCAAGACCAATAACAGTAGATTTCGCAGACCCCCTCGGAGCAGCGGTGGCATTTCTCGCATGTTCCCCGAGGTCATAAACCATATCAGCATGGAACTCCGGACTTTCTTCAAAACCATTTTTATAAAAGAGTTTCCCTGCCCCCCCTAAATACACTCTGCGGAAGAAATCCCAAGCCACCACCAAATCATAAGCAGTTGTCTGATTATGAAGCACAGCCAACCTCGCCTGCTTCTGTCCATCCTCAGAAAGTTCATTATAGTCGGATGGGAGGGGCCAAATATCATAAGGTCTTTGTATCTTCGTTTTTCAATTCCTTTAATGTTGGGAGAGTTCGGATGCAATCGAAAAAGGCGATGGTAGTTGCTATTGAAGCACACCAAGCGGGATTGCCTACATTCGTTCCCATAATAATTTTCAGACTCGGCCAGATTCCTTCAAGATACCCCAGTGTTTTAAGAATAGCAAAAACCATATCGGGAACATTAGCCCTATCCTTAAAATCCCAAGTGGTCGTAGATGGCGTGACTAATGGCTGAGAACATAACATAACAATGTGCATCGCTACAGCCGAGGGTACAAACCCATTCGACAAGACATACTCCTTGAGGGCTACGAGGTCTTTATCCTCCGCAGGTTTAGAGGTACATATACCACAATCAGGACAGTCTATGGAGTGGTCTTTGATATGTTTAGCAAGGGCAATCATATCAACCTTTTTCTGCGGAGTTTCTATTTTTGGGATGCCGAGTTTGTCGGCAGTCTCGTTGTAGCGTTCGATATGATTAACAGAACGTGCGGCGACAGATATACACATTGCACATCTTTTATTATCATCTAACGCATCCTTGTTCCCATAAAAAGTACCACAACTTATACAAGTATAATCAGATTTTGGAGGATTATCCTTCTCCTGCGGAGGAGATTCTGCTTCTTTAATTAAATTGTCAATTTCAACCTTATCTTCTGGAGTAGGACAGATGTGACCTATAAGCTCCGTTTTGTACCTAAAATTAATTTCACACTGACTGCACCGATAATTAACTTTCTGCGGAGGAGATTCCTGGGAAGAGGTCTCGGTCGCAGGTGGGAGGTCTGGTTTTGATACAGGGGTTTTCACCTGTTGTGTTTGAGGAACTATCGTGTTTCCTATTATCGTCGGTTCCATCGGTTCGCTGTCCAGAAGTCTCTCCTCCGTCTGCTGGTTCAGAGCCTCCAAGTCCTGCGGAATCGACAGGTCTCGGAGTTCCTGCTTGCTCTGTTCCGACATCTTCGACGGGGAAAGCTTCTCGGGTGTCTGTGTTCTGTCGCCTATCGCATTCTCTATTGGATTCGTTTTTTTCTTTTTCGATTTGCTCATCTTGTGCTTCCTTAATTTCAGTGGATTCTATTTTCTTAACGGGATTAAGCATCCCAGCTATACGTTTTGCATGGAAGGTTGTCTGACCCCCCATTTGATTAGGAACTGTTTGAGAGACATTCGCTATATATCCGGATGTCTCGGCAGCTTCTCGGAGTAGCTCTCTCAAATGTTTTATTGCCTTGAATTTAATTGAAAGATTGGCATTTTGGCGAGCCATAGCCACTGTTTCGCTTATTTCAAGACTATATGACCACCCAAGACTTTTGAATAAATTTACGATTATAGCTGGGTCATTAAAACTTGTTATGGCAGCAAGTATATCATCAGGATTAGATTTTTCTGATTTTGTTATGTCAGAATTGCTCATACATGTCCCCACGTTTTACCTTTTATAATTTTACAAATAGTGGACGGGTCAACGTCAAACTGCCAAGCAATATCTTTCAACGAAAACTTTGCAACATTCCGTAAATATCGAATTACTTTAATTTTATAATTGGTTAATTTAGACATTCCACATTTTTCACCTTGGGTATCTACTCGTGTTCCATGTCGAATAGTATCAAATGCGTTCTCACTACGAGTACCCCAACAAAGATTATCTAATCGATTGGCTGTTCGGATACCATCCAAGTGCCGACATTCCATACCTTCTGGACATGGCCCGACGTAGGTTTCTAATACGAGTCGGTGAACACTACAAGTATGCCTACAAGAGTCAACCGTTAAAACAACATTACAATACCCATGATTATTAATAGCATGTTTTAGCCAAAAGCCCCGTCGTTTACGTCCCAAAGAGTTTTTTCTCGGGATACTCCAAATCCGCCCGTCTTTAGTAATAAAGTAGTTAGGAAATCCCGGGATAGGTTTCATTTTGGTTCCTTTCGGGATTTAGCATTATCGGCGGAGATGAGCTTTTTTATCATACTATTATCTCTGCCGCTGGCAGCCGCCATTTCAGCAAGTATTTGAGGAGTAGAAGCCTCTTTAAGAATATCCTCAGTGACTTCTACAAGGTAATTTTCATCTTCACGCAAATCATCTCGCTTTTTACCTTTTGACCCGGGGAAAAGGAATCCCGGAGAGCCGGGGCGGGACAGGACGAACATAATGCGGTTGAAAGTCTGGAGACTGAAAAATATATCATTTCCAATGTGCATAGGTTTAATATGAAGAACATGAAGATATTTCAATGCAACACGGTGAGATATACCGAAAGTGGTTTCGAGATGTTTTATCTCAACAAGTTCGGTCCCACCAAAATCAAAAGTTTTAGGTAAATCAAGACCCATTTTGTTTTTTCCTAAAATAAATTGCAACTCTTGGCAGATGGTAAGGTCGATTGCCAATAAAAACCCGCTTCTCTACGAAATATTTTTCCGGGTTTGGATTTGGCATTACAAATTTATGATATACAATTAATAATCCATTTTCACTTAATAGTTTATCACATTCCGCAGTCCAAATTTTATATTTAAGAGGGGGAGTATCATATAAATCTTTTGCCTCTTGTGAAGAATAGGGTGGGTCGGCAAGAATGACTTCAAATTGTTGGTGTACGGAATCTGCCAATTTATGAGCATCACAGATACAATCTGGATTTACCTCAGAATTTATATCAACTCGAAATCCTTGTTTATTTGTCCCACAGAATAAATTAAGTATTTTAATATCATCCTTACCTAACAAATCTCTTGCTAACCCTAATAACCATTCTTCACAATATAATGGCATACTACCTTTATAGTAAGGAGGTTTCGGACGAGGTAAAAACCAAGCTAAATTCTTTTGCTGTGTTTCAGATTCCCAAGGCTTTTTATTTTTCATTTTTAGATTTCCTTACTATCGAGGGATAATAGAAACCACATTTAGGACATGGTACTACAACAGAAGCTCGAACACCGCTCCAACCACATTTACATTTGACTTTATATTTTGGTCGCCAATTTCTACCCATTAGTATGTCCTATCTTTGGTTTTTTGGAATCCTTTTTATGCGAGCATCTTGTTCGAGACGGTGTAAATCACATAGTACCTCAGCAACATTGACATATTCACTATATTTAGAGATTTCTCTATATTTGGATTCTAATTTTTTTATTTCTGTAATCATACGGTTCCTTTCTATCTGCAATCTTTATTATACCATAGTGCCATAGTTGAGTCAAGGGCTTTTTGTAGTATTTTCAATTATTTTTTCGGTGATAGCTTCAATCACATTAACTGTTACGGCGTTTCCAAGGCACTTGTATCGTTGGGTATCAGAGATTCCTTCTGTCCATCCATCCGGGAATCCCTGGAGTCGTTCACATTCTGTTGGAGTGAGTCGGCGAATATTGTCTCCGATTTTATAACTATCCCAATTTTGCCGACTACTATATGGCGAACCTATACCACCTGAACGCACTGTTTTTGATATTTCGTATAATCCTGTTTTACCACCTTGTCCACCAGCATTACCAGCCAATGTTTGACTTATGCCTTCTGTGGAATAAATCCTTTGTCCCTGCGAGAAATTTCTACTATATGATTTACCATTGTCTAACCATTTTTCTCTGGCTGAAATAACTCCCCCACAGTATTTAAGATTGCCTTGACTGCCTTCCCCGATAGGAAATACTTGGAGGCGACTTGTTCCTCTAAGATGTCCGATAATGAACACTCGTTCCCGGTTCTGGGGGACACCGAAGTTTTTACTGTTAAGCACTTGCCACTGGAGGTCATACCCAAGTTCATCCAACGTATTGAGGATAGTTCCGAAGGTTCGGCCTTTGTCGTGAGATAAAAGCCCCTTAACGTTTTCAAGAAATAGAAGGCGTGGCTGTTTTTCCTGTGCAGCCCTAACGATTTCAAAAAAGAGTGTGCCTCTGGTATCTGAGAAGCCACCTCGCTTTCCGGCAATAGAAAAGGATTGGCAAGGAAACCCTCCACAAAGTATTTCAAAATCCGAGACATCTGACCATTTGATATTTGAGACATTTCCATACTCCTTATGTTTTGGGAAGTGTTTTTTGTAGATTTGGATGGCATACTTGTCGATTTCGGAGAAACCAACACAAAATGGTTCTGGTGAAAATTCTGGTCGCTCAGGGTTGGACATATTTTTGAGAATCCCCCTTTGTTGTACCCCCTCGGGCGATGAACCATCACAAGTCGAGGATGATTGTCCACTATGTCGCAAGTTCCTTCTGGTTTCATTATTGAATATCCTTGAATCTCCGACTTCTTTTTGTCGTTCCGATGTGCTCGGAATTTGTTTGGAAGCTCTTTGTATTCCATGTTCAAATCCTCCTATTCCACTGAATAAAGAAAAATATTTCATTTTTTAGTTCCTTCGATAAATTCTATTAGTTTTTTTATTTCGGATTCAATGTGGCGAACCTCCGCAGGGGTTGGGTTTAAGGTGGCGATTTCGGAGATGATGATTTTATCCTTACAGATGAAATCACTAAAGTCGATAACCTTAAAATCAGATGGTTTGTGGGTTGCAATTTTATTTCTCCCGCAATTCTGGGTCAATTCCAAAGTTTATGAGGTGGTTGTATTTTTTCATCTTGCGGAGGTTCCTTTCTTTGATAATAGAGGGCTGTTGGTTAGTAGGGTTAATAGGAGGGATTGGGGAAATTCGTGGATTGTGAGATGGTAGGTGAGGCGGGAGTTTCCCCGGTAGAGGTAGATTTGGGTTGTGTCGTGGGAAATGAGCAGGATGTCGCCAAACTCTATGG
>LAZR01000874.1_pt1 | contig 20636 bp, 33 predicted proteins | sample 329461 | NCBI WGS metagenome assembly LAZR01 (sample SAMN03002196, study PRJNA259156) | marine sediment metagenome | biome: sea floor; feature: Hydrothermal impacted sediments; material: marine sediment; isolation source: Loki non-amplified sample from Loki's castle hydrothermal vent sediment ...
CATTACGACTGGCTCCGTTTTCTTGATTTCGCCGACAAGCACTGGAAATAAACAATAACTATTCTCAATTTAATATTAAAAATATGGTAGTTAAGAAGTCTCATTTGCTTTTTCTAACCTGCTCTCTTTTTATGGCAGTAGCACAAACTGCCTGTGTAAAGAAACAGTCTTCAGAAATAATTATCGAAACAAATTTCGACCGTGGAAGCCTGGGACCTGCACGGGTAATAAACGACAGCCTGGTGAAGGCACAAACCATACACTGGATAAAAAAAGACATGGTCGGAAACCAGTTCTACTGGTTTTATTTTAAAATCTCCAATATTCTTTTACTTACGCCCTTTTCCCCGTATGGATTTTTAAATTTTTCCATCTTCATTTTTTATACCCTGTGTAAAAGGTCTTTCAATATAACATATTATATTATCTGATTTCTTTTTTATTTATAATAAATTGCATCTGTTGAAGTCTTTTATACAAAATATTAAGATGGGCTGATTTTATTTTTTTAATTGCTTTTTTCATTATTTTGGGTTTGGTTATTGAATAGCTTTTTTGATTGCTTGTTCAATGTTATTGCTTAATATTAAATCGCAAACTTCAAAACATTCAGGTGTTACGCCATGTTCTTTTGCGATTTTTTTATTAAAGCGTTTTAATAAATTATCATATCCATTTCTATAATCTTCCATCCTATCTTCATTATGTTCAAGAAAACCCTGAATTAATTTATGATTAAGCGGTGTATGCTTTCTTCCTCCATTGCCATAAATAAACCATATTCTTTTAAAGATATTACGTTGTTTATTTGTCAAATTCATTTATTCGGCTGTTTTGATTGCCTGTTCACTAATTGATACCATATCTGCAAATTCAGAATTTGGCTCACAATCAGGATGAACTTTCATTGATAATGTTATGGTTTTTAATGCTTTCAATAAAGCGTCTAAGTTATTAACACATTGAACAATTCGTTTGGCATTGGCTATCGCTTCTTCAGGATTTTTAGTTATTTCTTTAATTTTACCAGAAGTTGCTAATGAAGCAACAGCAACTTTTTGAGCATAATTTCCTTGCTTTGACCAAATTGTGTTCTGTTTGCTATACCATTCTCCCTTTGTATATTTAGTTTCTGTTTTCATGATTTTTGGTTTTAGTTAATTAAAATTGAGCTAATTCAGCTACTCTTTCGACTTCCAACTCATCGGAAATCATCTCTTCCAAATCTTCACTTATTTTTTCAAGACGATTTTTAATTTCTTTATCTTTTTCGCTATAAATTATAGTTACTAATTGAGTAGCCATCCTTTGTAATTTATAGCTTTTTTTTACTTTTACAAATGTTTTAGTTTCTGTTGCCATGGTTAATATTTTTGATTAACAATACTACAAAGATAAACAAGGTATTTACAAATGTCAAGTCTTTTGCCGATTATTTTCAATTTATTTTTGCCGTTTCCAGCGAAATTTAGCCAATTGCTCGGATAATTATGTTAAATTGAAAATTGTTTGCCTGATCGCTTGACTCTTTTGATAGAAGTACCCGATTTTATAAAGTAGTGATTTGCTATTAAAACGTGCTCTAGGCGTTCCGCTTCTATAAACTGATAAATACGTGTTCTGCTTAGATTTTTCAGTTTTGCGAATTGTATTACAGATAGTAGTTTATTTTCATTCATTTTGCAAAGATAATAAACATTTTACAAATGTCAAGTATTTATAATAAAAAAACCCTCGTTTAATATGCAAGTTTCAACTGATTTAATTCAACTGATATTTTTTCCCTTGCTATTTTGCAATATTCTTTGGACCCGTCAATACCAATAATGCGTCTGCTGAGTTGTAATGCTCTTATTAATGTCGTACCCACACCACAGAACGGATCGAACACGATACCACCTTCAAATCCTGCATTGCATCCACAATCTGTTAAATCTATAAATTCCTTTTTAACTGTTTGAAAATTTCCACCTAAGTCTCTACGTTGTCCAGTTTCATTTAATTCCATTCCTTTTTTAGTTGGCCTTTGTCTTTCTGTCCAAGGTATATTATCTGTATTTTTAATTATTTTTTCTCTCGGTTTTCCACACTTTTTACACACAAATTCCGGACAACCGGCAATAATTGGTTTCTCTATTAGCTTAAAATTAAAACTTGCATAATGCTTTTCCGAACTGCCTTTAGTGGTTATATCCCAAAAGTCTGATACATCACCAGGGTTTTTACCTGCTTCATTGCACATTTTTTCAATTTTCATATCTACATAACTATTGCCTTTTTCTCTATGTCCGTTCCATTTACGTTTGATACGCTCTAATGAAAATTGTTTGTGCTTATCCCTTATTCCGTCTAAATCAAAATAATACTTTTGTTGTTTAGCCATTAAAAAGAAATATTCATGCTTTTTAGAAAATCTATCCCGGCAGCTTTCCGGCATTCCATTTCGTTTTGCCCAGATAATATCATTACGAACAATCTAACCCCTATCAATACAACCTATGGCAAATCGGTGCGGGATTAATAAAAGACACTTATCAGGTTCTTTAATTTTTTTAGTGGTTTCTACATCTGAACAAATCCTACTTCTTCCTGTTGTACTTGGTTGGGTTGTCCACCTATTACTTGAATAGGTATCACCCATATTAATCCATGCGGTGCCGGTAGGTTTTAATATCCGGTAAGTTTCATCCATTAAGTACCATAGATGCTCCAAATATTCCTGATAGGTTGGCTCTAATCCCCACTGGTCCGGATAACCATAATCTCTTAATTGCCAATAGGGTGGTGAAGTGATCACAGTATCCACTGAATTATCGGGAATCTGTTTTAAGATGTCTAATGAATTGCCCTGGTGTATCTTATTTATGAATTGATTGATCATATTCCTTAATTACCTTAAATAATTCATAAGCTACTTGTGGTACTATTGCATTTCCGAGTCCTTTAAGTCTGTCCACCCTTCCGGGTATCCCATTAGCCACTCTACCCACGTTGGGTTCAACTTCCCACCAGCTATCACATCTAATGGTAGTGAGTTCCTTTTGATTTGACTTTTGCTTCCATTGTTCTTTGCGATTTGTGTGGTTGGGGTTGGTAGCATTTTTGCCTCTCTGGTCAAATCTCTTTGATTTTTGTATCCACTTTTTCCTTTCCAATCTCTTGCTTGTGGCGTTGGAAGCATTTTCCAATGTAATGGTGGCTTCCAATTTCCTTTTTGAAATTCCTCCACTATTATTTTGTCCACTAAAAGAACTTGATGTTTTGGTATTTTTCCTCGGCTCATGTCTTCGCATTTTTGCTTGCTTGGACTCATCCCCGCCCCATGTGTTCCAGGAGCCATTGTAGGCAATAATCCAGATTCTATCTCGCCTATGCCACGCTCCAATGGCACAAGCTGGAATAGTAAATATTTCCGTCCGATAGCCTTCATTTTCCAAGTCAATGAGTATGTTTTCAAGTGTTTTGCCATTTTCCATGCTAAGGAGACCAGCAACATTTTCGCCAATGACGTAGGATGGTTTAAGCTCTCTGATAACTCTAAGCATTTCAGACCAGAGATAACGGTCATCTTTTGTCCCTTTCCTTTTGCCTGCCTGACTAAATGGTTGGCATGGGAATCCGCCTGTAATAATGTCAACTGATTTGAGGTTGTGCTTTCCGATTTCCCGGATGTCTTTTTCAATGATTTCATGGTCAAAGTTTTTTCTTAATACTTTACAACAAAAAGAATCTATCTCATTGCTCCAAAGTGGTTTTATTCCTGCACAAGTAGCTGCTAATTCAAAACCACCTATCCCTGAAAACAAACTACCTAATGTCATTTAAAAGTTTTTGCCCCTGCATGTTCTCTTTTGTCTTTATCTCTCCTATGATGTCCCGATTTTCCTGTTTACAACTTCTGAGGAATTGCTCCAAGGCGAATTTTTTATAATTCATCTTAGTCAGTTTGTCGCTCTGATCAATGATTGTTTTAATTAGTACGGGATCATTTGAATTTTTAGATGTTGTAATCTTTTCCATCTTATGGAACCTCTCCTGCACTTCTTTTGAAAAGGTGATCAATCCAATACGTTCAAGATAATTGTATATTACGTTACCATAATCTGTTATTTTATAAATATCAGTTTTAAAGAACTGATCTATCTTGCCATATATATTTTCCAAAAAATCATTATGTAGTTGCTGTAATGCTTCCTTTGTGGGCTTATATTCCTTCTCTATCTCTGAAAATGATTGTTTTTCTTTAATCCTTCTTTCCAAAGCATACTTGACCCTTAGATATTCCTTGACACTTAGCCGGTTCTTCAATTCTATTCCCAGCTTATAATTAATTGCCAATTCAAACATCTCTTTTAATTTTAATACAGGCAAAGTTGGGTCGTCTCTGTTGATGTATTTAACCAGGACATCTATTTCATTTTCGTTCAACGGATAGTATCCGCAGAGGGTTACTATGTGTTGTAATGTGTCTGCTAATTCGCTTTCGTTATTCATAATGTTCAGTTATTGTTATAATATCAAACTTTTTCCCAGCTACTTTTTTGGCTTCTTTTTCAGTAAGAAAAACAGGTAGATAACCTGCACAACCTCCTAATTTTTCTGAAACTCCATACACATTTATGGTGGTAAGGAGTTTCAGAACCACGTATCTATGTCTACTTTTTTTCATAATATCAATTTTTAGGTTAATGAATTTTCAGTTTCCCGGTCTCTATATTTTTTGACTATCTTTTCGTTCCTGTCCTGTTGGGTTTCCTCTTTAATTATTTCATCATTCCAAGTCTCACTATTTAGATATGTCAATGGATTTTGCCGGAACATTTTATCTGGCTCCGCCTGTTTATAAGCCGGTAGGTAATCTATGGCTAATTTTTTCTTTTCCTTAGACAAACTTCCATTATTCCATTTAGGTAAACACTTTTTATAACCTACTTTTTTATCATATTCTTTCCAAAAATTAGAAAAGGAAATATCAGTGCTCTCATATACTTCTTTATCATTATTATCATTATTATCATTATTATCATTATTGATTGTGGTTAGTTGATGGTTAATTGATGGTTGATTGTTGGTTGGTTGATGGTTAGTTTGCTGGTTGATACCCTTTGTTCTTGGTTGGTAATCATCGTATTTACATATCGTTATGATACTAAATTTGCTGGTTGATTTTATAGTAATTTCGTTGGTTAATTTTAATTTATTAAAACAGGTTCTTATTGACTGCTCTGATATGCCGGTATCAGCACTTAGCATTTTTCTACCTACCGCTAATTGTCCCCTTTTAATCATTTTGCCCTGCCATTTATTATCTGTATGATTAGCAGACAATAATAAATGAATGAATAGATGTACCATATTACTATTTTGATACCATTCCCATTGTCTAAATTTCCTATGGACTGTTATCCAGGTTTCTACTGCTATCATTTATTACCTTTATTTTATGACTAAATTATCTTCATCATCGTAGCTCCAGCATTCAGGACAATAATGCTTATCATCTTCTATGTGCCATTCATAATCTTCCTCTAAAGATGATTTAATCCCACTATGATCTGTAAATGCAACAAATCCCATATCTTCATCTTCCCATTGTTTTCCGCAATTATCGCACTTACATCCATACATTGTCATTTCTATAATCATGATTATTTATCTTTAGTGGTTAATGTATTCATATCAATAGCCAATCCTTTTTCTATTAATCCGAACACGTCAAAGTGCCATTTTATAAGCATTTGAATTATATAATATCGCATATTTGTATAATTACTTATATCGAAATTATACTCACAAAGACAATCCATCCCCTTTACTGACAACATAAAATTAGATAGCATTTCAGTGTTATAGGGCACAAACTTCTCTCCATTATGCTCTATCTCTTTTGTTAAGTCTAATAATGGGCGGAGGATTGGTTTAAAATCTGTTGGCTGCAATACACTACCAAATAACATATCTACAGGGAGCTTCCCTTGTAAACTTGCAGTTTGATAAACAGATACTTCATATTTAACATCATTATCTATATTTATTGCTATCAATCCATAAGGCAAATAGGGGGCTACGTGTTTTAGTTCTAATTTATCCATAAATAAAGACCCCACAAAACCCCCATCATTGTGTTAAAAGCGGGAAGCAGATAAGCACTCAAACAAGGGAATTGTGAGGTTAATTTTTCTTAATACAAAAAGTGTAATCCATGCTTCCCGCTAATTGTTGATTACAAACATAAAAACAATATTCTTAATATCCAAACTTTATTGAAAGTTTTTTTATCTTTGCATATTCGACCGTTGAATTTCCAGGGGGCGGGATGATCAAATACTTGAATGTACGTTGTTATACGTTGCGTTAGGATTTGGTTAAGCTCGCCCTCTCTATTTAAGTCCCCGCTGGAAATGAATGCCTGAAAATACCTCAGAAGCCCAAAGTAAAAAGACCACTCACTTCACCTGCGGGGCAATGGCAGTCCTGGCAGGACTCGAACCTGCGACCTCTGTCTTAGCAGGACAGCATTCTAACCGACTGAATTACAAGACTGACCAGTAAATTTTACTTCAGAAGCTCCAATATGTTCTGAAGTTGCTCCATGGTCATCTTGCCGAATAGGAAGCCCACCACGAGCACCAATATGATTACACTGGTTGCTAACCGGAGATAATCAAATTTGCCCTCGCCCCCCTCTGAGGCGGCTCTGTTGGCTGTTAAATTGAGAGGTATAATATCCCCCCCTCCCAGGGCTATTCTTTTGGCAACGTTTACTACGCCTCTTAAAACTTTTCCGATACGTGTCATGATTTTTATGTTTTAATGATTAAAAAATTTATTTAGTTTTTGATTGTTTAATATTAACCCTACCCATTTTAACCAGGTATAGGACCCTATTTTCAACAGCATCCCTCTGGCTTCTACTCAATCTACTTTTCTTTTGTTTTATTAAATGATATTCATTGACTAAACTTTGAGAATCCGTCTGCTTGTGATTGTTTTATTCTAGGTAATCCTGTATCCATACCCATTGCCATTAATTTATTCGTTTGTAATAATTTTGTTCCAACTTACCTGATAATTCCCGAAGTCTCTAATATAATCACTAATCTTAGTTCCATTAGCATCTCTCCTATCTTTTCTACCATTACTATACAAAAATCTTTTTACACCAACTGCTCCGCCTAAATGAGCACCAGCAATTATTCCACATTCAGTTATTCTTATGCCCTTAATAAATTTGCCTTCATATTTATCAATGTATCTTGACAGGCGATTTCTATTTAATAAAAGGTACTCACACATGGCGTATTCCTGTAAAGCTGTATCATTACGAAATTCTTTCCATTTAACCTTTATCCCAATATCTTTTAGAGCAGCCCTACCAAATTGGTATTTACCCCTATAACCATATTTGTTGTATGCCTTATACTTTTCCTTACCTGATTCTCTCCATCCTATTGCATCAACGAATAATTTATAATCATTTTTTATTTTTTCTTCTGAAACCATTTTAATTACACTCTGTGTTGGAGTAATGGAGCTGAAAAGAAATATTGTTATAATTGTTAAAATTGTCATCTTAATCATATAGTTTGTTTTCGTTATCCTTCATCCTCATTTCTGCGGTAAATTCGTGATCTTCACAAACACATTTCCCTTCAATAAATACTCTTGTATCTTGGCTGTAAGCGATTTTTCTGCCGTTCCCTGTATTCTGGTCTCATTTATGTAGTTAAAAGCTACCAGAGGGCAGCTGGCGGTATCCTTATGGGTGTTTCCGCCATGAAACCGCGATCCTTTAAAGCCAATTCCACCCATTTTTATCTCATATCCATTAGTCTCTGTATAAAGTATGGGCATTAATCGTTTGAAACGGTTACTTTTGGTTACATTTACCCTATAAATCCCTTCCGGGAGAGCGGTTTCTCCCGGGACCTTAATACCATAAGCTCGTACCGTATCCTCAAGCGTATAGCAGAACGATGCTATACCATCCTGATTTGGCAGATACAACCTGCCAATGGTAGTCCTGGTGGTATAAAGATAACGGTCTATTTTGATATAGTAATCCATTACAAATATTGTAATATCACCCAAAAAATAAACATCAATACAAATCCTACTCCAACTGCAAATATAAGTAATTGGAATAATTCTTTTATCATCCAAGACGGATATTTTCTCTTTTTCATTAACTATTTGTCCTTAATTTATCCTTAAAAAAGTATGCTCCGAACACACCTGTTATAATTGCCTGATAAGTAACAGGTATTTCAGGAAATCCCAAAATAAACATTACTACACTAAAGAAAAAACAAAATCCGACTATGCAAGTCAAGCCTTTTCTCCAACTAAAGCTGCCATCTTTTTCTTCAAATAGTTTCATAATTAATTAATTTTTTGTAAAGATAATAATTTATTCCTTATTATTAATTTTTTGTTTAATTAATTTTTCTATTATTTGCCATTTGACATCAAGATTTCTTAAGCATTTTTTATTCTGTTTCTGCATATATTTACAATTTGTCTGATTATTAACATTAGCTGTATAAACAGCGACAGTATCTATAATAATACTGTCTGCTGAAATGAAGCTAATCAGCAAGCAACTTATATATATCGTCTGCCCGGGCATTAAGTTTAGTTAATTCTTCGTTAATATTTTTTTCTATCCTATTGATTTCCTTTTCAACATAACCTTGCTTTACTTCCTGCCTAACCCACATTCCAGATATTGTGGCTACAAATACAATAATAGCAATTAATTCTTTAATATTTATCTTTATTCCGTTCATCATACTATTGTGGCTCCTTTATGGATAGCCAATTTAAGTAATTTTTGTTCAACATCTGCCGGTAAAGGTAATTTATACATCCGGGAATGAATATTTTTACCGTCTGCCAAGTCCTGCTTCGTTGGTGCATAATGAACCTCCAGCAAGACATTAGCCACCTTAAAGAAGTCTGCTTTGACCTCTAAATGGCTCTTTATTCCTGTGTCTTTATTGTATGTCTTCATAGTTAAAAGTGTTTTCTGCAAATTATTAGTCTGGACAGACCTGCTTTTAACGCCACCTGGGTTTTACCAAAAGTAGTGAATAAAAGTGTTGCTTGAAGAATATCCCCCGCAAGTGTCGTTGAAGACCAGAAAAAAGAAATACCTACCGAAAAATTATTTATAGGTTCGTAATCTAACGGAAATTGATTTCCTGTAAATCCATCATATACTAAACTATCGTGTTGTTTTCTATTAGGAAGAAACCAATCACTAAAGCCAGCACTCGTATTTGCTAAAGCAAAGTCTATTGCATCTTCCCAAATAAAATTTCCAAATGATATTAAAAACCATCCCAATCCTGTTAGGTGGTCTATCATATAGTTATCACCATATACTTGCAATCCGTCTTTATCAGTAAATCTATTTGTATTCCCAAAAGAATTGTTACAATTCAACGTAAAGAAATCTACTGCTCTACCGTCCTCTCTGTCCCCATCATCGCCTGTTGCAAAGCTCGTGGTCTGCCCTGTCTTTATAGTTTCTATCCTTTGTATTACTTGGCGTTGGCTTTGCGTAAGTCCATCGTTAAGTTCCTGGCAAGTAAGTTGATCAACAGGTAGATTTTTCGTACATATTATCAGGTTTCCTGCAGGAACGGTTTTAATAACATCATCGGTATCTTTATATTGCTGATCTTCGATAACCCATTTTTGCATGATTAGAGATCCTAACTCCTCATCATAGGTATTTACAACCGGTACATTTAAAGTATCACCCTCTGCAACGGTCCCAAAATCATCATTATTTACAGTTACTTTTCCATCAGTTACCGGTGGGATCGGAATATTATCACCTGAATAAATATATCCTTTATCAGTTAAGGCTAATTTAACTTGTGTATCAAAACCCTTTATTAGCTTTGCGGTTAAAAGCTGTGTGTTTTCAGGAGCTACTATAGTTAAAATTAGCCTACCCATTACCACACTTAATGTCTCACCCTCCCTTGGTTGTGCAATAGCAATACTTGATATTTGCCGGCTCATTATAAATGGAGGCTGAAATCCAAGCGTCTTGTAAATAGGATTTTGAATAATAGCCCTGCAGACACCTAAGAGCTTCTGAAGCTTAAACTTAGCCAACGTATCACCACGATCAGCATCAGTCGTGTTGGCTTGTGTAAAAACATCTATAAAATAAGAATAAGAACCATCAACATCCCTTACAGTTTGATTATCATAGGGACCACCTGAAAATGACACGTTAATAGCATTCATTTCAGTATTATCAAAAGGAACAAACCTCTCTACATAAACCGTAGCCTCCAAATCAGTATCATAGGTAAGTAGTACCTGGCAATCTAATTCGTCAACAAGTATCTCAGCTATCCTATTACGGATAACCTCAAAAAATTGAGGCGGTATAATGTTTTTAATTTGTCCCAAAGCTTCCTAATATACAGGTTATTAATCCAATAGTTTCATCCGGGAACCCCTCTCTTATTACATAATTCTTACTAATTCCCGTACTATCTTTTACGCTAACCTTATGATCATTGAGTTTTACTTCACCATCTTTCCGGACCGGATAATTTTGTGCTATTAATAAATCTTCTGAAACTGAAATATGAGCATTTTTACTGTTTATCATAATTCCGTCTGTATTCACACTCATATGATGTTTTGAATGCAGCCCATTTAGAGTAGCTATTTCGCCTGTTGGAGCAGTAAGGGTAATACTTACCCCAAATTCATCAGGATTGCTTGTAATGTCTTTAATGTCCGATTTAGCCTGTTCTATTAGCCCCATAATAAAAAAGGGGAATACTATTAATATTCCCCCCGAAATTGACTAACCAATAAAATTATTTATTATCGTTAATAAAGATTTTTAATTTTGCAATACCCATCAAACGATGAGGAGCTTTTATCCCTTTTTCTTCAGCAAGCTTCTTAGCTTCTTCATATAAAGCCTTTCTTTCATCCCCTTCTGATATTTCTTCATTTTCGGGTTCTTCTTTACCCCCTGCATCTTCAATGCTATCCAAAATAGAAGGTTCTTTTTTATCTTCAGGCTTTTCTTTTTCGGGTTCGGTTTTCTTTTTCGGCTCTACTTTGATAGGATCTTCTTTTACTCTTGTTAAAAATCCCAATCCAACTAATTCCTCAGCTCTTTTTTCCTCCCAGGTATTTTCAGGATAAGTTTTATTATCCTCTTTCATTAATACCCTATTACCTTTTGCCCCTACTGAAAGGGCTTTGAGTTTGTAATATTTCATATTTAAGCTATTACCTGCATTGTAAAGATCATGTCAACCCCTACCGGTATTGCTACCCCTGCAGACTTAATGTCAAATATATGATTTGATTTTCTTTCATCAATGTAATCTCCTACAAGAAAAGCCCCCTTTCTAACACTTTGCCCGCCAGTAAGAAGTTGAGGTACAGCAGCAAATCCTAATATAAAACGTGGATTTTCAGGAAGCAAAATAGCTTTCTTAGGATTTATATAAGGAGTTTGAACATCATTTGCATCATCAAAAAATTCTGGATAGCTCCAAAGTCTGATATTATAATCGTTTGCAGAAAATTCACCATGGGTTGTTCCCCCTACTGAATCCCTTTGTGGTTCCCTGATGGATAAATGATCTATTCTCCTGGAATTAGCCGTATCTTTTACAAAAGAATTATTGAAAAAAGCGGCTAATGCGGTTTCTCCAACAATCATATTAAAGGTATTACCCATTGTTTTGCCTTGTTGTCTTAAGAATTTGCAACCGGCAGCTATTTGAGCGAATGGATCATTTGCACCTGTCCAGGGGCTTCCACTGTTATCCACCAAAGAGGCTGCCTTTCTTTTGAAGTCAATATTTATTCCGGCTGTAAGCTGTACAATACCGGTCTCTAATACTTCTGAACATTGCTTCTCATAAGCCCTTTCAATTATATCTTGTAACATTTTCAATTTATCAGCAACTTGATTTAAGAAGGCAGTAAAAATACCATCATCAATTTCTGTAGATCCGAATAATCTATCATAAAGATCAAGTTGGGTTGCATCAAAATATTCACGATAAAAAGGTGGTACAAAAATCTTTTCAGTACTTTTGGAGAACTGATTACGATTACCTTCAGTACCTCTTTCTACATCCACTGCAATCTTTTCTGTTCCACGTTGAACTTCAATAGATAGTTCTTTTGTTGCAGTTTCTTCGACCTTAAAAAAGGATCGTAAAAATGACGTTGGCGTAGTTTTTTCACGATATACGTCAACCAACATTTTGGTAAAAAGTGCTCTTGCGTCTGATGCTGCTATAACTGCCATTTTGTGTTTATTTTAAGTTAATTAATCGTTATCGGTTTTAGTAAGTTCTGTTCCGCCAACTAACTTGATACCAACGGTATCAGAACCAATCCTGTCTCTTAGCCTTTTCCCGGATACAACCGTATCAAGAGTATCACCGGTTTTTTCAAATACTAATTTATCAGCAACTACATCTCCTGCTACACACACTGCTACATTTACCGTTTCACCGGCTGCAATTACCCTAGTCTGATTAAGAATACCAATGGGGAATTGGCTGCCATCCGAATTATCGGATCGCAGAGGTTTGATTTTTCCAGTTGCAGAAATACGACCCATTACCGTACCGCCTTTCGGGTTTACGTCATCGTATCCACCGTTATTAAAATCAAAATTATCAAAACGATTATCCCATACAAAAATCTTAGATACATCAGTATCTATAATTGCTTGTTGGCCGGTGTTTACCTTAACTGTTTGTTTGCTCATGTTAATTTTTTATTAAGTCCTAAATTAATATCTACTTCTTTTTGAAAGGCTTCAATTTTTTTCTCCTTAGCTGTTTTAACCCCTTCAGTTTCTTCCGTTTCCGTTTCTTCTGCACCATCACCTTCTATATTTTTCAAAGCCTTCGCAGTAACGCTTTTGCGTGTAAGTTCTGCCGTTGCTGTAGCCGTAAGATCATCACCTTCCTTGATTGCTTTTATCACTTTTTTAGAATCTACATCCAGGAATGTAGCCCATGCACCTACACGGTCCCTTTCGGCATTAACGCCTTGATCATAAATTTCCTTAAATATGTCTGGGTGTTCAGCTTTCAATGCTTCGATTTTCAATGTTTCGATGCTCATCGTTTTGGATTTAGGTTTATTTTTAATAGGTTGTGTAACTGGTTCATCCACATCATTTTTTAATGCAGCAATTTTAAAATATTTATCTTGAAATGCCTTTACTTCTGATGGCTTAAGTGTTATTACTTTATCAACCAATCCAACTTCCTTTGCCTGTTTTGCAGAAAGCGTAACAGTAATGTTTTCATCTGCATCAAATAATTGATTAATAGATACACCGGTTATTTCCTTAAATTTAGCTTCATCAATTTTTGCTTTAAGCTTTTTCTTTAAATCAGCATTAACATCATCTACAAAATCTTGATCTTCCTGATTATCAACATCCGCAGAAGCTCTATGTAAATGTATTTTTGATACATCTAATGCTTCCACTTTATTAGCAAAGATTGCAATGAATGTTCCCATTGAAGCAACACTACCATCAATTTTCATGGTAATATCACCATGCTCTTGCATTTTGGCTATAATTCCCCAACCAGCCATGACATCACCACCCGGAGTATTTGCCCGGATAATTATAGGTTCACCCATATTTTCGTCTATTCCATTGATAAGTGTTTCAGCTGTTAAATCGAAAATAGGACTATATAGTAAAAGTTCTTTTGCCATTTGACAACAAAAATCTATTTATTATTTTAATTAAAAAAGTTTTTGGGTACAAAAAATGTATTATCTTTGCAAAATGTTGGATAGAACATATATCAAAACCACAGGAATATCAGTAAAATTAAAGGATCTATTAAAAACAATAGCAAAAAATAAAGGGATAACGCTTTCTGCGTTGGTGAGACCAGCATTGAGAGAACTTTGCGAATCTCAACCGGAATATTTAAAAAAAAATGAGATTTAGACTGAAGGTTCAGTAGTTTCTATCTTTAATTTTTTTGATCTTTCCAGTTCCTTAGAATATTGTTCGATGTTGGAATTGCTATCTCCACCATTTAATTCCTCCGTAGCTTGTTCTACCGTTGTCAATGGAATATCTTTAGCTGAATCTCCTAACTTTGCCCTTACTGCATTAACTTCTTTTAAAGGATCAATATGAGGTACTCTTGCACCGATAAATCTGGCAATTTGATAAGATTCTTTCACCATGTCATTATCTGCTAATAAATATCCCGGAGCCTGTATCTTGTTTTGTAAGATTTGAACCTCAAGCCAAAATTCATAAATAGGTTGATAAAATTGTTCTGAAAATCTTTTGCGATGTACATTTATAGTATGTTCCCAATCCTTTAAAGCTGCCCGGCTAGCTGAAAAGTTACTATCATATTTGCTTAATGCAACTTCTGGTGGTATTCCTAATGCTGCACAAACGATATTAATATTAACTGTATAAAATTCTTTGAAAAAAAGTTCATTTTTACTTTCTAATCCTTTTAATTCTGAACCTATTGGCATATTAAATGTTGATTTATTCGTTGTAGCTGCAACGGTATCAGCAAGTTTCTTGCCAACATCATCGGTAGGAATTTGACCTGTTACTGCATCGAAATCAATTGCCTTTGCTAATTGTCCCTGTAAAGGATTTTCCCCTGTTGAGAATTCTTTATGTATAATTTGCATAACTATTTTTTGCCTCTCCTCAGCACTACCAACAGTAGCCTCCTTATATCTTTCAAGTTTTTTTAATGTTTCTAAAACGGGGGCTAATTTCGGTATTCCCCGCACATTATCTAATCTATATTCCCCCCCATAAACTATAAATGCCATTTTCAAACCTGATTTACCCCCCCTTGCTTGTATTCTTTCAAATTTAAAATGTTTTGTACTAACCCAATAGGCAATATGCTCTCCTTTGGGAGATATTTCTATGCCGTTACGAATACGATTATCTTTGCCCTTTTTCTTGCCTTTAGAATCTTCGTCTCCCAATGGTGTAACTAAGTGTGCTCCATCAATTAATTGTACTTTGACTTGATTATTTATCAGTCTCAAAACAATTAAAACGTCCCCACCTATTATTGAGTTTAAAAAAGATGTATTTCCTATGCTATTCAAACTTACCATATTAGAGTAATCCGCTAGTTTTGAATTAGCAAACACGTTAAATCTTGCCTCTGCTATATCGTTAAAATTCTCTGTATCAAGGGTTATTCCCTCCGATTCAAGAACTTTTTTCGCCGGTTCTGCCTGGAGCTTTAATCCCGAACCTACTATCCATATGGCGAATTTATTTAAAACAATTTGAGATATTTCGCTTTCTATATAGGATTGCCATGATCTGAATCTAAGACCATCATAATCCATAATATAATTTTTAATGGGACCTATCTCACCAAGATTTTTGTCTCCATCATAAGAAACGGAAAAGATATTATTATAAGATATATTATCTCCCGAATGTCTTGCTAATACTATTTTTTCCTTGCCAAACGAAATATTGACAGGTAACCTGTTTTTTACATTATTCCAAATATCTTTAAATCCTACCATGATTCCTTTCTATAAAGTTTTTTCCATCAACTAATCTTATATGTCGTCCATTTAACCTGTTGACATACATTTGCCTTACGGCTTCTAATGATTTAATAGATTTAATTACATCTTCTGTAGTTCTATAAATTGTTTTAATCCTAACCTGCCCATCATCAAGTAAATATTCATCAAAGTTGGCCGTTCCGGCAGCTTTCAGCATTGTATCTTCTAAGGCAACCATGATAGCATCTATCCTAACTATCTTAGCTTTTAAAGTAGTTGCACTTTGAATGAATATATCACTTGAATCATAAGTTATCATCCTGTAATATTAAAGATTTTTTCCTTTATAAAAAAATAAAGTACCACAAATAATGCTTTTATTAGTCTAAATGATGCTATTAAAAATAATTTCATAATGTTTTTATTTGATCAATTCTGGAATCATCAATATTTTCTACTAAGGTTGCCGCAAACCATGTAGCTAAAGCTACTTTAAGGGCTGCTCCTCCATCATTAGGAATTGGTGTCCATCCGCTTATAGCAGTTTTTAAGGTGTTAACATCGCTTTGCATTTCATTAAAGGCAGTTTTAAGTTCTGAAAATCTTACCATATTATCAACATCGCCCCCAATTTCGATAATTCCATCATTTTTTAACCAGATAAATGTTTTTAAAACTCCGTTTTCATCAGTAGAAAAAATCCTGGCTTCTCCTATATCTGCCAATTGGTTTTTATTGATATATCCTATTATTACCGGCTTTCCTTTTTCAGATGTTGCTCCGTAAACAGCGATCATACCTTTAATTGGGTTTGAATCCATACCATATGGAGCAGTTTGTATGGCTGTCTGCACATCATTAAGCCCAAAACGTAAAAACTTAGATACACGTTGAGTTAAATCATCTATTTCTGTTGATATGATCTTAACTAAGTTCATTTTCAAAAATATTTATTGGTGTTTTTCCATTATAGACTTCTGGTAGGACACAGTTTAGTACTGCTGTTGTCCGTTTTTCATTCCCGGTAAAATTAATAGATTCTATAAACCAGTTCGTTTTTTTAAATAAGAAAATATCAGGATTTATCACAGATACAATGTTATTAGGTTTGATTATTTTCCCATCAACCTCCCATCGATCGGTAGGTATTTTTAGTTTTATATTTTGGAGCTCTTTTGCTAAAGCATTTTTTGCAGCTTGCCGGGTATCATTATCATCTCCTGAATTTTGTACAAGTACTTTAGGCCGGAAAGTAAAAGGCACAAAAGGATTAGTAACCGTAATTTCTCCTGCATTGCCCCCACTAATTCCTGCTTGCTTTAAAACCGTTATTTGACTGTGCATACGCTGTCCATTAAAACTAAGGCTCATGCTTGTACCCGGAATAGATCCGCCTTCAGGAATGTTAAAATCTATAATTGGAGTTTTTTTAGTATTAGCCTGCGTAAATAATAATTTTCCTTCAGGTGTATGTGATAAAATGATATTTTTCTGTGATGCAAGTTCTGATAGATATGCTTTAATAGGCTGTAACTCATTAGCAGTAGAAGTATCATAAACTGCATTCATTTTTTTTCTAACAACAGGATCAATGACCATCTCTAAATTAAATGGCCGTATTATTTTTTGTGCTATCTCTCTGAGACTAAGCCCATCAGATTGTAAAGGATAGATAGAAGTTGGTATCTGGGAATCTTCTAAAACACCGGGTAATGAATACCCGCCTAATGAGGTTAATTCTTTAACGCTTGAATGCCTAAACGTTTCTGAAAGCAAAACGCCACTTACTAATAACTCATCATTATGTTCTACGGTAACAGGATGGAAATGTCCTATATGCAGCAGATCCTTATGATCTTTGTTCTCCGGATTAAAATAAGCATTAAAAGAGAATGTACTCGCAACACTATCATACTTTAGGTTAAGCTGAAAGCTATTGAAAAAATCAAACTTTCTCTTTTTTATCTTTAATATCATATCAAATAAATTGACATTGTCATAGCTATTGGTAGCTTTAACATTCCTGCTTCATAGCCCCTGCTAATGCAGGCGACTCCACAGGCACACTGGAGCTATCCGCCCCTGTATTCTTTGGATGCAAACCCATATTTTTAATATTATTAGCTGCAAGTACATCCCTATCATGCTTTGTTCCACAATACTTGCAAGTCCAAGTCCTGTCTGCAAGTGTCAAATCTTTATTTAATTCGCCACAGGAACACAACTTGCTGGACGGCTCAAACCTGCCTATCGTAATAAGGTTTTTACCATACCAATCACATTTGTAAGTTAGTAATTCTTTGAATTTACCCCAGCTTACATCTGAAATTGATTGTGCAAGTTTATGGTTTTTAAGCATATTACTTACAGCTAAATCCTCAATGCAAATCGTCTGCACTTGGCTCTCATGCGTTAATTTATATGTGAGTTTATGTAAAAAATCGGTGCGTTTATTCGTTATCCTTTCATATTGTATTGCTACTTTTAGCCGGGCTTTGTTACGGTTATTGCTGCCCTTTACCTTTTTACTCAACCGCCTTTGAAGTACTTTTAATCGTTGTAAGTCATTACGTAAATATCTTGGATTGTCAATTTTTTCGCCATTGCTCAATGTAGCAAAATGTTTTAATCCCAAATCAATACCTATCGTAGTCGCCCCTTTTATCTTTGCTTTCTTTTGGGGTTTTATATTAGTATCTACTAATATGCCAGCAAAATATCTATTAGTGGGCGTTTTGCTGATAGTTACTGTTTTTATTTGTCCCTTAAAAGTTCGGGATAACACTATTGGAATATCTTTTATTTTAGGTATGGTTAATGTTTGATTGTTCCAATCTATTTCACGCTTATTACTTGGTATCTGAAAGGATTGTCGGTTATTATGCTTTGATTTGAACTTTGGAAATCCTTTTTTATATTTAAAAAATCGGGTGTATGCCATATCTAAATTTTTCAAAGTCGCCTGTAATGATTGTGCATTTACTTCTGCCAACCATTCAGTATCTTTTTGCTTTTTTAATGATGGCAATTCTGCTTGTAAATCAAATCTGCTAATCTGCGTCTTATCTTTTTGATATGCAGAAATCTTTTTGTCAAGTGCATAGTTATATAACCAACGAACACACCCTAAATGCTTATTAATAAACACTGTTTGCTCCTGTGTAGGATAAATTCTATATCGGTATCCACGTAGCATATCGCAAAGATATAAATTAATTATAACAAAACCAAATATAAATGTTAAATATTTCACTATACTAAATAAATTATTTTTCTTCCTTTTCTGATATTTAAAATTTCATTCAATCCGATATTATTGATTTCCATTAAGCTATCCATGGTGCTATCATCAGCTTCTAAGCCATAAAACCGGTGTGCTAAAATAATGATGTTTGAATCATCTTCCAAAATAATAGACCTTTCCTGCTTGCTCTCCAGTGCTATGTCAAATAGATTAGACAATGTGAAATTCATTAGGTTATTCAATCCTATCAGGCTATTCGCATCAGGAATATAACTATCCTCTTCGCCCCCGGTATCGGTCTGCAGGATATCCAGGTCTGCCAAATAAGTATTGTAAGATATTGTTATTTCATCTATTATTTCCAGCACCTTTGATCTGCTGTCGTAATCTCCCTCCTGTGGATTAGATGCTGCCAATGCCATGGCGGATAGTGCTACCCCTACATTATTTTCATGTATCTTTTTATTGGAAGGTGTTAATATCTCATTTATCCCGGAAATTAATTTTGTTATCTGCTCTACAAATACTGTTATCCTATCTTTTACGCTTTGTACAAAAAGCGCCGGTGCATTAATAACGGCTTGTGCCGCCCTTATAGCTGCCAATGGTTCCGCTGTAGCGTTTAATATAGCAGCATTAGCAGCATTGAAAAGATTAAAATATTCTTCAGATGCTTCGGCTGCAATATTTTTACCTGTATTAAAAAAAATCTTTATATTTTCTAACAAAGTATTTATATCATCTGTATCAGGAATTACATCATTTGCAAAGGAATCTTCAAAAGTAGTATCCAGGACCTCCTTATCGGCTTCTATTTTTTCAGCAGGAGCAACCGTTGTCTTGGGATTATCTTCTGTTATCGTTTCTATTATTATACCGGTGATCTTAGTAGTATTATACGCGGTATTATCAAAAGCTAAAGATACCGGGTGTACTATAATTCTGCCATAGAATGGATGGGATATGGTCCAAGCCCTGGGATCATCTGCTGATTTTTCAAATTCTTTAGATTGCTCTAAATGATCATCTCCTTCAAAATAAATTTCAAGATTATATTTTCTGGCTTTTGGTTTCCTTCTATCTATTAAAGAGCCGGCAATCTCTGGAAAATCAAATTCAGCAATATTATATTCTTTTGCCTTAGAAGCATTTAACCAGTTAGGCGTAAATTTCTTACCGTCTCCGGTTTCAATTACTAAATCGGTTTTTATATTATCGAGCCAGCTCATTTTAATAATGCCTTTTCTATCTGCTTTTTAGCTTGTTTTATATAAAATCCTTCCAGCTTTTTAGCGGTTTTTAAGGTTGCTTTTTTCATAAAATTAGTAGCTGTTTTTATTCTTACATTCCCGGACTTATTTATATAAAGCAAATCTACCCTTTCAAACCTAATATTAAGTCCAATTCTTTTTATTGATTTAACTCTCCATACAAGTCCTCCCCTTCCTGGTTTCCAATCCTGTACCAAACCGCCTACTCCTGCCTTTATAGATGCTTTTATAGCTCTTTGTGCCCAATTACTGCCCTTTTGTTTTCTTAATTTAATTCGTTTTTGAGCTAAAATGCTGGTTACCCTATTTGTCCTCTTAACATTTTTATTAAATGCAGTTGCAGCTTTTACCCCTGTTCGGTTTGGAATAAATGTTCTTCCTTTAATTGTTCCTCCATGTTCCTGTTGTTCTAAGTCTTCAACCGCCTGATTGCTTCCTTTTAATTTGTCCGTTGTAAAGCCAATCTCAGCTTGCATGGTCCTAACATTGAACCCTTTAGCCATATTAACCTTGCTATTTGCCTTGAAAAAATTAGGTTGTCTATTTACAAATTCCTT
>LAZR01000875.1_pt1 | contig 20620 bp, 56 predicted proteins | sample 329461 | NCBI WGS metagenome assembly LAZR01 (sample SAMN03002196, study PRJNA259156) | marine sediment metagenome | biome: sea floor; feature: Hydrothermal impacted sediments; material: marine sediment; isolation source: Loki non-amplified sample from Loki's castle hydrothermal vent sediment ...
CTCAAGTTGTTTGAGATGTTTACTAAGGTGTCGGGTATTGGACCAAAGACTGCGCTCGCTATTCTGGACGTGGATACGGTAGACCGGATTGTGGCGGCAATTATTGAGCGTCGCACCGATTTTCTCACGCGTACATCCGGCATTGGAAAGAAGACCGCCGCACGAGTTATTTTAGAGCTGCAAAACAAGCTTCACTTGCCGAAGACTGATGAGATTACGGAGACTATGGATGTTGATGTAGACATTGAAGAGGCGTTGGTAAAACTGGGGTATGCACGTCGCGAAGTGAAAGAAGCAATAGCACAACTTGGCAGTGAGCCGAAGAAACTGGAAGAGCGTTTACGAGCTGCACTGCAGAGACTTTCATGAATATGCTCCGTTCTTTTTATCACACCGTACTCGCCTGGACGGGAAGTATCCGATATCGTCGCCCGAGTAGGAGATTATTTGTGGTCGGGGTGACCGGAACAAAAGGAAAATCAACAGTCATAGAACTCATGAATGTTATTTTTGAAGCGGCGGGCGAACGGACAGCGCTTCTGTCCACTGTGCGTCAGAAGATCGGTACCGAAACAGAACCCAATGAATGGTCGAACACTATGCCTGGACGGTGGCGTTTGCAGCGGTTTTTGCACAGAGCCGCCACTGAAAGATGTACGTATGCGTTTGTTGAGGTAACCTCCCAAGGAACCACACAGCACCGTCATCGATTTATTGACTGGGATGTTGCTGTTTTTTTGAACCTTCATCCAGAACACATTGAAGCGCATGGTTCATTTGAAAAATATCGGGAAGCAAAACTCAATTTTTTTCGTTCGCTGAAACACTCAAAAAAATCACGGCAGTATTTTCTCATTAACAGAGACGACCAGGATTCAATGTTGTTTTATGAAGTTGCGAAACGCGTACGGAGTGGTGAGGTGATATGGTTTAGCAAGAATGACGTGTTCAAGATGGTAGAAGGACTACGGGCAACATATCATCAGGAGTGGCTGCGTGCCGATTTTAATGTTGAAAATGTTTATGCAGTTGTTCTTTGGGTTATTAAAAATGCCAATAAGTATATTAACGAACAGTTAATTGAGATGTTCAAAGATTTATCAGAGCCAGAATGTGTTAAAAACTATAAGTCAAATTTGAAAACATGGGAGAAGAATGGTTGGCGTTATCAAAAGAATCATACTAAATATACACTTGAATATCGTATAATTACACAAAAATATACAGCTATAAAAAAGAAGGACTCTTGGGGTTATGAGTACACAAATAACTTATCTAAGAATTGTCATATATTTATTAACGATGTTCTTACTATAGCTAACAATCTTGGATTTGTGACACAAGGCACTTCTTTTGATAGGTACTGGGAATCTAATAACAAAGTTATGTTTTATACTGCTGGAGGAAAAGAACTTGTAGAAGTAAAAGCCTTTATGAATGGAAATCTACATTTTAAGTTTAATCAGGAATTTATCAAAGCCTTAAACGTAGAGGCAAGTCGTTTATTAGGTTGGATACGTTCTCCACAAGAAGCAGTTAATGAGATGGAACTTGATGTAGATTTTGTTAAATCTCATTTTGAAACTAATGCTCTTTTTGGAATAAAAGATGGTCAAAAACTTTTAGAGGGTCATTAAAAATTATTTTCACCGAAGCAAAAAAAAGTGGTTTTATAAGAATATGGATAATGAAAATCTTAAAAAAAGATTAGAGAATATAAACAAAATTGCTGAAAAAATGCTCAAAGGTGAGTATGATGAAGCAGGTACTTTTGCAGCAATAACTTTTATTGTTGGTGAATCAGATATTAAACAAGAGGTAGAAAAGAAAACAGAAAGTAAGTATCAATGTAGTTTTTGTGGTCGTTATTTTGATGAACTAACTAAAGAAAATCATTGTCCTCATTGTTTTAGTAATGATTATGTAGAATTTCGAGATACTCTTTAATTTTCACCCAAACCGAAAAAAGTGGTTTTATAAGAATATGATGTTAAAATTGAAGAAAAAACTTATGTAGGAGACTTAAAAATGGCATGGCGACCAAGCGAATATTTAATTGAAGGGGAACTCGATAACACTGTTCCTAATCAAGTAACTGGCTATATGAGATTTACAGGAATAAAGGAAAAAGTTATTTTTGCTCTTAAAGGAAATTTCCATAGGGATATAAGAGGAGCAAAGATTAAATTAACAGGAGATGGAGTTGATAGAGGAGAGGACTATATGGAGGGAATTTCTCTTAAACAAACAGGTAATGTAGGGGATATTACAGCAGGTTTGCCTCCTCACGATTCTGTTAAATATCCATATATTGAGTGGTATGGAGAAGATAATGGGAGAGTTGTCATTGAATTAGATCCTGACCAGGTAGAGGTTATCGGAAAATCAATTCCTGTTATCGAGTCTGATCCTATTAGTAGAGAAGAACAGAAAGTCAATATGAATGGATTTATGGGAGACATAGGAAAAGCAGTTTTTGAAGAAGATAATCAAGGATAATTTTTCACCCAAAAGAAAAAATATAGTTTTATAAGGATATTGAATTGATAACTTTATTTTTGGAGATATATAATGGATATAGGAGCCTAATAAATGAGAGTAATACAACTACCAGCAATAAATAAAACCGTGTCTCTTGCTAATTATATCAAAGGAATTAAAAAAGCAAAGGCAAACCCAGAAGCTCAATTTACTCATGGTTTAACCTGTTGGTGTCTATGCTCAGGAGCCGAGATAATGCACCAATTTTACCAAGGTATTCAAGACCGAATAAACGATGCTATCCCATACAGCCAAAGAAGGTAATATAATGGATATTAAACAAAAAACAACAGCCATTACAACTGTTAGGTTGAATATACAAACTTATAAGAGACTACAAAAAGAATTAAGAGAACAGGCTGATGGTCTTGATTCTGTAATTGAATATGCAGAAAAATCCTTAGAAGTATTGGAGAAAGAAAATGACACTTAAAAATATAACAGAAGCAAAACAAGAAGATGTTAAAGAATTATGGCTATGGGAATACTTTGGCGGAAAAGATAGAAAAATCTCTGATAATCAATTTCATCTAAAAAAACATATTGAAGAGAATTTTAAGAATGAAGAAGAGATAACTTACAATCTTACTTCAAGAGGGATTATTGTTGTTTATCAAGGACTAATAGAACTTGGAGTAATTAAAAAGGTAGATGTAATATAATTTTCACCGAAGTGAAAAAAAGTGGTTTTATAAGGTTATCAATATGGTAGTCTTATTTTTTTAGGAGTTGTTAAAATGGATTATTATTTATTATTTTTATGGGGTGGAGTGGATATAGGATTATATGGCCCCTATCAAGACATTGAAAGTAGGGACAACAAAGCCAGAGAATTCTGGAAAAAACACGGAGATGAATGTGGTTATTTTCAAATATCCGCAACTAAAGGTAGTAAAATAAATGTAAGTTCTTATTCTGGTTCATTTTTTGAGGAAAATGATAATGCCGACTGAACAAGAAGAAAAACCTATATGTAGCTATGATGAATGTGAAATAACTGATGGTGAAGTTAAACATCGTATGGAAGAATGGCATGATTTTTACGATGAAAAGCCTACCGATGAAGATAAGATTAGAGAGGGAGTTTCTCAAGATTTTGGTTGGTGGGAATTTGAGAGAGAATATCTCAACGAGCACCTAACAGAAATATTGAAAGAGAAGGGGAAAGAAGGTTGTGCTTGGAGTATTTCAGTAGAAGGTTTTGGATGGAGAAATTCATCTGGAAAAGGTTGTGCTATACTTGAAGATGCAGCTGATTTTTACGAGAAGGTCTTGCCTAACTGCCAATGTACCTGGAAAATGTATGCTACTGATGAAGGATTAAAGGTAAGGAATTGGCACCACGATAGTCCTATGGGAAATGAGTATTATTACTTAACTCCGATTGAGTTAAATAAATATTATGAATGGAAGGAAGAACATGCCTAAAACTATAAAATTTATATGTCCTAAATGCGGTTGTAATAGGTTAGTGTCAATAGAGTCAATACCTGTATCAAGACCTATTATAAATATATCATCAGATGGAGACCATGACTACGGAAAAGAAGAACAAGGTGATATTAAAGTCCGTTATTATAAATGTAGTGATTGCGATTTTGTTGTATCTGATACTATAGATGCTACTATTATCAAGGATGTTGTAAAATTGGGTTATTGGTGTAAAATGAATTGTAAGCAAGAATAATTTTTCACCGAAACCAAAAAAAGTGGTTTTATAAAGATATTGAAAGTGAATAATATTTTATTATAATGAAGGAGTAGAAAAATGAAGAAGAAATATAGCAAGACAACTATTGGTTCTGTCACTCAGTTTTATGAAGAAAATGATGACGGATTATTCGTTTGTACGTCTCAGGATTTTGTTGCTGGTGATCAAGTTGACTATGAAGATGAAAACCAAAAACCTGTTGAAATAGATACGACTAAAGAAGTGTATTTTGGCTTTGAAATGACTCAGCCAGAAATATAAAATTAAAGAGGATTTTTTACAACAATGTTGTAATTAAGTAGCAAATATTAGCTAATACAATAATATAAACGAGAGCCGTTTTTACGGCTCTATTTTGTTATTGAGGGTTAGCGTTACTTAATTGGGGGAGAGATAATGTTGGCAATAAGTTCTATTAAAGAACATACTGTAAAGAAACAGTTAGAAACTATTGAGTCAATAATAATAATTTGTGAATATATTAGTCATCTTGATAAAGATGAAGATTTTGAAAATTGGTTAAAAGAAAGAGAGAAACAGAATTATAAAAATTAAAGATAAAGGGATGTAGATGTTAGGTTTTACGAAACAAGATTTTTCAGTTAATATAGTAATATTTCTTTGGGTAGCAGTGTATGGAGGTTTTTGTTTATTAACAGGTGGTCCTTATTTACTGGGACTTCTTTTATTATTTATGGCACTGGTTAATCTTGATGCTCATTATAAGTTCTCTTATTCTCTTTATCTCTTGGCACGATTATGGAATAAAGTTAATCCAAATAAGTTAAAGAAGTTTGTTTATTGGAGATATTGGGAAGAATTTTCAAATTTTGATTTGATAAGAAAACCTGATTTTGATAAACCTAAGATCCCTGAATTTGTTAAAAAGAATGTTGAAATATCATTATCATTGACATTCAAATATATGAAAGAAAGGTTAGAAAGTGGCGAAAAAATTGAAACACCCTTTTTTGAGATTAAGGAAAACGATGCCTCCTCCGGGGAAAGTCCATAAGGATAAAAAAAAGGAAGCTAGTAAAAAGGCTTGTAGGTATCCTATAAGCCTTTATTTTTCACCCAAATGAAAAAAGTTGTTTTTATAAGGATATGATGTTAAAATTGAAGAAAAATTAGGAGTATAAAAGATGGCAAAATATAAACTTGTAAATCAAAATGATGGAAATGATGAAATCGAACTTGGAGAGTTTCTTAATGATGATATCGCGGCTGGTGCGGCTCTTAATCAGTTAGGATGGTCTTTAGTTAAAGAAGAGAAAGATGAGTAGTGCAATAGATAATACAAGTTGTCCGAATTGTGGTGGCAATGCCCGCACCGAAACAGATCATCATACAGGAGAAACAAGTATATGGTGTGATGATGGTTGTGGGTTTGAATCGATAAACGGAGAAACAGTATCAAAAGGTTCGGAAGCTATGGCTTTTGTACCTGATGATGAAAATGATGATGGTTGGCCCTATGCAGATTGTAAAGGAGAACACTAATGTCTTATGCAAATTATCCGTGTTATGCAGATGTAATAGAAGAATCGTTTATAGAGGAACAATGTCTTGATTTATTGGCAAATTTGAAAGTAGTCATGGATAAAGTTGATGTATCTTTTGACACTTTTGCCCAATGTTTTGATGAGAGTTGGGGTAATGACCCAGACAGCTTAGGCATAGATGACGAAGAACATGAGAGACTCACAGAAGCCTACGAAAAACTCCAAAAAGATTTTGAGGCTAAAACAGGTCTTACATTACTTACTATATACACTGTTGCCGAAGATGAAGCGGATAGAGGGTGTGATGTAACAGGTGGGTGTTGGTGTGTTGGCAATGTATATGAATTAACAGCAGCAGGTAAAAAATATAAAGACAAAATTGAAAAAGCAACTTGGACTGTAGGTGGATAATTTTTCACCGAAGCCAAAAAAAGTGGTTTTATAGAGTTATGAAATGGTTAATAATAAATGATTATAGAGTAAGAGTATGGGTAGTTTTGTTGGCTATTTGGGAAACTTTTATAGTTGTGGGGTTGATTACTATGTGGATTGAATATGCCAATGGAGTAGAATCATTGCCAGGAACTATAGCAGGAACAGTTTTTCTTTTAATTGGAGGTATCGGAGTCCCTGCTGAATATAGAAAAGATGTATCTCCGTATAGGTTTAAGGATGTAAAAAAATGAGTAAAAGAAAAGAGTTAAAAACAGACAAAAGAATAATGTTATATGGTAGCGCCCATGAGATAGAAACTGCCGAAGAACTAATTGAGAGATTTTACCCAAATATGTTGGCAATAAGGGAGCCACAAGCAAGGCTTAATCTTCAAAGTCTTATTGATACTGAGATTATTCATGCTGCAATTCTCTTTGACGGGAACACTGTTCATAGTTTTGATAAAATTATCAAGGATATAAAAAGAGTACAGAAAAACGGTATGCAGTCAATGACAAATAGATTGTATAAGTTTCTTATTAACGATTGTGGCAGTATTGCTCATTATAATAAGCAAGGTTGGATTGCAAAATATTCTACTATTGACGCACTGCGTACCTTTTTTGCTTATAATGAGTTTGGACATAGAGTTTTAGACTATCAACCTGCCTGGAGAACTGATGTTATCAGAATAGTTAAAGAAATTGAGAAGATTTTAAGGATCCCTGTATGAATCCTTGGCCATTGAAAACAAGAATAGTTGTATATATACTATCTATAGTAGCTTGTGTATTACTTTTCTATTTTGCTTTATTTTTCGCGAAAGAAAATGAAAGAGAAGAAAGTAGAATAATCGAAGCAACAATAAGATTCCATAAACAGATAATAATTAAAGATGGTTTCTTTGAATATAATGAAAATGTATATGGAGTATATCAAATGACTCCACCTGAAATAGGTTCACTGGAAAGAAATTCACCGAAGTGAAATTTTTTAGGTTTATAAGATTATGACAATAAGAACAAAAATAATAATTATTGTTTTTTTATTTATTTGTCTTATTTTGGCTAGTGTTTTCTTTCTTCGGTCAATTCCTAATGAGGCAAATGTAAATAGATTTATTGATAACAGAGTAGATAAGATACTCTGGAGATATGAAGATTTAATAATCAAAGATGGTTATTTCTACGACAAAAATGGAATTAAATATAAGGTGATAAGAGATGAAAATTAGATGGCTGGTAGATGTTGGTTTAACTATCTATGAAGAAGAAGATAATCCTGATGGAGAGTTTGTCACTGTAAAGGCAGGAGAGGAAGATGAAATAGATATTGTAAGCGAAAAGAATGGTTTTGTAGATATCCAGTTTGGTGTTGGCTCAATGGCATATAACGTCCGAACTACCTGGTATGAGGAAATATAAATATGAATAAAGAACAAAAAAATATGATAGAAGAATTCCAATGTCCAGGATGCGTTTGTGGTTTAGATACAACTTGTCTTAATTTTAAGTTTGATGATAATGATTTATGGGGATTTAGATGCAAAGGACATGCGATTGGTACTACAATTATGGGTATAGGGCATGTTGCTCTTGGTTTGCCAAAAGGATTTGCTAGAATAAATAAGAGCGAGCAACAAACATGTAAGATAAGATTTCATCTTGACCCTATACAAATACAAAAATTTAGTGGAAAATTCAATATAGTAGTTTGGGCTATGGAAAAAAATGGATATTTCTTTATGAGAACATATAGTCCTCGAGTAGATAGAAGTTTTGTTGATGTAGTAAAAGGGAAAGTTGATTGGAATAAATTGCCAGGTGCTTTTGATGTAAATGAGTTTATTGATGATATGGATTGATTTTTTCACCCAAAAGAATTTTTTTAGTTTTATAGAGTTATGGACGAATTTGTTGAAATAAAACTGAAACAGATGGACGAATTCTTAAAGTCCAGTGCAGGATGGTTTCGTAGTCGCTCTGGCAATGAATGGATTTATGATTTCCACATGAAGAAGATACCTGTTATAATTAAAGTAGCAAGTTCGATAAGAATTGACACTGAACGGTCAAGAAACAAAGGCTCTGATGCTATCAGAGTATATGCTGTTGTTAAAAAAGGACTTGACCCAAAAGATAAGATAATAAGAGGGTTGCTAAAAGCCAGTAGAGTTTATAGGACTAAGAATTGGAAAACTAATCTTAAAAAATTGATTATAAGCAAACTTGACCAGGCGTATAAAATATACCATAAAAATCAAAGAAAGATAAGAAGATGAAAAAGAAGAGAAAAAAATCTCAAACTAAAGGATGGTTTAATGTGATACATAGTAAGAAAGAAAGTAAGAAAGAAAGTAAGAAAATGAGTGAAGAATATATCTTTTGTGCAGCTATTAGATTTACAGAAAGTCTTTTTACAGGTAGGCATCATGGGGAGTGTTTAGCTAAATTAAAAGCAAATAGCGAGCAAGGTTTTTTGACTAATGATTCTAGATTTGTTGATAGGAAAGAAGCATTAAAAATAGCAACTAAAGCAGGACAAAAAATAAATAAATATAATCCCAAAGATATATTGTTGTCTGAAGATGAGAGATTTTTTAAGGGGTAAGGAAATGAAAAAACTAATTTTACTATTTATAATTTTGTTTTGTAGCTCAATCTGCTTTTCAAAAACTTATGAGATCCCAGAATCTTGGAAAAAAGACCATTTCCTGAGACTTACAAGACAAGATTTGGACTTGGAACTAGAAGAGAATTATATTAGAAATAGGTTGTCTATAAATATAATGGAACAATCTCATAGACATATAATGCACTCATTGGAAAGAGGACATTGGCGAAAAATGACTATGAGCCGTAGGAGATATGGACGTAGAAGATATTACAGGTATCGCGGATGTAGTCTTAATGAATATGCCAGAATGAGAGGCATTAGATAAATTCACCGAAGAAGATTTTTTAGGTTTTATAAGATTATGGATAAATTAAAAGATTTAGCTAAAAAAGTTGTTCTTAATGTAGATGTTTCTCGTGATTTAAGGCAATTAGCACTTAATGCTTTATTGCAAGATGCGAGAGGAGCAATACATATAACTGGAGATATTTATATCTCTAGAGAAAAAAATGCTATAATGATGGATTATATTAGAAACCATATTACAGATAAAGAAAGTCACGGTAAACTAAGAGCAATTAAAGTTCTGAAAGATACCACTGATTTAGAATTGGGAGAGGCGAAATTAGTAGTTGAGAAAATAATTGAGTTAATTAAAAAGGAGGGTACAGTTTGAAAATATATTTAGATGATACAAGGACCTGTCCACAAGGTTGGACTCTTGTAATGTCAGCAGAGTTAGCAATAGATATGCTCAAACAAGGAGCAGTTGACACTATTTCTCTGGATCATGACTTAGGAAAAAATAAGAAAACTGGATATGATGTAGTTAAATGGATTGAAAAAGAGGTAGCAACGAAAGGATTTATTCCACCTGTCATAAAGGTTCATACTAAAAATCCTGTTGGTAGAGATAATATTCTTGCGGCAATAAAGAATATTAAAAGATTACAAGAAAACTAATTTTCACCGAAGTGTATTTTTTTAGGTTTATATAATTATGAAAAATGAACTAAAAGACAGAATAAAGTTGACAGATGAGCGCGATTACGGCAAGAGTAGAGGAAAAATGGAAATTAGCTATAATGAACTCTGCGAATTGCTGGGAAAGCCTAATGGAGATAATTGTATAGATGATAAAACTGAGGTTAATTGGTATTTTGATTTTGATGGCAAAGTTATAAATGTCTATAATTGGAAAACAGGAAGAGATTACTGCGGTTTTATAGATTGTTTGTATCCAGAATTTATGACTGATTGGTATATTGATGGGGATAGTGAAGAAAAGATAAATGAACTTGTTAGTTTATTATTAGAATACCGTTCTGGTAATGCGAACCTGCCAGAGGTAACAGATGAAGGACTTGCAGAGATTGTAGAAAATCTTAAAAAGGATGCTCAAATTTATGTTAAAGTAAGAGATATGTTAGGAATATAATGAGAGAACTAATTGAACATCCGGTTCGGGCAAGTATAGTAATAGTTGGAGGTTCTGCACTTATTGTAATTGCAATTTTAATCATCGTTGCTGTTTGCAGCTAGTCTCAATTTGCTCAAAACTAATTTTCACCGAAGTGTATTTTTTTAGGTTTATAAGAGTATGAGAAAGAACAAAAGAAAACATACTGTTGAACAAGCATTGGCTATAGTAGGAAGAACAGGTAGCCAAGTAGTAAAAAGAAATCAACCAATACAAAAAACAAAAATAGAGGTAGGCCAGACTTTTATCTTTGCTGGAGAAATTCACCATATCAATCACACTGTTTCGCTTCTTAATCTGAAAGAAATTATTACAACAGTAGAGGGAAAAACTATTCTTTATCCTTGGCATCCAGATATAGTCGAGGAGATTATCGATAATCAATGGAAATATAAATAATGGAAAATAAAAGAAAATATCAAGTGGTTTTTGAAAAAGTAGTAATTCCAGCATGTACGATTTCTGTAGAAATTGATAAAAAATCTGGAGAACCTTCTTGGGATTCTGTTGTAAGAGCAGATACAAAAGCAAGAGAAGAGTGGGCAACCCAAAATGAACAACATATATTTCTTCGTGTATCTGAAATAAATGAGATTTATTAAAATAGAGAGATAGTTAGTCCTGCTGTAATATCCAGCCGTGACCTTTAACACAGGAGCGGCAAGTGTCGGGAGATGCGTTGAGGTATTATCGGATTACTGCAAACCAGCTATCGACCTGCTACGTTCAGGATGCGTTTGAAAGTAGGTTATCTCTCTATTTATTTTTCACCCAACACAATTTTTTAGGTTTTATAAGATTATGGAAGATAGAAGAAAATATCAAATAACTATAGCGGCAGTAAAAGAAAGAACCTTTACTGTAACAGTCTATAATACGAGCGAAGAGATTTCTTGTCAATCAGAAGCAAGAGCAGTTGAAAAAGCACAAGAGCAATGGAGAAATAGTAATTGCTTTCCAATTATAACTAGAAATGGTATAAATGAGGTTTGTTAATTCACCCAAATATAATTTTTTAGGTTTTATAAGATTATGAATAATGATGAAAATACTAAAAAAAGAATAGCAGAAAAACATGATTGGTGGGAAAAAAGCCAAAAAGCTAAAGAAGATTTGAAAAAGCATAATGCGGTACTTGGTAAGGGATTAGTTGTAGGTAAAATCTTTCAAATAGGTGTTGGCGACGGTTATGCTTTTTATGAAGTAATAAGAATAAATAAAACAACTGTAAGTGTAAAATGGGTTGAAAACGAATTTCTTAATCCAGATGAGTATATGGACTTTATGATAGGGGGAGAATCAACTATTAACAAAGATAAGATTCAGTGTATTATAGAATGTGAAGAAATTAGGAATAATGTATTGTCTAAAACAAGTAATTTCACCCAAACTTAATTTTTTGGTTTTATAAGATTATGGAAGGATATAAACAATATAGACTCGATGTTGATGATATGATTGTCGAAGTCTGGCAGTTTGGCGACTATGGCCATTGGAAATATTCAGTAGTAAATAAAGATGGTAGCGGCTGTAAAACTAATTGGTTTCCAACCGAAAGAGATGCTAAAATGGACGCTAAGGCTGTATATAATACAACTGGTCATCGTAGCCCTTTTAGGCCGAAAGAACATAGATTACCTATATTAAAAAGAGCAAAATGGATAAAAGTTGAATATACTCACTAATTTCACCGAAACTCTTTTTTATAGGTTTATAAGATTACGATGTTTACAGAAACTATATTAGACAATCAAATAAAGAGAGACTCGATAAGAGCTGCGGTCGAATGGTTAAGAGCAAATAACCATTATGGAGCAAAAATAAGAGTAGTCTTTAATAGACCAATAGAACTTCCTATCAATAGATATAGGACTAAGACTTTCACTGAATTAACAGCCAAATTCTTTATCTCAACGGCTAATACTCTTTGTTATACTTTCCATAAAAGAACAGGTTTCAGATTATGGAGAAGAGTAAATGGAGAAGATATAACATTCTTTGATATTGTAATGCCACCGACAAAAGAAGATAAATATGCGGAAAGAAAAAAACTGGCAGCAAGATTGATAAAAAAAATATATCCTGGAACCTGGGAAAGTGTTAAAAAAGAATTAGAGGAAAAACCCCTAGAAGCCTTACCAGATTCAAACTTGAAGCCTATTAGTTTTCTATCTAGATTCAATAGGTATAATAGAGAATATATAAAAGAACAATTACAACTTGCTTTTAAGAATAAAACAAGTTTTACACATTCTCAAAAGGGCACGAAAAGAGACTATAAAATCGAAACAAAACTTTGCGAAGAAGATGGAGTATTTAGAGCATGGTTTAGTAGTGAATTCAGTGATTGTGCTAATGGAGATTATTATTTGATAATCAATCCTACACAAGCAATTTATTATGAAGCAGACTAATTTGGAGAATAAATTATGACAACACAAGAATATATAGAAGATTATTTGGTAAATTGCATGTTGTTTCCAGAACAAGCGAAACAAATTGTAGAGGCGTTTAAGCTAAGACCAGAGGCTCAATCGATTAGATGGGATACTCCGATTGACGGTTATCCAACTGTATTCCATGCGGCTCTAAAACTATCTATTGATGCAGAGGCTTTGGAATGGATAGATAAGAATATGCCAAAACATTTTGCCCGTCCTATGTTTGACCATACTAAGAGTGTTGAGATGTCTGAAAAAACAAGAGTAATTTTAGCAGTACATAGTGGTTGTGTATCAGCTATTCAGATACCTCCCGATGTCTCTGTTGAAATTAGAGATTATGATATAGTAGAAGATATGGATAGGGAATTTAAGACAGATAATGAAGGTGATAAGTATGAGGAAATGATATTAAAATAATTTTCACCCAAACACTTTTTTTCTCTTTTATACTACTATGACAAATAAACAAAGAAAAAAATTGGCAAAAAGAAGAAGAACAACACTAATCCCTTGCAAAAGCAATAGAGAACTAATGGAACTTAATAATAAAATACAACAAGCAATACCTGATAAACAAAAACAACAAGAATATATCACTGCACTGATTGATGGTTTAGTTATTACTTGTCTAACTTGCGAACATAGATTATTTTGCGATAAAAAATATGAAGATTGTCAATATAATCCAGCAAATGAGGTAAATTAAATGCCTGATACAAAAACAATTAAATGTCCTAATTGCGAAAGCACTTATGTTGTTAATAAACGATGTGGATCCTACAAGTGTTTAAGTTGTAATACAACAATAATAAATTCAATGCCTAAAAGAACTCCTGATACACAAGTTTGTAATGATTGTGATTCAAGAGAAAATCGTTTTTGTGGGCAGTTTGAAGTTTATATTCATACAGATGAAAAAACTCATGGAGATGTAAGAAAAAGAATAAAAGCCTTTATAGATGAATTAAAAAAAGAAAGAGAAAAAAATGCAAGTAAATAATATACAAATTAAGAGAGATACTGACTGGAATGATAGAGAGATTTTTTATTGTATTGCTCCAGATGGCAGAGTTTTAGAAAGTTTTATGTTAAAAGTATTAGCAATAAAATGGGCAAAAGAAACAAAAGATTTTTTGGAGAATTAAAATGACTATAAATCTTGCTAAAAGAATACCTGTTGGAAAAGGTTGTGCCTATACAGGAATAAGTCGTAGAGATACTATGATATTCCCTAATAATAGAAGTTTTGAAATAGCTATCTATGGGGCTTATGATGCCTTCGGTCTTATTGGACCTGAACAGAATGGTATAGCTATTCTTGATAATGATAATTTAAGAGTAGTCTTAGATAGATATTCTGAAATACAAACAGGTTATTTTGGAGCCTCTGAAAATCAAGTAAAGGAATATCTTAAAATTGCTGCTATGAATTGGGAGCAGTTTGTAGAATTTGTTAATAATAATGAGAAAACAAGAAATAAAATCTAAGTAATTTCACCGAAACACTTTTTTCTTCTTTTATACAGTTGATAACTTAATTAGGGGTTTTTTTTTGGAAGTAACGAGTTATGGAAACAATTAAAGTATTATTGCAAAACGGAACGCAGTATGAAATAGATCAAGATGGTTGTTTTTTACGATATAATGAGCATAAGTGGAAACATCCACATGATAGTTGGAAGTGTTGCGGAGTTAGTGAACGGTTGGCGTTTAACAACATGAATAATTACACCTTACAACATTTTATCGCTCTGATTAGAGCGGGTAAGATTGTTACTTTCAAGAACGGTGCGGCTAAGTTTTATCTACGAGATATAGACCATGGGACGCATCGTTTACAGGGTAATGGGATTGCTCATGTAACATTAAGCTGAACTTTTTTAGGGGTAACGAGTTATGAAAACTTATAGCGTAGCTATTAAAGTTAAAAAAGGTTATTGGGTGACTAATTTCGGCAAGTCTTTTAACTTGTTGGATATTGACTGGAATGATGTTTTAGATTATTGTAAATCTGCTGGTCATATAGCCTTTGGTTATTACTATGGGCATAAATCTAACGAGCTAACGTCTGCACGTTGCCGGACTGAATTAGCTTATATTATCTAACCTTCTTGAGGGACTTTGTTTAGAAGGTTAGGTCACGATAGTTATTGCTCATTACTAATTTCACCGAAATATAATTTTATTCTTTTATAACACTGACAAGTTAATTTTTTGGAGAATAAAATGGAAACAACAATACCAAAACATTGTATCGAATGTTCAAAAGTTGGAGAATGTAAACAAAAAATACACATGACAACAGGCACCGAACCTGTTGAGGGTTTTGTAAGCCCTACTCTTGCAGATTATGTTTGCGGAGATTGTTCTCAAGATAGTGATAATGTAGAGTCAATAGATAATCCTGAAGTTGATAGCCCTATACATTGCTCTCTTTGCGGAGTACCATTAGAGTGTAGGTTGACCGATGATGGAATTCAATATGTAAAAGAAGCGTTAGAGAGTGGTGGTGGTTGTTGTAGGGAACTTTGGAAAGAACTATTTTCAGATTATCTATAATTTCACCGAAACTCTTTTTTTATGGTTTTATATAGTTGATAAGTTGTTTGAACTCTTAATATAGAAAAGATGGAGCAATGAAGGCTTTTATTAGAATTAGAAACGGAAAACCTCAAGTAAAGTTTCCGGGAGATAAAGCTTTTGGACCTTTGACTGAATGGTTTAGTCATAAATCTATTAAAAAGGTTATCTCTATGCTTGAAGAACTACCTGCAAATGAAGGGATTACTTTTGTAGAAACAAAATAAGATTATGAGACAAAGAGTTAATAAACTTATTCAAGAAATGACCCTTGCTTTTATGGGCGGAAAAGAAAAAATCGCGGCAGAAAAAGCAAGAGAATTACTTAAAATAAATCCAAATTTTGAAATGGCTATAATGGTACTTGATTTTTGTGGAGAATTAAAATGAAAATAGAATCAATGTTTTGGAACAAAGAAGCATTGAAACATCAGTTGCCGGGCAAGCATTATGTTGTAGAGAAAATTGTCGATCCTGTTCTTGGTAGTTTGCCTTGGGTAAACAATACAATACAAATATGGCGGCAAATAACTATCGCTATCGACGGCAAGATATATACTATGGGGTGCCAAAGGTTTACAAAATACAAAAATCGCGATTCTGGTTGGTATTTTGGTGGCAGTAACGAATTTTCGCCAGAGTTTAACACCATCGGAGAGTTAAAAAGTTGGCTATCTGACAAAGTTATTAAGGGAACGTGCGGTGATGGTTCTGGTGGCTACCATATCAGAGTGAATCAATCCCCCAGAAAACATGAAGTATGGATCTAAAACCCAAAGTAATGTAGCGGTTAAGGGCAGCTTTCCCAGCTACCCTTAACAATTTCACCCAAATATAATTTTATTCCTTTATAACACTAACAAGTTAATATTTTGGAAAATAAAATTATGTATATTAAACCAAAAACACCAAAAATATACTGTAAAGAATGTGGAAAACAGAGTACAAATGGAACTAATTTCTGCACCAGAAAATGTAGAATGAGTTGGATTCACAGACATAATATAAAAGGCGGAAAAAAAAGAGCACAAAAACGATATGATGAAATGTTAATGCAATTTGGTAGTAATTTTAGTAATGAAGATTATTTCGATAGAAAGGGTTAAAATGTGGTACACAAGTAGTATGGGTTTAATCGAAATCGAAATGACACTTGAACAAGCACAAAGCGTGGCTGGGCCAGGAGACCAATATAATCATGTTAAAATATTATCTCAAGTACCTAAAATAAAAAGACAATTAAATAAGATTGACAAAGAAAAACTCAAAAGAGAATTAAGTGAATTTGGGGCTTGGACTGATGAGCAATTAGATAACCACGAAGAAAACCTAATAAGAATACTCTGGGAGGCTGGCTGCTCTATTGTAGATAAAAATTAAAACATTTGTTTTTGGAGTAATAAAATGAAAATGAAAGAAAAACATCTACAACAAATAAATAAATATAATACACCCGAGGACCATCGTTCTCATAATGAAAAAGTAGATAGGTTATTACGAGCCCTAGCTATTGAATTAAAAGATTTGCCTTTTGAAAAACAAAGAAATATAGATTATATTATAAATGACCTTCGAGATGGTTATAGGTTTAACTGGCTTGAAATTGTAGAGCATAATAGAGCGTTTATTGCTTAATATTTATAATTTTCACCCAAACTCTTTTTTATGGTTTTATAAGATTATGAAAACTTTAATAGATAGACTTAATAGACAAAGAAAATTGAAAAAAGATAGATTAGTGGGAATAGGATAATATCTTTTATTGTTCGGAGAATATAAAAAGAACAGGAGAACAAAATGAAGTGTCAAGATTGTAAACAAGAAATGAAGGAAGCAGATAATTGCACCAAAACAACAATAGAAGGCGTACCAAGAAATTCAGAGTATTTCGACATTGGGGAAAGATGCCATGATTGTAATATCGTCAATAAAAAGGGCAATTTTCATCATTTAGGTTGTGATGTCGAAAGATGTCCCAAGTGTGGTAATCAGTTAATTTCTTGTGGCTGTTTTGAATTTTAGGATAATTTCCAGCACTCGAAAATAACCTGTATAATATAAAAAGACATAGGTATATAAGTAATTTTCTAGCAGATAAAAATGACACGAAAAGAATTTCGCGAATATCTAAATAAAGAGTATAGAGTTGATAAATTAGGAAAAGGCTCAAAAAATCAATATAAACCCCGTACTCGCAAACATGGAGATTACTTGTGGTTTCAAGATAGGATAATGTTTGAGGTATCTTATCAAGAATATTTAGTAGAACATAGTTTGACAGAAGAAAAATAATTTCCAGCACCCAAAAAATAACCTGTATAATATAAAAAGGACAGAACAATGGAAACACCAGATTCAGTATTAGAAGAAATAGCAGAACAAATAAAAAATGGTTATACAAGCGGTAGAGTTGATGATGATAATATTTATACTGCTTGGGAGTTAAAAACAAACACTTGGGATAATACTTAGTAGATTGATAGCCCTTTATTAAAGATAATCGATTGTGGTCAATCCTGGGGTTTTTTGAGTTATTCTGTAGTTTCACCCAAACATAATTTTATTCTTTTATACAGTTGATAAGTTAATAATTAAACAGGAAAGGACAAGATTATGATGTTATTAACAAAAGAAAATAGAAAAACACTTTCACCAATAGGTAGTCAAGATGGGGAAAAAGATCCTATAATTCAAGTTAAATTCTTTGATCCTACTGGCTCTTTTACCTGGTTTGCCTATGAAGGACAACCAGTATTAGATGAAAACGGAGCAGAAATTGACTTTGAGTTTTTTGGTCTGGTTACATCGTCAATGTGTCCTGATGGAGAGTTGGGTTGTTTTCGTCTTAATGAATTAAAAACTTGTAAACAAGGCGTAAGAGGTTTACAGTCATTACCGATTGAAAGAGATAAGTGGTTTACTCCAAAACCACTTAGTAAAATAACAACAATGAGTTAATTCACCCAAACATAATTTTATATCTTTATATGGTTGACAAGTCAATCATCTTTTTAAGGAGCAAGATTATGGCAACAAGACAATGGGACAAATTTGACATCGAAGCAGCAGCCGAAGGACAAGCAAATAGGGTTTTGAGGGAAATGAGACCACAAATAACAAAACCCAAAAAAGTAAGAGGCTTGCTAAATCGTCAAACTGTAGCTAATGCAAGAATAATAGATAATATATTGCTTGCATAATATCCAATATTAAGGTATAGTCAAGGACTTAGGACTCTTTGACTATGCCTATTTTTAAGTATTAAAGGACAAAAAAATGGATATTCTTGTTGGTGGTAGTTTTCAATTACATAAAATAGCAGAGAAAAATATTGATGCAATCATAAAGGTTACAATCAATAAACACTTGTTTCAATACAAAATAAATATGAAGTCAATAAGCATAGAAGAAAATGCAGAAGCATTGACTCAAATGATGTGTGATGTTTTTGGAGAAGAAGGGCCGACTTATGGTTGGTTATTCAGAGATATTAAAAAAGCATTTTTTGATTTTAATAAAGGTCTTATTGTTCAAATAGTAGTAGATTTTCTGGAGGATATGATGAAAAATCCCCCAATAATTATAAATCCATAATTCACCCAAATATAATTTTTTGTTTTTATATGGTTGACAAGTTAATTAAAAACAGGAAAGGACAAAAAAATGATAATTGAAACAAAAACCACAAAAGAAAAAACAGATACAATCGAACTTACAAGACAAGATTTTATCGGCTTACTTACCGGAGTTGATATTTTGAGGAGTGATGATGTTAATAAAATTATTAGGCAAGCCGATTCAGTCTTAATATTGGCAAATTCTTATGGAAATAGCGAAATTTTTTTTGAGGAAAATGAGATTATGAAAATAATTTGTAAAAAGAAAGAAACAAAAACAATATAAATAGTTGAAAGTGAATAGTTTTGGAGGTATAATGTAGGGTTGATTGGGGTTAATTCCCCCGCGAGTAGCCGCGTTATTAGCTACTTAGAATTGGGGCTGGATGGTTTATAGACCGTCCCAAAGCCTCTAGAAAGGGCTTGGTGCCGAGCCAGATGATGTTCTCATGTCGCCCGGCATTGACAAGCCCAAATACCGAGGCTGTTATGACGATAATAGCCGATAGGACCAGAGAATAACGGTGGAGGCTTTACGAAGCCATAGAAGCCGTTATTCTCATTTTTAAGAATAATATAGAAAATTTGTTTAATTGAGAATTGAGATTTTTCACCCAAACATAATTTTCTTGTTTTATATAGTTGACAAGTTAATCAATTATATCTTTGGAAGGACAAAATTATGACAGATTTAGAGAAACAACAGAGAATCGAAGCAAGAGCATCAGAAAAAATAGCAGATTTCTCAAAGCCGATTCAGAGAATAACAAGAAGAAAACTAGTTATGCTATTGCTGGAACAAGAAGCGAGAGGAGCAAATTTCGTACAAGTTTTTTCAAGAACAGTACCGGCTATGAGAAAAACAGAGAATGAGTTTTTCGGTTTGGTCGAAAAGGTAGCAGAAAAAAATTGTCAAATAAATTGGTTTTACAAAAACGCCGTTCAAAATCAGAGAACAAGAGAAGATGTTTTTGATGATTTTACTCCACATCCTCGGACATGGGGAACAATGATGTTTAATCCGATATTGCAAAAAACATCGAAAACATTGTTGGACCATACTAATAAGAAAACAAAAGTTTACTGTCAATATGTTCAGATGAGAACATTGAAGACAGAAAATACCCATTATGAGTGGTTGGAAACGGGAGTAAAATTGACTAATAAAGAGGTTGCGGAATTAAAGACCTTTTTTCCTCCTTATCGAAAATCTCAAACTCAAAGAACAGAAAAAGAAATAATCGTAAATGATTATAAAATTCAGTCAATCGAGATGTTGTCGATGAATAATGTCTTGTATGTAGTTATCGGAGACTAACCTGCAATCTTGTCCTTGCCCTCGGTTATGGAACTGGGGGCTTTCCTTATAAAGTGATTGCGGATATAATAGATATAGAATAGAGAGATTATACATAAAATGTATATAGGGATATAGTATATCCATAATACATGAAATGTATACAGGATAAAGGGGATATAAAATAGAGAGATTATACATAAAATGTATATAGAGATATAGTATATCCATAATACATGAAATGTATACAGGATAACGGGGATATAAAATAGCGAGATTCTACATCCCCTGTATCTAGCGCTATCGTCTCTCCCTACTCCCTGACCTGTATCTCGGCTCCAGGAGATCTCCAATAGAGAGAATAGGTATTCAAGATAAAGAAACAGATGCTTAC
>LAZR01000876.1_pt1 | contig 20592 bp, 16 predicted proteins | sample 329461 | NCBI WGS metagenome assembly LAZR01 (sample SAMN03002196, study PRJNA259156) | marine sediment metagenome | biome: sea floor; feature: Hydrothermal impacted sediments; material: marine sediment; isolation source: Loki non-amplified sample from Loki's castle hydrothermal vent sediment ...
ATCTAGCGGCGCCTGAAGTAAAATCAGGTTCGTTGACATAATCATAGGGGCCACCTAATATCTGTTTTTGATCGAAGTTAACACCGGAAAAATCGAATCTGCAACTAACCGATGATTTCATTCCCATGGGTCTCCAATACGTGTAATCTTCATTAAGTCGCAATTCATCCATATCAATAATGACCATACGTGTACCCTTCTCGCCTTCCGCGGTTACTATTGGCCTATCGATATTGGAAGCCCCTGAACAGAATACCTTGGCACCCGATAATTCAAATACACCATTGAGATCATTAAATGTTAAAGGCTCAGTAGGCATTTCTGAATTCCAAACTCCAAAAATTTTTCCGTTTACGGCCTCCTCGAAATAACGTTCTTTCTGATTCCCGTCCCCAAAACGCTCAATGAGCAATAAGGCATTTATATGGCCTTCGTATATACGTCCCAAAGACAGATCATAGGAGCCAACTTCTTTAAGAACCTCTAACACTTGGCGATTTCCAGTATTCCCTCCCAAACCTTTTCCACCAAATCTTAAAGGAACGTTCACAGTAGTTAGTTCTAAAGACTTCAGCAATTCGATGCCTTCAAAAGGAAATTTACCGTCAAAATCCGCATAGCAATTAGGCATTTCATATGTGACCTTTGTATGCTTCATATCTAAAATGGTATTCATAATGTCATATTGCTTGAACTCATAAAAGTGTATGGACAGGTTAAACTTAAATGTGACCCTCATATTAGTGTAGCGGTCACATAAGCTGTCGAAATTAGATAGAACCAAATTCTAGATATACCATTATCGCTTAAATAACTACTTCATTACCAAACTGGTAAAATGTGACCCCTATGAGGGTAAGAGAATAAAGTTATCTGTGATGAAATAAAGGCTTTGTTCCTTAACATATAAGGAACGGATTATTTTGCTAAATACAGTTTTGAAATTAGAAGATGACCTGGGTGTATGCCATGATGACTATTGATTGGCTCCCCTTGTAAATTTTATTAGAAGGCAAAAGCTTGTGATATTGTATCTTTAGGGGAGAATTTAAAAACTGAACATATTTACTGTAACCCGTCATTATTTTGAACCGTAAATTTAGGATTAGCACTAACTAATTCTTTCAGAAAATTGTACGTAAGCCATAACTCAACCCCGTACAGTTTTAAAAGTTAATTACGATAATAACTAAGACAACCACAGTTAGAATGACCATAAACGAAAATTTCGAGTTTGCGAAGTTTACATACTATCAATGTAATGTAAAGAATATCAAAACAGGTTTAGAATGGCATAAAATAATCTAAATCACATTCTTAATTTCCAATTCCTTAAGCTCTTTGTCAAGAGCCTTCATAATTTCATTGGTAAAAAAAGCGATACGCGCGATTTGGGAACCTAAAAAATAGCCGAAACCATTACCGTCCTTATCTATCTTTTCGACCACCGATTCTTTCAAATCTAGGACGGTATCGTTCAATTTTTCTGTCGTAGATTCAACTTCCTTCCTAATAATCGTTCTTGTTTCCCTACCACTTCTGGGTGCATATAACACCGCGACTGTAGACCCTATTACTGCTCCTGTAAGTGCAGCCATCCATACTCCGGAGTTATCTCTTGATTTTCCCATTTGTTGAAATCTTTAGTGTAATTAATAAAAATCAGTTGTTCTATTGTATAAACGCTTCACTCAAAACTACTACCAAAAATACAATATTCTAATTTTCGGAGTGTTCATAGAAACCTTTATTTCTTGTTTTTTGAACTACAAAATTCTAAACTAAGTATAGCGAAAGGTAGTCCATTTCATTCATTAACTACCACAATTGGAATTGAGTTAAAGAAATTTTCAATAGAAAACTTTCCTACCTGGTGATTCAGTAATTTTCATACAATGTGATTTTCTTCTTCCCATGTGGTGAACTTGGTTTTGGAAGAATAGTATCCCATTTATTTAAAAACAATCGATTTTTCAATAGGATTAAATAAAATAATCATGACAGAACACAAAGCGTTTGAAAAAGAAAAGCAAAAAGATCAACCAGGGGAACAATATAAAATGGATATTACCCCTGAAACCATCCGTGTTGACTATAAGGGCAGTGGAAAATTAAAAGGTAAGATAGCGCTAATCACTGGGGGCGACAGTGGAATCGGAAAAAGTGCCGCTGTACACTTTGCACGAGAAGGTGCTGATGTAGCCATCGTATATCTTGATGAGGACAAAGATGCAAAGCATACCCAACAGGCTATTGAGAAGGAGGGTAGGGAATGTCTTTTGATTCAGGGAGATGTTAGGAACGTGGAATTTTGCAAAAGCACCATTCAGAAGACCATCGAAAAATTCGGTGAATTGAATATTGTAGTCAACAATGCTGCCGTACAGTTTCCTGAGGAAAGTATTGAAGACATCAGCACTGAAAACCTGCATCGTACTTTTGAAACCAACATATACGCCTATTTTTATATTGTGCAAGCGGCCCTTAGTCATCTAAATGAAGGCGACGCTATTATCAATACCACATCTGTAACTGCCTATCGGGGATCGGAACACCTTGTTGATTATGCTAGTACGAAGGGGGCCATAGTTGCTTTCACTAGAAGTCTTTCAGGCATGTTGGCCAAAAAAGGCATACGCGTAAACGCAATCGCTCCCGGTCCGGTATGGACTCCTCTTATTCCTGCTACATTTGATAAGGAAAAACTAAAGGATTTTGGTAAGAAAGTCCCTATGGGGAGACCAGGGCAGCCTTCGGAACTCGGACCTGCCTATGTGTTTCTAGCCAGTAAGGATAGTAGTTATATGACCGGTCAGGTGATGCACATCAATGGGGGTGAAATTATTGGAGGATAGAGCATTTTTAAATTAATTGCACGAAGAGGCTATTTGATTAATTGGGGATTGAATAAATTCCCTGCTAAAATAAATTCTTTCGTGTTGGATACCACTTCAAATATTTACATTTTTCGTGGGTATATCCTTAATTTGAATAAACGTAAACTTCTTATTGTGTTGAGATTGTTGATTTATATTTTGCCAAGTGTTCTAATGACCTTTAAGTACTAAGAAAACCTTCGACAATAGTTCCGGAGATGCAATAGGGTTGAAACTAGATACTGTTGGGAAGGCGTGTTGGATACTGGCATATGGAAGGATTGCTAACGACAACTTAAATTATATTAATTCTGCTTAAATATGTAGCAATCCCTTCAGATAATTTTATTTCTTTTATATTTTATATATGGAATAAAACCATAATCCTATACATTGAATTTAAAGGACGCCGCTGTTTTTGGGATGTAGAAAGTTAACTAAAGTCCCGTTGCAATTTCTATATAATTGGGAAGTATGGTTACGTTTACTTCCCTTTGTGTACCGTCAGGCTCTCCATCGATTTGAAAAGAAACCGGTTTTTCAGTAGTGACGCGAACTTCTGTTGTTTGAATTACTTCCACAAAATCTGGGTCCATATCAATGTTTCCCCTTAGCGTTTTAATGATTTCCAAAACATCTAACTTTTTAAAAATCAATACTTCAAATTTTCCATCGTCAAGCTTACCGTTCGGATTGACCAAAGCGCCAGTCCCGAATTTTTGACTATTCGCGAACGCAACCATAACAGCCTCCACCTTCCTATCCTCACCATTCGCAGTAATGGTAAATTTATATGGACTTTCTGTCTCTAAAAGTGCAGGAATACTACTTAAAAAATATCCAAAATGCCCTCTTACGGAGTTTTCTGAATATTTGTGGATTAATTCAGCATTAATTCCTAAATCACTGATGTGAAGTCCGATGGAGTCGCCAATACGAAGTGCATCCATTTTTATGGTTTGATTTCCCATGGCCGTAATAAGGGCCCTTTTGGAGTCTTTGGGAAGATCAAGGTCGGTTGCCAATCCGTTAGCTGAACCGGCAGGCAAAATCCCAACAACAAGTTTGAAATCGCGACTAGCCTCCGCTACCATTTTTACAGTGCCGTCGCCACCTGCAACTAAAACCCGATTTGGCTCGAAATCTTTGATTTCAGTTCCAATATTTGTAATATCATCATCACCAGTGGTCGTATATATCCTTAATTCAACATCGGAATCGAGATATTGTTCGACCATTTCGATTATAGGCTGCTTATCCGAGTCTCCTGCAATAGGATTAATCACCAAAAGAACTTTTTTTATCTTCGCTGTCATTGTATCCAACCTAAAACTTAATTGCCAAAGGTAATCTAAATACGAAGTGATAATGAAAGTAGATTTGAAGATTTACCGAGGGTATGCGAACGAGCAAGAAATAATTTTATTTGGTCACATTTTCAAAAAAAATGCCCCAGACCATTTTGGTCTCGAAGGTAGACGGCTACGTTACGCTTACGCCGTTATACGCATGTTCACCATCAAAACAATGGGTAATGTTCCTATCCATCTAGAATTTAACGAGGTTAAGTTGATGACAAAAACCTTAGAGGATGGCTATTTCCGCTTTGCCATACCCTATACTAAACCGCTGGCAAGTGGTTGGCATGAATTTAAAGTTTCAGCAAACATTGATAATACGTATGTTGAGGAAAGGGGAGAGTTCATAAAACCTTACTCCGGCGAATACGGATTTGTTTCCGATATCGATGACACTTTTCTAATATCGCATTCAGATAATTTTTTCAAAAAGATCTATGTGCTATTAACGCGAAATGTGAATAAGCGTAAAATTTTCGATGGCGTTGTTAAACATTATCGCTTGCTAAGCTTGGTAGGCACAAATAAGGCGAAAGGTACCAATGCCTTCTTTTATGTTTCAAGCAGTGAATGGAACCTATACAATTTTATTGACCATTTTACCAAGCTTCACGATATGCCGAAGGCTGTACTAAAATTAAAAGATATTAAGACGGGTCTAGGAGATTTTCTATTTACAGGGGGCGGCAGCCATAATCATAAGTTCTACAAGATTAAGCATATCCTTGAATTCTATCCAAATCTGAAATTTGTTCTTTTCGGTGACGATAGTCAGAAAGATCCCTTTATTTATGAGCGCATCGTAAAAATATTCCCGTCAGGAGTAAAGGCGATTTATATCCGTATGACTAAAAATATGGAAAAACCAAAAGTTACGACGGTCATGGAGAACATTAAATCTATGGATGTCGAAATCTGCTATTTTAAAGATAGTAGTACGGCTATTCAGCATTCCAAAGATATTGGGCTAATTCAGACCACCGAGGTGGAATGAAAAATAATTTATAATGCTATTACCTCCTTTTAATCTGCTCATGGTACTAGCGAAAAAGTAACTCGTTTTAGTTTAAAACCATGCTAAAAAAGTTTAGGTAGCCGTCCAAGACATAATAGCCTACTATATCAAAAGTTTACAACTTGACATAGAAATTATTGAAATGCCGCAATAAACTTTAAGTGGAATTGATACACAACTACGAAGAGCGATTTCCCCATTTTTATATATACAGTTAGCTGCAATTTCAAGCTATACAGTTAACCTTTGTTGCAATTGGCATATTTATATGATAGAACTACTACTAACTTAGTAAAACTATTAACGCTTAAATTTTATATGTCATGAAAACACTTAAGGAGTTATTTGAACATCAATTAAAAGATTTATATAGTGCTGAATCACAGCTTGTTGAGGCATTACCAAAAATGGTAGAGAATGCATCGGATTCAAAATTGAAACAAGCTTTTGAGGATCACTTAGAAGAAACTAAAAATCATAGAGAGAGAATTAAGGAAATCTGTGACGAACTGGGCATTAAACCTGGAGGCGAAAAATGTAAGGCTATGGAAGGCTTGATCAAAGAAGCCAAAGGTTTTATAGATGAAGCCGACAGCGACGAAGTGATGAATGCTGGTCTTATTGCTGAAGCTCAACGTGTTGAACACTATGAGATTTCAGGCTATGGAACTGCAGTGCGCTTTGCAAAACAACTCGGACATAAGGATATTGCCCAAAAACTTCAAAGTACTTTAGACGAGGAATACAATGCCGATAATAAACTTGATAAGCTCGCTGAAGGGTATATCAATAAAGAGGCTATCGCCTAAGTTTAAGTCTTATATCTGTACTTAATATGTAAAAGCATCCATTGAACTGGATGCTTTTCTTAACAAATAACAGCGTAATTATTAGAAAAACTTGTTTCTTAAACAATTGATAATTTATTAATTATACATGTTCACTATTCTAATTTAAAATTGATTTTACATAACCAACTACTACGATTGCACCAAATAAAAATAAACTACGACACCTATTGTCCCCAATTAGCTTGTTGAGTTTTAGTTTATAACCCCCTTGCTATTGATGAACTCAATCCCTCACAACTATGAAAAACGGAACAACTAGTAGTAAAAAATCCATAAAACAGTTAAAGTCTACAAAACATCTTCCTCATTTAAATGTCAACCATCAAATCGAAAAGCTGATTTCCGATAAGGTAAATATGACAGAGATTGTTTGCCTAACTTCTTATCCTCCCCGGGAGTGTGGTATTGCTACGTATTCCAAGGATTTGGGAGAAGCACTGAACGATAAGTTTGCTAATTCATTTAAATTAAAAGTCTATCCTCTTGAACAAGGCAATGAAAGACATAAGTATAGCGAAAAAATCAAGGGAACGCTAAATGCCGATTCCGCACTTGATTTTCTGCAAGCCGCATACGTCATAAATGCTGACCCTAAAGTAGGTCTAGTAATGATTCAACATGAATTTGGATTTTTCGAAAATAACAAACAGTCATTTTACGAATTTTTAGAATATTTAGATAAACCGATAGTCGTTACCTTTCATACGGTTTTACCTAACCCATCACCCGAGTTGCTGAACAATGTATTGACCGTAGCCTCTAGAGCTTTAGAGATAATCGTAATGACACGTACATCGGCTGATATTTTAACTAAACAATATGGTATACCTGCCGATAAAATAAATGTAGTCGCCCATGGAACCCATTTGATCGAAATTGAAGACAAAAATGATTTAAAACAGAAAAATAGCTTGGAAGGAAAAACGGTGCTTTCTACCTTCGGTCTATTAGGACCTGGGAAAAGTATCGAGACTACATTGGATGCACTTCCTAAGATTGTAAATGAATATCCTGAGGTGGTGTTCTTGATTATTGGTAAAACCCATCCGAATTTAAAAAGGGAAGAAGGTGAAACCTATCGGGAATATTTAGTGCAAAAGGTTGCTGATTTAGGCTTGAACGATTATGTTCGGTTTATAGACCAATTTGTACCTCTTGATACACTATTGGAATATCTTCAAATGACCGATATTTATCTGTTCACATCTAAAGACCCGAACCAAGCTGTCAGTGGTACTTTTGCCTATGCGCTAAGTTGTGGATGCCCTATTGTTTCTACTCCAATTCCGCACGCATTGGAAGTACTTCAGAACGATGCGGGAATCTTAATTGATTTTGAAGATTCCGATCAACTACAAAGTGCCGTCATCGACCTGTTGCAAAACGAAGAAAAACGGTTGAAAATGAGCATAAATGGTATGCACACCTCATCAGCATCCGCATGGGAAAACGCAGCAATTGGCCACGCCCGAGTTTTTGAGAAAGTATTGGGCAATAAACTAACTTTAAAATATGTTAAGCCTCCGCTAGACTTAAAACATCTTAAAAAGATGACAACGGAAAGAGGTATTCTCCAATTTTCTAAAATTAACCGCCCAGATCCTGAAAGTGGCTACACTTTAGACGATAATGCCCGTGCCCTGATTGCCATTTGCCAGCACTACAAACTGACCAGAGATGAAGAGGACCTAAAATTAATTCGAATTTATTTTGACTTCGTTTTCTGTTGTTTTCGCAATGACAGTAAATTTTTGAACTATGTAGACAAAGAGTGTCGGTTTACGGATCAAAATAATGAGGTTAATCTTGAGGATGCTTGCGGCAGAGCCATTTGGGCCTTAGGGTATTTGCTTTCCATATCGGAAGATTTACCTAACAAGTTCTCCCCTATGATCGGAAAGGCGAAGTTTGTGTTTGAGCTTTCGATAAAGGCAATGGAAGAAGTGCGTTCACCGAGAGCTATGGCCTTTATCATCAAAGGACTCTATTTTTACAATCATTTAAAAGAGCGAGAGTGTCTCAATGCATCCGTTGAAAAGTACGCCGATAGATTGGTTGCTATATACAATCACCACTCCGATGAAGAATGGCAGTGGTACGAAAGTTATCTTACTTATGGGAATAGCGTGCTGCCCCAATCCTTATTGATGGCATATATAATGACCATAAATCCCGATTATCGAAAGGTAGCTCAAAAATCATTTGATTTTCTGCTATCTAAAATTTTTGAAGATGGGACTATAAGGGTAATTTCCAATCAGGAATGGCATTTACGGGGTGAGTCCGACAGTCTTAATTTTACGGGAGGAGAGCAGCCCATAGATGTTGCCTATACTATTTTGGCCTTAAAATTGTTTCATAAAATATTCCCACAAGAAGGATATGATAAACTCATGGAAAATGCCTTTGAATGGTTTATGGGTAAAAATCCACTAAATCAAACTATATATAATCCTTGTACGGGCGGATGTTATGATGGATTGGAGCTTAAGAATGTAAACCTCAACCAAGGGGCAGAATCTACTATTAGTTATCTCTTGGCCCGAATGGCTTTTGAAAATTTAGACAAATAATGCGTATTGCCATATTATCACCTATTGCATGGCGTACTCCACCTAGGTACTACGGTCCATGGGAACTGATTGCATCTACTATCGCAGAGGCATTGGTTGCCACGGGTTTTGATGTAAGCCTTTTTGCTACGGGTGATTCGCATACCTCCGGTACTTTGGAAGCAATTTGCCCGAGATCCTATGAGGAAGATAAAAGCATCGATCCAAAAGTATGGGAGAGTCTGCATATCAGCAACTTGATGGAAAAAGCCGGTAATTATGATATTATCCATAATCACTATGATTTTCTTCCGCTGACGTATTCCAGACTTATAGATACACCGATAATTACTACAATACACGGTTTTTCTTCGGAACAGATCATACCAGTTTATAAAAAATACAACTCCACTTCAACCTATATTTCAATCTCGGATGCAGATAGACATCCCGATTTAAACTACCATAGCACGATTTATCACGGAATCGATTCCAAAAAGTTCGCATTTTCTGCAGTGAAGGAGGATTATTTATTATTCTTTGGAAGGATTCATGAGCACAAGGGTACATTGGAAGCAATTGAGATAGCAAAAAAATCAGGTTATCCCCTTAAAATAGCGGGCTTAATACAAGACAGGGAATATTTCGCCCGTCATATCGAACCCCAGATCAACAATACGAATATCACCTATTTGGGAAATGTAAATCAAGCGGAGGGCAACGCGTTGTTGGGCAAGGCGAAAGCTTTACTGCATCCTATCAAATTCGACGAACCCTTCGGTCTAAGTGTTGCGGAAGCCATGATGTGTGGTACACCCGTTATTGCTTTTAATCGAGGTAGTATGCCTGAAATTATCGATTATGAAAAAACCGGCTTTTTGGTCGATGGGATTTCGGATGCTGTAAGCGCTATTCAAAATTTAGACACAATCAGCCCCGATTACTGTCGAAGCTATGCCATAAAAAAATTTAGTATCGAAACGATGATCGAATCCTATATTCAAGTATATAAAGATATATTGGGCTAAATTTCGGTTATACTTTCAATGCATGGATAAGCTCGTCCATTTTGACGGTCGCATAGGATGAAGAATAATCTGAAACTGCATAGGGCAACACCAAACTTCCATTATGTATCATTGAGCCACATGAATAGACGACGTTAGGCACATAACCTTCACGCTCTTCTTCCAAAGGTGAAAGTAAAGGACGGGCAAGTCTTCCAATTTGCTTTGTAGGGTCGTCTAAATCGAACAATGACGCTCCAATACAATAACGGCGCATCGGACCAACACCATGAGTTATGACCAACCAGCCCTCTTCTGTCCAAAGTGGAGCGCCACAATTTCCAATTTGGGTAAATTCCCAGGGATATTTTGGTTCCTGAATTTTGATAGGATTATTCCAGAGCGTGTTACGATCTGAAAACATCACATAATTATTAACCCCATCAACCCTTGCAAGAACAGCATATTTTCCACGGATTTTATTTGGGAAAAGTGCGAAATTCTTATTTTGGGCTGCATTACCGTGCATAGGCATAATACGAAAGCTGCTAAAATCATCGGTCGAAAGAAGTTTCGGTAAAATGGTATGGCCATCATATGCCGTATAGGTGGCGTATACTTTTGTACTACCGTCGTCTTCGGTAAAGCGGACAAACCTGGCATCTTCGATACCCTTACTTTCAGAGGGGGAAATCGGAAAGATGACCCTTTCGGAAATATCGGAATCCCGACTGAATTCGATGTCATAATAGGAATCGACCAACCAGGTCATTTCTTCAAGGGCAAGGCGATTGTCATTGCTGATGCCATTGCCCAGCACTTTATCTACCGATACCTTCAACTGATGGTGTTCAAAATGATCGGGTAGATCGTCCATTATTGTGGAGGTATATCTTGGCGATATTTTCATCTCCTGAAGTTTTTGAACGAACCGGCCCTTATCGTACGACTTTTTCTGTACGATTTGCGCCATATCAATATGGTTTCTCACCTTATTCGGGTGAAAATCGTTATTGGCATCCAAAATACCGCGACGAAAAACGATAGATGATAGATGCCCCTCGCCCGTAGCCCGAAAAGAGATAATGACCCGCTTCTCACCCTTCGACAAAAAGGATTGGTCAAAATCTTCAATAATAGATGGATTGAACATAGCGGCGGATTCTATGGAATACTCCATAGTACTGTAAGAACCGATCAGTAATTTTTCCTCTTGGGAAAACTCACTATGGTCCATCCCAAAATGTTCGATCAATCCTTTGTGATTTTCAAAATGACGTTGAAAAATTTGGGATATATTCCTATGGCGACCCGCAAATTCGCGCAAGGTATGGTCCAACTCCCTATTGACCCCTTTCTCATCAAGGCCAATAACGCGTTTTATCAGCTCATGGGTTCTTTTTTCGCCATTATTAAAAAACCGGGCCACTACCCTACTACTATCGGGTAAAAATTTTACATCCTTTCTTTGGACAGAAACATGCATATACTATATATTCAATGAACTACTAACGTGAGGATAACTACAGATACAAATTCAGAATAAGTTCACTATTGCTTACTCAAAAATAAGACTATTTTGCTTTAGATAAATAATAGTAATAGGTTTTTACGCATTAAGTTTCATTGCAGTTTAAGATTTCAGTTACTAGCTATTGATACATAAGTTGAATCTTCTAATCATGATGCGGCTATATAAAATCTAATTAATTTTTAAAAAATCTATTCATAATTCCTTTGTTAACCATGACCGATGCTTTATAGTTATCATGGTCATTTCTACTAAAATTCTTTCCAAATACGGTATCCTCTCATATTTCACGCTTTATATTCTTTGAATTTCCTAGAAGATTTTATCCTAATGAATTTTTGAACTCCAAAATTTCTAACTGTAACGATTTTACAAATCTATTTGTTTTCCAAAAGTTCTCGACCAGAAAATATTTTATTTTAATCGGAAAACTCAATTGGATTTATGAACCTAGGAGGTCTTCTTCCTTCGAAGATATCACGGAATTGGTAAGGAGGTTATAACTTAACTGCTTATTGTACAAATTAGTTATAGAATTTTAGTTTGGAAATCTTGCTGGAAGTACGATTTTAGCTTGTCATTTCTTCTGTGTTGATAGGATAAAATATCAACACCGCCATAGCAATACCGATGATGAGTAAAAAGGCGACTTCAAGTTGGGATAACAAAATAGTCATCCCTAAGGATTTATTGGAAACTTGGGTCAATTGTTCACTTTGCTCAAGTTGTATTTCAGCAAGCCCATTCAATTTTTCCTCAATTTGTTTAATTTTTTGTATAGCTGGCATTGGTTTGAAATTCGCACCGCTTAGGGAAGTTTCAAGTGGTGTAGTTTCCAATTTCTTTAGATCTGAAAAAAGATCTTTAAAGTCCTGCAGCAGATTGTACTCCTCAAATGTGAGTTCGGTTGCTTCGAAGTTAGCCAGTAAATCTTCTACCTTTGAATTTCTAGATGAACCGGTACTATTTGGATTACTTTCTTCAAGTAGTTGAAGTTCTTTTTGATGGAATATAGTATTCAATTGATAGATTATGTTCTGGACAACGACCCTGTCTTTGTAAACCGAATTGACGGTTGTCTGAATCGTGGAAAAGTGCCGTTGATCTAGTCGGTTAGACCCTAATACCAATAGAAAAGCCATGGCCAATATCAAACCTACCTGTACGCGTTGAGGAGTTGTAAGCGTATCGAACATGGCTTTTATTTTTAGATTTTACAAATAACTTGTTTAGGAGGTTGGATAAAGTAATGGGCTCTTTGCCTTCTTAATTTAAAACTGTATTGCAGCTAAAGCAACACTTGGAAAGCAAGGGATAAATTTGAACCCTCCCCTGCTTTGGCCAGTTAAGGTACCCTTATAGAATTTCCAATTCCCCGGATTCCAAAGCTTCCTTGAGGTCTGCCGAAACTACGGCGTGACTTCCAAAAAAGCGGCCACCGTCAGTGCGTTTTAGGTTAACTTGAGTTGTTCCGTCTTTCTTTTCCTTTATAGAAACTACGACTACTCTTTCCCCTTCTGCTCGTTTATAATTGGCAATACCACCTCGTTTTATTATAAAGTTGGCTCTGGGAAAATTGATGTGTTTGTACGTAATGGACTTCAGTTTGCCAATTTCGAAAACGTCCCCGATCTCTATATTGGTCAATTTTTGATTTACGGATTCTTGTGCATTCATAACACTAATCGAAAATAACAGGGCAATGGCATACTTTATCATATCTATTGTTTTTAGGATTACTAATCTCAAGGTTTTATTCTTTGAGTCTTAAAAAGCAAAAGACATGCCTTTGAAACTGGGTGGCACTGGATGCGATTATAACTGATTGAAATTCAATACACTAAATTTACAATGAAGAGGTTCGCGTTTTTTAGCAATGAGTAAAAACTCCCCGCTTAGGGAAATTCTACTCGGACTATCACTATATTTTACTTCGTAGGGTTTTACGGTCAATCTGAAGAATTTCAGCAGCTTTGGTCTTATTGGCCTGAGTGTGAATCAGTACCCTTTGTATGTATTTTTTTTCCATTTCCCGAAGGGAAAGGAATCCGGATTCGGGAAAGTCTATTTTATATTTTAAAAAGTCCGGAACATCCTTGACTTCTAAGATTCCATCGGACATGATTACCATTCGCTGAACAATGTTTTCCAGTTCACGGATATTACCCGGCCAATTGTATCGTTCCAAAATCCGGAGCACTTCCGGTGTAATACGAAGTAAGCGATCTTTATATTCAACACCATATTTACGCAAGAACTTCTCGACCAAAAGTGGTATATCCGATTTTCGTTCCCTCAATGGCGGCACATGAATTTCAACAACGGTCAGACGGTAAAAGAGGTCTTGCCTAAAATTATTGTTTTTTATGTCTTCCAAAAGATTGGCATTAGTAGCGGCAATAATCCGAATATTGACTTTTTCCGCCTTCTGCGAACCCACTTTTGTTATTTCCTTTTCTTGAAGTGCACGCAGCAGTTTTGTCTGTACCGCCAATGAAGCACTACCTATTTCGTCCAAAAAAAGTGTTCCCCCTTGGGCGGCTTGGAAAAATCCATTTCGGTTTTGATCGGCTCCGGTAAAAGCACCCTTCATATATCCGAAAAGTTCGGCCTCTTGGAGATTTTCTGGAATGGCGCCACAATTTACGGCAATAAAAGGCTTACGCGAGAACGTACCGGAATAGTGAATGGCTCTCGCCACCAGTTCCTTCCCCGTACCACTTTCACCTTGTATTAACACGGTTGCCATATTATCCTTGACCCGCTCCACAATATGTATAACTTTATGAAAGGCGCTTGATTCGCCTACCATATCAGCATACGGATTATTTTTAAAAGTTGCGGTTTTCGGCTTTGCCATAGCTCGCTCGACCCCATGGGCAAATGCCTTTTCTATACCTTCCTTTAATTCATCTTTAGTAAAAGGTTTGGTCAGGTAATCCATAGCCCCGGATTGAATCACCTGCAAGGCACCATTGACGGAAGGATACCCCGTAACAACAAGTTTCGGCATTTGAGGGTAATGCTCATTCGTAAATTTCAATAACTGGAGACCGTCTATTTCGGGCATTTGTATATATCAACAAATCGATAAATGTATCCTTCAAGATAAAAAGCGCTTCCTTTACGGAAATGGCCTTGTAGGTATGGTAGTTCATCGATTTTAAATGCCGTTGTAATAGCTCTAAAATATCGATGTCATCATCTACGATAAGAATATTCTCTTTGCGCAATGCCATATTTACGATTTAGGAAACTCAACGGTAAATATAGTTCCTTTGGGCGTATTCGGTTTATGTGCTATAACGCCTTTATGACTGCCCATTATACCGTGAACGACGCTGAGGCCTAATCCTGAACCTTCGCCAATGGGTTTGGTCGTAAAAAAGGGCTCAAAAATCTTATCCGCATGTTCGGCCGTAATACCACTGCCTTCATCCGAAATACTAATACAGATTTTATTTTCTATTTCGGTTACACTGACATGAATCAATCCACCGAAAGGGGAATAATAGACGGCATTCATAATAATATTGAACAAGACTTGTGTCAATTGAACGGTATCGGCCCGAAGTTCGACAGAGTCACTATTGAACGAGGTATTCAGCTTTATTTTTTTTTCGCGCAAAGATGGCGCAAGCAACTTTACAACACTTTCAATAACCGGCTTCAATGAGACAACTTTCATTTCCTGCGGCATTTCACAAGCGAAGAACATTAGTTTTTTTACAATTTCCCGACTGAAAATGGCATTATCCATTATCTTTTTTAAATCTCGAATATTGGCCGGATCCCTAACACTTTCTTTGAGAAGTTCTGCAAACCCAAGTATATTCGCTAAAGGGGTATTCAATTCATGCGCAATTCCGGCCGTTATTTCACCAAGAATATGCAAACGGTCCGCATGTTCCATTTGTCTACGGGCAGTAGCTTCGCTTTCTCGGATATGTTTACGTTCCAACAAACTCCCGACAGCAAGACTCACATTGTCCAACAAAATCTGTTCCTCCTCTAAAAAATCCTCGATTGTATATCTATGCGCCGGATATGCAACTTCAATATGACCGTCGATTTTATTGAAAACCTTGACATTCGACCGCAATGCGACCTTGTCTTTCTTAAAATTTTCAGTTTGAGTTTCATATTCACCTACGGAGAGAAAGACTTCTGTATCATCAATAAATTGCCAACCTCTTTTTAAACTCTCAACTATATCTTGTAGTGAAGCTTCAAGGCGGTCATAATCAGAATTTACAATAATGGACGTGACTTCATAAAGACAGGTCAGTTCCTTTACGCGCTCTTTTAGCTTTGCTTCGGCCGTTGTCATTTCGATTAGTTTCTTTTTGACATTATAAATGTCTCAAATATAACTTAGGAATAAAAATCATCCTAATAACAAAAGTTTTAGATAATGAAAGTCATTATAAAGTAAAAATCTAGTGATAAATATAAAAAGTCCTCTTTAAACATCCCAGGAAAGGTTGGCCGCATTACATTTTAAGAAGGATTGTTAAAATCAAGTAACGTTTATGGATATACCCCCTTTTCTTCCAATATAAAACTATCGGAGGAAGATTGAAAGTAGTGAGTTTCAGTACGGTTCTTAGCCAAACTATGGCAATACACTCTGCAAGTTTCTTTTCTATGGATTGGCTTTAAATTTTTTAGCGATTTTGGCCTAATTTATATCCAACAATAGTCTTAGCACTACAGACGCTTTACTAAACCCATCCTTTTCAACAGCTATTCCTAAATCACTTTCTTAAACTGTATCATTTGTATAATCTGCCTAACGAAAACTTTTCATCACTTATACGGCCAGAGTACTTAATTCTAATATTAAAATAGATTCTAAGGTCGTTATACCGAAATGTCAAAAGCGCCTCAAAATACATACCGATACTAAAGCTTAGCCTTATCTTTGCCATATATAAAAGAATAAAATGAGCAAAGCCGTTTATATTGCTACTACCGAACCCGATAGCGGCAAGTCTATCATATCGCTCGGGTTAATGCAATTGCTGCTGGGCAAAGCGGCCAAAGTGGGCTATTTTAGACCGATTATCGACGATTTTAAGGCAGGGGAAGTTGATAACCATATTAAAACCATCACTCAATATTTTAATTTGGATATTCCTTTTTCCGATGCATATGCCTTTACCCGTAGTGAGGTCATTCAAAGAAAAAATGAAGACCGAGACGACGAGATTATTGGCAGAATAATTGAAAAATATAAGGCCGTCGAAGAACGCTATGATTTTGTTTTGGTCGAAGGTACTAGCTTCTCGGGTGAAGGCGCCATCATCGAATTTGATATCAATGTAGTCATCGCCAAGAATCTGGGTATTCCTGCCATTTTACTTGCCAGTGGTGTGGGGAAAACCTTGGATGGCCTAGTCGGCAATCTTCAGATTGCCTATGATACCTTCAAGGATAAAGGCGTAAACGTACTGGCCGTTATTGGAAATAAAGTATTGCCAGAAAATGTGGATTTGGTAGTAGCGGGACTTAAAAAACAACTTCCTCCTTCGGTTTTGGTCAATGCCATTCCCCTTAATCCTGTGTTGGCGAATCCTTCGGTAAAGGAAATCTGTGATACCCTAAACGGAAAAATCCTTTTTGGGGAAGCCTACCTCAACAACCAAGTAGACGGATTCAGCGTCGGGGCCATGCAGCTACGCAATTACCTCATCCATCTAAAGGAAAACGGACTTGTCATTACCCCTGGGGATAGGGCTGATATCATCTTGGGAGCCTTACAGGCTAATATATCAGCCAATTATCCTGCGGTATCCGGTATTGTTTTGACCGGCGGTATCACTCCCGAAGACAGCATTCGAAAATTAATAGAGGGCCTTTCGGAAGTCGTGCCAATTATCTCTGTAGAAGGGGGCACCTTTGCAATGGCCAACGAAATCGGAGCCATTAAGTCAAAAATGTATGCCGAGAATACGGATAAAATCAAGACGTCGATTAGTGATTTTGATAAATATGTTTCAACGGATATACTAGCGGAAAGACTGATTACATTTCAGGCTGAAGGGATAACGCCTAGAATGTTTCAGTACAATCTCTTAAAACGGGCGAAAACGCGAAAAAAACATATCGTACTACCGGAGGGAACGGATGACCGTATTTTGAGAGCCGTCAAATTATTGACCGATATAGATGCGGTCGAGATTACTTTATTAGGGAATCTGACTCAGATTACAGAAAAAAACGAAAATTTGGAACTCGGTCTTGACCTGAAGAAAATCAATATCATAGACCCAGTGGCGTCCCCATATTTCGAAACGTACGCCAAAACCCTGTTCGAAAAACGGAAACACCGAAACGTAGACCTGACCATGGCACGGGACCTAATGGAAGATGTTTCTTATTTTGGTACCATGATGGTCTATCAAGGTCATGCCGATGGCATGGTTTCCGGAGCGGTTCATACCACCCAGCATACCATTTTGCCTGCATTGCAGTTCGTAAAGACCAAACCGAACGTTTCTTTGGTATCATCCGTATTCTTTATGTGCCTGCCAAACCGCGTGGTAGTTTTCGGGGATTGTGCTATTAATCCCAATCCCAACGCAGAAGAATTGGCGGAAATCGCGATTTCATCGGCAGACACAAGTGCAGCATTTGGTATCGAACCTCGAATAGCCATGCTATCCTACTCCTCCGGTGCATCGGGTATCGGTGAAGATGTTGACCGGGTTCGAAGAGCAACCGAAATTGTAAAACAAAAACGGCCCGATTTAAAAGTCGAAGGTCCAATTCAATACGATGCGGCAGTAGACCTAAAAGTGGGCCTAAGCAAATTGCCCCATTCCCAGGTAGCCGGAAAGGCGACGGTATTCATTTTTCCTGACCTTAATACCGGTAACAATACCTACAAAGCAGTGCAACGGGAAACTGGAGCCTTGGCTATCGGACCCATGTTACAAGGCCTGAACAAACCTGTAAACGACTTGAGCCGCGGTTGTACGGTTGACGATATTTTCAATACGGTGGTAATAACGGCGATACAGGCACAGGGAATTTAATGGTATATTGAGGCTTTGCGTTTCGTATAGCTTTTGAAGCATCTATGTGTCAGATCTAAAAATTACAGCGAAAATAGTAAGCCTTGCCAGCGGTACAACAGTAAAACCCAATTTGTTTGAACATGTTGTCAAAGCTATCCTTAGCCAAAGTTTACTTATTCTAAATTTCTTCTATTTTTAAATTTCCGATATGAACATTCTTATTATTAACGCAGGCAGCTCTTCCCTTAAATTTCAATTGATTCAGATGCCAGAACAAAAGGTCATCTGCTCAGGTCTGATTGAACGTATCGGCTCTGATACCGCCGTTTTTAAATACCGTTCCGAGACGATTGAAATAGAGGAAGTCGATGATATTAAAACCCATTATCAAGGCCTTCAGAGAATTGCCGAATCGCTGCTTAACCCAACAAAAGGTGCGGTCAAAGATGCAGAAGATATCGATGCCATCGGTCATCGCGTAGTGCATGGTGGTGATGCTTTTTCCGATGCGACGCCGATTACCGAAAAAGTAAAAGCAAAAATAGAGGAGTATGCCTCTTTGGCACCGCTGCATAATCCGCATCACCTTGAAGGTATCCGGGTTGCAGAAAAGCTTTTTCCAAAAGCCGTACAGGTAGCGGTCTTTGATACCGCCTTTCATCAAACTATGCCAGAAAAAGCTCGTAAATATGCGATTCCAGATAGCTTCTTTACAGAGCATAAAATCAAGGTGTATGGCTTTCATGGCACCAGTCATAAATTCGTATCCGAAAAAGCGATTGCTTATTTGGATAAGGCATCCTCAAAACTTATTTCCATCCATTTGGGAAACGGTTGCAGCATGACCGCCATTATCAATGGTAAAAGTGTGGACCACAGCATGGGTTTCGCACCTTCTAACGGATTGATTATGGGTACTAGAAGTGGGGATATAGACCATTCCGTAATTTTTCACCTCATCAATACATTGGACTATACTCCTGACCAGGTCAACATGCTATTGACCAAAAAGAGCGGTATGCTCGGATTAACGGGCTTTACTGATTTGAGGGATATACAGACCGAAGCCGAAAATGGAAGCATGGCCTGCCAATTGGCACTTGAAATGAATGCCTATCGCATTAAAAAAGTAATCGGGGCCTATGCCGCAGCTATGAACGGATTGGATGCCGTTATATTCACAGCCGGCATAGGTGAAAATTCAGTCAAACTAAGAAATTTGGTTTGCACGGATATGGACTATTTAGGCTTAAAACTCGACAAACAAAAAAATGAGTACCGTCATACTGAACTTCGTGAAATCAACACAGAGCGGTCAAAAGTGAAAATATTGGTTATTCCAACTAATGAAGAGTTAGAAATTGCAAAGCAGGTATACAAAATCGGTAATCCTTAGAAAGGATAAATAATTAGATGCTATACCATTACCCAATCCGAATTTTTTGAATCATCTAATAAAATTAAGTATCAATGCATGGCGATAGCATCAAAAACTTAATCGTTTTGGGCAGTCGTAAAAAGACAAATACTTTACTTTAGCAGTTAAGTATTAATAAAATAGACATATACATGAAAAATAAAGAAAATATAGGATTGGCACTTATTACTGGAGCAGCATTAGGCGCTGCATTTTCAATTTTATTTGCACCGGCCCGTGGTACTGAGACAAGAAAAAAAATCTCTAAAGGTGCTGGAGACGCCACTGACGCTCTTTTAAGAGCGGGAGAGCAGTTAAAGAACACCACAAAACAAAAATTTTATGAGGGAAAGGAAAATCTTGAGTCACGCTTAAACGCAATTAGTGAGGCAGCCCATCAGAACACTGAGGAATATATTCCGTTAATGGAGAAAAAATTGGCGGAACTTAAGAAAAAGGGAGAAGCACTTAAAAAGAAAAAAGTGACTGTTTCTTAATCTACATACCGGTTTACAAAATAAAGACAGGCCTCGAATTTCGAGGCCTGTTTATTTTTATATATCAACAAAACAAAACGCTTAATTTAGCAGGTTAAAATTATTGGTCGCTATGGGCATCGATTTGATTCTTACCTTCTGCATCATAGGTATTGGTGTCTTTCTATTTGTAAAGGATTATTTTTCGATAGATACCACCTCCATTTTGATTATGGCCCTTTTTATCGTGGCAGGCGTTCTGAGTCCCGAAGAGGGATTTGCGGGATTCAACCATCCGGCAACCTTGACCCTGGGCTGCATATTTGTGGTCAGTGGTGGTGTCTTCAACTCCGGAATCTTGGATGGCTTAAGTCATCGCATTATAAAGCTGGCCAAAATACATTACTCGGTTGCACTAATTACCTTTTGCTTGCTTGCAGGTGTATTTTCCGCTTTTATAAACGATACGGCGGTCGTTGCCCTACTT
>LAZR01000877.1_pt1 | contig 20590 bp, 19 predicted proteins | sample 329461 | NCBI WGS metagenome assembly LAZR01 (sample SAMN03002196, study PRJNA259156) | marine sediment metagenome | biome: sea floor; feature: Hydrothermal impacted sediments; material: marine sediment; isolation source: Loki non-amplified sample from Loki's castle hydrothermal vent sediment ...
TTGCCACAACGGTCATCGAGGTTGGCGTCGACGTGCCCAATGCGTAGTTAATGATCATTGAAAATGCCGAACGTTTGGGTTTGGCACAATTGCATCAACTACGTGGACGAGTAGGGCGAGGCACCGTGCAAAGTCATTGTGTATTAATGTATCACTCGCCTTTATCTAAAAATGGTCAGGCACGATTAAGTTGCTTACGAGATACTAATGATGGTTTTGTTATCGCACAACGTGATCTAGAGTTACGTGGCCCCGGTGAATTATTAGGCACAAGACAAACCGGTTTACCGCAATTTCGGGTCGCTAACTTAGAAACGGATCAAGACTTGTTGGAGGTCATGTCGGATGCCGCAGATCAATTTCTACACGTAACACCTCATCATGCTGATGCACTTATTCAACGCTGGTTCGGCCAAAAATTAGAACTTGGGCACGTATAATGAAACAGTGGACACGATGGCAGACGCCGCAGCGTCGATTAATGCCGACAGCACTCACATCATGGTTGATTGATTCAGGATCATTAACACAACGTCTACAAGCTCATAATAAAAATGGTTTTTCTGTACAATTATTAAGTACTTATTGGATGAAACCATTAGCTGATGAATGTTTGTCACTAGGCATTCCGCTAACCGAAATGGCCTATCAACGTGAAGTGCGATTGATGGATGGCAATCAAGCAAAAGTGTATGCCAGAACGGTTATTCCTTTAGCGACTTTTCAGGCAAGGCAACAGCGTTTTGATACTTTAGGTAATCGACCCTTAGGAGATCTATTATTCAACGATCCCTCGGTCAAACGAGGCCCAATTCAAATTGCCTGTTTGAAACCAGGACAATGGTTATATGAAATGGCGATATTGGAAGAATCTTATCGCCCTGAACAACTTTGGGGTCGTCGTTCACATTTTTATTTAAGCGGCAAAAAAATACTGGTGAATGAGATATTTTTGCCGACTTTAGTTGAGGATTAAATGATGGGGATTATCAAAAAAAAAGTGTGGCCTTATATCGAGCTAACCCGTTTAAATAAGCCGATTGGTACTTTATTATTATTATGGCCAACCTTATCTGCACTCTGGATCGCGGCTGAAGGTTTACCTGATCTGACCGTGTTATGTGTTTTTGTATTAGGGGTCATTATTATGCGTAGTGCGGGTTGTGTGGTGAATGACTACGCTGATCGTAATATCGATGGTAAAGTCGCAAGAACACATCAGCGACCATTAATAACTGGCACGATAACCCCCAAACAAGCATTAATCGCATTTTTCAGCTTAAGTTTTTTGGCCTTTATTTTAGTCGTTCAACTCAATCAACTGACTATTTGGCTATCGTTTGGCGCTTTGTTTTTAGCGGCGCTTTACCCCTTTATGAAGCGTTATACTTACTTGCCGCAAATTGTTTTGGGTATGGCGTTTGGCTGGGCAATTCCGATGGCATTTGCCGCGCAAACTAATGCAGTGCCTGCCATTGCATGGTTATTATTTATAGCTAATATTTTATGGACAACAGCCTACGATACGTTTTATGCAATGGCTGATCGAGAAGATGATTTACTGGCAGGGGTCAAATCAACAGCCATCTTATTCGGTGATGATGATCTTGTGATCATTGGGATTCTACAGTTTAGTTTTTTAATGGTTATGCTACTTATCGGTAGCCAGTTAGAAATGAGTTTTAGTTATTATGTTGGGTTACTGATTGCTGGCGGTTTATCTATCTTTCAACAACGCATAGCAAAAAATAAAGAACCGGTACGCTGTTTGCATGCGTTTTTGAATAACAACTGGGTGGGTGCCGTCATTTTTGCCGGTATCGTGCTTCATTATGGACTCAGGTGATAAATCCACTTTAAACGAGGTTGAATGTGAGCGAAAATTTATATCTACGACGAGTGGGCGAAGAATATAACACCATTTATGAGCAATGCGAGCGCTTAAATATTGAGCTCCAGAAATTAGTGCCGCTGGCAAAACAAATGCATTTATTGTCATCAAATGCAGTAGCAAGTGCTGCCCGAGCCGGTAGTAAAGGCGATGCTTTTCGCGTGCTCACGCAAGATATTCAATTACTAGGTGATGATGTTTCAGCCTCTATTCAAGCTACACCCACCGTGATGGCTGAAATAGTGATGCTGGCCGCAAATTTAGCTCAATTATTTACCCATTATCTGTTGCTCGATGACCTGCACACTCGCGCTGAAAATAATAAAAAAGTAACTTCAGATGGTTTTTTAAATCATGTTCAACAGCGAATAGTTGAAGATATTAAAGATAATAATCATGAATTAAGTCGCGGCTTAAATAGCTTAAGCAATGAATTATCACCGATTGCTATTGTTGTTAAAAAAGGTGAATACTTATCGGTATGCTCATCCGTAGAAGCGGCGAGTGCTGGAGAACATGGTGTGAGTTTTGAAGCGGTTGCTTCAATGCTCAGAGAGCTCGTGGGGCAACTTGGCAAACAATCGGCGCGACAACGTTCGCTATTACGCGATTTATCTGAGTCGATGGAAAAACAACAACAGACTCATCAACATTTGATTTATACACGTTGAGCGATGTTGTAAATATAAAAGCGTCAACGCCATCTATTTATTAGTAATAGTACACAGCGTCATTTATAAAAAATATTGGGCTTAATTTATTAACATTAGCCTATTTTGCTAGTCCTTCAATTTTTGTAGTTGATAAATCCTAATTTTAAAACCTGTATTTAACGCGATTTTTATATCAGAGCAAGATGCTGATCTAATTTCACGTGCCGCTATTTTATGAGATGAGCTTTTAATGAGATTAATGACACGGATTTTGTTGATAATGAGTTTGCTATTGCAGACTCATTATTCGGCGGCGGATATTTATCGCCAACAAGATAATAAAGGTCATATTACCTTCTCCGACAAAGTGTCTGCTTCGGCGACGCGTGTTCAACCAAAAGTATCAACATATCGTTATAAACATGTTGTTGCCAAGGTTTATGACGGCGATACGATAACGCTCAAAAATGGTGAGCGTGTGAGATTATTAGGCATCAATACGCCTGAAATAGAAAGTCGTTATCGACAAGACGAAGCAGGTGGCCAAACAGCTAAAAAGTGGTTGCAAAAAAAGCTAAAATCTGGCGAAGTTTATTTAGAATTTGATAAACAACGGCATGATAAATATAAGCGACTTTTAGCCCATTTGTTTTTAGTCAATGGCGAGCATGTAAACAAAGAATTGGTTGCAGCAGGGTTAGCGACGCTGAGTATTATTCCACCGAATTTAAGTTATGCTGCTGAACTTGAAAAAGCTGAATTATCTGCACAAAAAAAGGGTTTGGGAATTTGGTCAATGGCTGACTATAAACCGATCTCTGTTCAACATTTACCTAAAAAGATAGTGGGTTGGCAGCGATTTTTAGCGACGCCAAAAGAGATAAAACGTAGCAGAAAGTATGTGCGTTTAATTTTGACTGACAAAGTCGATGTACGAATTTTAGTAGCAAATTTAGCTTTGTTTCCTGATTTAAAACATTACTTAAATAAGCCTTTAGAAATTAGAGGCTGGGCATCAAGAAAGAAAGATCATTATTCAATATTAGTTCAGCACCCTAGTGCTATTGTAGTGCGTTAATGTCTATTTTAAACGTCAAACTAAATAGCATGATGGACGCGGTTTCGCCCATTTAGTTTGGCATCATATACCGCTTCATCAGCCGCTTTAATCAGTTGTTGGCTCGTGTTAATCCGTTTGCTTTCATCTAAGACGGCAATGCCTATGGATAAGGTGATACTTAAGGATTGTGACGATGATATTTTGAAATCATGAGCAGCAATGATTTTACGAATGCGTTCTGCAATATCATAAGCCGTTTGGAGCGGGGTATTCGTCAGTAAAATAACAAATTCTTCACCACCATACCTAGCCAAAATATCACTTGTACGCATGATGTCAGTAAAGATTTTTGCCGCTTGTTTTAATACATTGTCACCCGCTTGATGGCCGTATTGATCATTGATTGATTTGAAATGGTCGAGATCGATAAACAAGCATGATAAGGGCGTGTTATTGCGTTGTGCTAACGAGGTTTCTTCGATAACACGTTGATCAAAAAAACGACGGTTATTGATCGCGGTTAAGGGATCAAGTAGACCGAGCTGTTTAATACTTTCTTGTAAGCGGGCATTTTCTAGGCACGCCGAAATAACAGCGGTTAGATGTTGCAAAAATTGGGTACCGATTCCGGACTGAAATCTATCAACTTGGCGGCTACCTAAGTTTAAACTGCCAATTATTTTATGTTGACGAATCAGCGGCAAAATAGCGACGGAGCGAAGCGTATTATTATTGGAAAATAAGGCTTGATGTTGCTGTGGAATATATTCAGATAATCGAGGGCGATAAGGTATTTTGTAGTCTTGATGTAAGGCTTGTTCGCTGTCGGCAAATAACAAGCGGTTTTGCCATGCATTAGGGATCTCATATGAATCTAATAATCGCTGAAATTCGTATTCAGGATCCAGTAATACCAGGGCGACTTCTGTAAGTTGAAACTGGACTTGATGGCTTTCTAACAAAATAGAAAGTAGCTCGAATAATCCCGAACTATTTAATAAACTCAATTCATATTCTTGAAAATGTGTTTGTTTTTGCTCGTTATGATTTGCAATAGTGAGTAATGCATCTAATTTATTTTGTAAAAATTCAGCTCTTGATGACATGAAAATGCCTTGCGCAAGGTGTGGTATGTCGAGAAGGTTGCTTAATAATGTCTTATTGCACGCGCTATTGTCCATATTTCTATTGTGGTTGCACCTATTTTGCGTAATTGTTTAGCCGCGGCATTCGCGGTATGGCCTGTGGTAAGTACATCATCAATAATCGCGATGTGAGCTGGGACTTGATTTTGAATACACTTGAAGGCGTGTTGAATATTTTTTTTGCGGGCTTTAAAGGGAATGGCTGCCTGCGATTGAGTGTCGATAATTCTAATTAAATAATCATTACTGCTTGGAATGCCTAAACGTGTCGACAAGGCTTTAGCTAATTCGAAAGATTGATTATAACCGCGTTGCCGTATCCGATTAGGGTGTAAGGGAATAGGAATGAGCAGAGAAGGGAGTGGCCGGTGTTTTAGTTTTTCCACCATTAAATCTGCAAAAAATGCACTGAGGAAAATTTTGTCATAATATTTTAAATCGGCAATTAAGCATTTAATAGGATCGAGATAAGGCAATAAACTAAAACTTAAATCTTGTTCGGGTGGCAGAGTAAGGCAGTGACCACATAAATGAGCACCCGTTACAGGCGAGGCACAACGCGGACAAACATCGCCTAATGAAGGAAAATTATCAAGACAAGCCTGACAGATTGCTTGCTTTTGAGTCATCGCGCCACAAAGCCTGCACGGTATTGGCATCAGTTTGCTGTATAATTGCCAAAATCGATGTGGCAATAGCGATAAAATTTCCTTTGTCATCCAGACCTAATCCCTTTAAATCTAATGAAATAATATTATGCCTGAAAATAGCTTAAATACTGATCAATCATTACGCCATGACTGGCAAGCCGAAGAAGTCGAAGCACTGTATGACTTACCTTTTTCTGATCTTATGTATCAGGCTCAAACGCTTCACCGTGAACATTTTGATCCTAACTCGGTGCAAGTCAGCACTTTGTTAAGTATTAAAACAGGTGGTTGTGCTGAAGATTGTGGTTATTGTCCACAAAGTGCGCATCATGAATCAGCCGTAAAAGCTGAACCATTAATGCCGCTTGATAAAGTATTAGAAAATGCAGCAGCAGCCAAAGCAACCGGCGCAAGTCGTTTTTGTATGGGCGCTGCATGGCGTAATTTGAAAGACCGCGATCTTGAACGTGTGGCTGATATGGTCAGTGGCGTTAAAGATTTAGGTTTGGAAACGTGCGTAACCTTAGGCATGTTAGAAGAGCATCAAGCGGTGCGTTTAAAAGAAGCGGGTTTAGATTATTACAATCATAATCTTGATACATCACCTGAATTCTATGGCGACATTATCAGTACCCGTACTTATCAAGATCGTTTAGATACGTTGAATTATGTGCGTAATGCCGATATTCACGTATGCAGTGGTGGTATTGTTGGTCTAGGCGAAAGCCGCCGTGATCGCGCTGGTTTATTACTGAGTTTGGCTAATTTGCCAAGCCATCCTGAAAGTGTCCCTATCAATTTATTGGTTAAAGTTGAAGGTACGCCTTTAGCGAATCATGATGATATCGACCAATTAGAATTTGTACGTACGATAGCGGTTGCACGTTTAATGATGCCTAAATCTTATGTACGTTTATCAGCTGGACGTGAAAGCATGAGTGACGAGTTGCAAGCTATGTGTTTCCTTGCTGGCGCGAACTCAATTTTCTATGGTGATAAATTATTGACGACAGATAATCCAAATACTGTTCATGATCAGCAATTGTTCAATCGTTTAGGCATTACCACGTTGGCAGGTCAACATAGCGCACCTGCTCAGGATGCCTGCAGTCACTAAATGGCAAGTGTGCCTTGGTCAACACAGCTAGCGAATAATTTAGCTGAACGCAAAGCAGCGGGAAGATATCGAAAACCACGGATTCGCCTTGGCGAACAAGGCGTTGATGTGGTGGTTGATGGTAAAAAATACCTCTCATTTTGCAGTAATGATTACCTCGGTTTAGCCGAGCATCCTGCCTTAAAAAAAGCCTTTATTGATGGTGTAGAACAAGAAGGTGTCGGTTCTGGTGCAGCTCATTTACTGACCGGACATAGTCGCTATCATCAACAATTAGAAGAAGCATTAGCTGATTTTACTGGTCAGCAACGCGTGTTACTTTTTTCATCAGGTTATCAAGCCAATATGGGCATTATTGATGGTTTGATGGCGCGTGGCGACCTGATCATTCAAGATAAACTCAATCACGCTTCATTATTAGATGGTGGACGATTATCTGCGGCGAATCAGTTGCGCTATCGACATGCTGATATAACAGCTTTGGCAATGCGATTACAGCAATCTGAACAAGCTAATAATCGTCTTGTTGTCAGTGATGGCGTGTTTAGCATGGATGGTGATTTAGCGCCTTTGCCTGAGATTATGTCGTTAGCAAAAACATATAATACGGCGGTATTGATTGATGATGCGCATGGATTTGGCGTATTAGGTGTAAAGGGCCGAGGTAGTGCTGAACATTTCCAGATTAAACAAACAAATTTACCCATAGAGATGGGTACATTTGGCAAGGCTTTTGGTACGGCAGGCGCCTTTGTGGCTGCCGATGAAGTTGTCATCGAAACCTTGATTCAACAAGCTCGAACTTATGTTTATACAACCGCACAACCACCTGCGATTGCTGCTGCCACGTTAGCGAGTTTGAAATTAGTGCAAGATGAAAACTGGCGACGTGAAAAATTAACGGCGTTAATTCAGCAATTTAGAACGGGCGCTAAGGATTTAGGTTTAGCCCTAATGCCTTCAATGACGGCGATTCAGCCAATAGTCATTGGTGATGAAAAGCAGGCGATTAAAATCGGACAGGCTTTAGAAGATAAAGGATTGTTAGTGGGCGTTATTAGACCGCCAACAGTGCCTGAAGGCTCCGCTCGACTACGCATTACTTTATCTGCCAATCATAATGAGCAACAAGTGACGCAGCTATTAAATGCTTTGGCAGTCGTTTGTGTCGCTTGATAAACTGATTTTTTCAACTGTTATGCAAAATCTATTGAGCCAATTGAGTAACTATGCACATTAAAAAAATGGGAAACGGTCCTGACTTAGTAATGTTGCATGGTTGGAGTATGCACAGCGCCGTGTGGCATGATCTAGCTGAATTACTGGCTAAAAATTTCACCTTACATTTAGTTGATTTGCCTGGACATGGTCAAAGTGAATGGCATGAACATGCCTTAGATCATGATGTATTACTGGCCGATCTTGCTAGCGAATTACCTCAATCAGCGCATTGGTTAGGCTGGTCATTAGGCGGACTTATCAGCATTGCTTTTGCTAAGCTGTTTCCAGAACGCGTCAACAAATTAGTCTTATTCGCGACCACGCCCTGTTTTGTAAAACAAGCAGATTGGCCTTGTGCGATGGAGCCTGAGGTATTTCAAACCTTTGCTGATAATTTAAAGACTAATCAAGCCGAGACTTTGCAGCGTTTTTTATTGCTACAAGCCCGCGGTTCTAATTATAGTCGAGATACGGTACGTCAATTAACGACACAGTTGGCGATTGAAAATCCACCGGTAAAAGAAGCATTGGAAGCTGGCCTTGATTTGCTGATCGGAATGGATGTTCGCTCTCAATTAGCGATGCTGACATGTCCAATACTAATGATATTAGGTGACCGCGATACCTTAATTCCCAGCGAGATGTTAGAGGTCGTGGAACAAATGACCTGCAATGTAGAAGCTATCTTATTAAAAGGCGCGGGCCACGCACCTTTTATTTCACAAACAACAGAATGCTTGCAAGCGATAGAACTTTTTCTTGATGAATAATGAACTTCCTAATAAACATCTCGTTGCACGTTCATTTGGCAACGCAGCGGCACAATATGACGATGTCGCCGTATTACAGCGTCAAACGGGTGATGAGTTATTAGAGCGTTTGTCTTTAGTTACCCTAAAACCCAAACGAGTCTTAGATTTGGGCGTAGGAACGGGTAGAAATTTAAGTTTATTGGCTAAACATTATCCCGAAGCACAATTATTAGCGCTGGATATTGCACCTGCGATGCTTAAACAAGCACGGCAAAGTTATCAGAAATCATCAGGTCTTAAACGTTGGTTACCTTATGCTAAAACACCTCATTATTTAGCTGGTGATGCAGAGCATTTGCCCTTAGCTGATAATAGCGTCGACTTAGTATTTGCTAACTTGTCGTTGCAATGGTGTGATCCTAGAACCAGCTTTGCTGAAATTCAACGAGTATTGCGACCAGACGGTTTATTAATGTTTACCTCGTTGGGGCCTGATACGTTGCGTGAGTTGCGCCAAGCTTGGGCGGAGGTCGATGACTATCCACACGTAAATATGTTTTATGATATGCACGATGTCGGTGAGGCGATGATGGCGGCTGGGCTCGCTGAACCCGTGTTAGATACCGATCGCTACACCTTAACTTATGATTCTGCGATGGCATTGATGAAAGATTTAAAAATTCTCGGTGCGCGTAATTTGAATGCTGGTCGACGTAAAGGTTTAACCGGTAAAAATACGATTAAACAGGTTGGTGATGCTTATGAGCAATTTCGACGTGATGATTTATTGCCAGCAACCTATGAAGTTGTCTACGGTCATGCGTGGGGCGGTCAACTTAAGCAACAAAAAGTGGATGGCGAAGTACGAATTCCTCTGAATCAATTACAAGGCAGGAAGGCAGTATGAACAGTGTTTTTGTAACGGGTACTGATACCGATGTTGGCAAAACACGGATCAGTGTGGCGCTAATTGAATTGTTACAACGACAACATCAACGTGTTGCAGCGATGAAGCCCATTGCCAGTGGCTGTGAGATGACGAATGTCGGTTTACGAAATGATGATGCGCTGAAACTGGCCGAGCAAGCGAATGTTGATTTAGCTTATGACGTAATCAATCCTTATGCTTTTGCACCTGCTATTGCGCCGCATATTGCGGCTGACCAAGTTGATGTTGCAGTTGAATTGACTGTTATAAAACAGCGTTTTGATGTTATCCAGCAACAGGCTGATGTCGTAGTTGTTGAAGGTGCTGGCGGTTGGTTGGTACCGATTAATTCAACTGAAACGATAGAAAGTTTAGCGGTAGCGTTAAATTTGCCAGTGATTTTAGTAGTAGATATACGTTTAGGCTGTATTAATCATGCTTTGTTGACGGTTAAAGCCATAGAGTCGACTGGGTTAAAGTTGCAAGGCTGGGTGGCTAATAACTTTGGACGCAACGCTGAATCAATCGAAATTGCCGAAACGTTAACGCAGCGTATTTGGGCACCGTGTTTAGGTTATGTGCCAATACTTGAAGCAAATGAGTCGGCGGCAGATTATTTAGTTTTAAAGTAACCGTTTGATAATTTGGGTTTATTCGACAAAAATAGTTATTTTATAAATGCCAGACGTAAAAAAGCCGGAATATTATTCCGGCTTTTTTGTGATCAATTATGAAGTTGGTTTAAACGTTATTGCGCCATTGATGGCATGAGTCATCGAAGATTTTGCTTACTTCTTCTGGTCCCCAAGTGCCTGCTTCATATTGATGAACAAAATCTTTTTGTTTAGCCCATTTTTCAATGATGGGATCAACCGCTTTCCATGCTAAATTAACTTCATCAGAACGTAAGAATAATGACCGTTCGCCCAACACCGCATTGAGAAGCATTGCTTCATAAGCATCTAGTTTATGTTTATCGTCTTCAATTTCAACGGTTTCTAAACCAACAGTATGTGCAGCGATTTCTAGGCCAGGTTGTTTAGCTTGCAACTCAATACGTAAGGTATTATCAGGCTGCAAACCCATCGTGATCCAATTGGCGTGGCTATTACCAATCTCAGTATCTTTAAATAATTCTAGTGGTGGTTTTTTGAATCGAATCGCAATCATTGCTTTGGATTCAGGCATACATTTACCTGTGCGAAGGTAAAATGGCACATCGCGCCAGCGCCAGTTATCAATGTACAGCTTCATGGCGGCATAGGTTTCTGTCACGCTATTATCAGGTGCATCTTCTTCTTCAAGGTAGCCTTTAATTTTCTCGCCATTTACGATACCTGCAGAGTATTGACCGCGGCAAGCATGACTATCAACCATATCTTCTGTAATAGGACGAAGCGCTTTTAATACTTTAACTTTTTCATCGCGTAATGATTCATCATTCATATCCGCTGGTGGTTCCATTGCGATCAATGTCATTACTTGTAATAAATGACTTTGAATCATGTCACGCATAGCGCCTGAACCGTCATAATAACCGGCACGACCGCCAACACCTTGTTCTTCGGCATGGGTTATTTGCACGTGATCTATGTAGTTACGGTTCCATAACGGTTCTAATAATAAGTTCGCGAAACGGAATACAAAGATATTTTGAACGGTGCTTTTACCAAGGTAATGATCAATACGATAAGTTTGTTGTTCAGAGAAATTTTTACGCAAGATAGTTTCAAGTTCAGCCGCACTTTTTTGGTCATAACCAAACGGTTTTTCAACGACCAGATGACGCCAACCTTTATCTTCTTTATTTAAACCTACTTTAGCAAGTTGATCGCCTACTACGCCAAATAATGATGGGCTGATAGATAAGTAAAAGACGATATTTGGAGAAAAGTTCCCAGCAGGGTTATCTAATATTTTTTGTAAGTCTTGGTAAGAGGCTGCATCATTAATATCATTTTGGAAGTAGCTGATTCTAGAAAGGAAACTCTCTAAAGCATCTGCTTTAACACCGCCACGTGCTTTTGCAGAAACATATTCGCTAACCAGCGTTTTCCACTCATCTTGAGCCATTTCTTGGCGGCCCATGCAGATGATTTTAGTGTCAGCGGTTAAGCGATTTTCAAGATTTAAATGGTATAAAGCTGGTAATAGTTTCTTTTTAGATAAATCGCCAGTGGCGCCAAAAATGATGATTGTACAAGGTTTCATGTAATCTCCCGTTGCAGGCTGTACTGACGCCCAAGACCGTATATAATCTGATAATTGTACAATTTTTAGGAGCGCTGTGTGCGAAAAATTCTTTTTTCGAGTAGTGAAGTTCACCCCCTTATTAAGACCGGCGGCTTAGCAGATGTATCAGGTAGTTTACCCACAGCACTTCATCTGCAAGGACATGATATTCGTATCATTATGCCGGCTTATCGTAAGTGTCTGGAACAACTCGAAAAAATTCACCCGATTGCAACGCTTAAGCTGGACGGCTTTCATTTACCTATAGAGATCTTCCAATCAACTTTACCCGGCACTAATGTGCCATTATTGCTTGTACATTCGCCACAACATTTTGATCGTGAAGGCGGACCTTATAGCTCGCCAACGGGTGAAGATTGGCAAGATAATGCCGCGCGTTTCACTTTGTTTTCGCGTGCCGTTGCAGCTTTGGCAATGAATCAAGCAGGTTTAAACTGGCAGCCCGATGTATTGCATTGCAGTGATTGGCAAACGGCGCTAACTCCTGCATTAATTGCTGATTTACCGAATCGTCCAGTAACGGTGTTCACTATTCACAATCTTGCTTATCAGGGGCTATTTTCACGTGAGATTTTCGATGCTTTAGATTTACCAGAAAAACTTTGGCACAGTGATGGCTTAGAATTTTATGGCTTATTGTCATTAATCAAAGGTGGTTTAATTTATGCCGATCACATTACGACGGTCAGTCCGACTTATGCCAAAGAGATCTGCAATTACGAATTTGGTTACGGATTAGAAGGTTTATTATCACTACGTGCCAAACAAGGCCGTTTATCGGGCATTCTTAACGGTATTGATAATACTGAGTGGAATCCCAAAAAAGACAGATATCTAACAAAAACTTATTCCATCAAAAATCTTCGAAATAAAACCATTAACAAAGCAAGTCTGCAACAGTATTTTGGTTTACCTGAAAAGGAAGATGTATTGTTGATGGGTATTATCAGCCGCTTAGTGCCACAAAAAGGTATTGATCTGACATTAGAGGCGGTCACTAAATTACTTGAATCTGGCGCTAATATTCAACTCGTTTGTTTGGGTAGTGGTGAGCCGAGTTATGAACAAGACTTGCGCATTTTACGTGCACGTTATCCGGATAAGGTGGGTGTTGATATCGGTTATAACGAAGCGTTGGCACATCAAATAGAAGCTGGGTCAGACGTCTTTTTAATGCCTTCACGTTTCGAACCCTGTGGGTTGAATCAGCTTTATAGTTTACGTTACGGTACGTTGCCTATTGTGCGTAATACTGGCGGCTTAGCGGATACCGTTGTCGATGCCACGGAAAATAACCGTAAAAACGGCACTGCAACCGGTTTTAAGTTTGATCAAAGTAATGCTGGCGAATTAGAAAAAACGATTTCTCGTGCGCTCGATTTATTTCAACGGCCACGCATTTGGCGAAAAATGATGATAACGGCAATGGAGCAGAATTACAGCTGGCAACAGAGCGCCGAAACTTATGTTCAACTCTATGAAAGTCTTTAGCGCTTTAACAGGTTCCTTAATGTTAAACTACTCTGATTATATACAACGGAGAGCCCCATGCAGGCTAAAGAATTAAAATTACTAGTGGTTGACGCCCTAGAAGATATTAAAGCAGAAGACATTCAAATATTGGATGTAACTGCCATGACAGATTTCACAGATTTTATGATCATTGCAACAGGTAAATCGACGCGCCAAGTAAAAGCACTGGCTAATGAAGTCAATGTTCAAGCGAAAGCTGCGGGTGTTACACCATTAGGTACTGAAGGTGAAGATGTCGGTGAATGGGCATTAGTGGATTTAGGTGATGTCATTGTTCATATCATGACCCCAGAAACTCGCGCGACGTATACTTTGGAAAAATTGTGGAGCGTGCCAGCTAAACCAGCTGTTGAAGCTCAGGTGACGGCAGAAGATAAATGAAGTTAAACCTGCTGGCAGTAGGCACAAAAATGCCAGCATGGGTGAATGACGGTTATCAAGAATATGCCAAACGTATGCCGCGGGAATGCAGTTTACAACTACATGAAATAACACCGGCAAAACGTGGGAAAAGCGGCAGTTCACAACAGTGGATGCGTGAAGAAGGCGATCGGATCTTAGCCGCTATTCCTGAGAATCATCATGTTGTAGCCTTAGATGTTCTAGGTAAATCATGGCGAACAGAACAGTTAGCTGAACAACTTAAAGGCTGGATGGCTGACGGTCGAGATGTGTCATTGATTGTCGGTGGGCCAGATGGCTTAACGAACGAATGTTTAAAACGTGCTAATCAACACTGGTCATTATCAGCACTAACTTTACCGCATCCCTTAGTGCGTATTGTCTTATCTGAGCAGTTATATCGGGCTTGGACTGTGCTACAAAATCATCCGTATCACCGAGCATGATCTTCCCTCAAATTTATCTTGCCTCAAATTCACCTCGGCGTCGCGAACTATTGACTCAAATTGGGGTCGATTTCTCAGTGTTAAGCGTCGATGTTGATGAAAGCCGCTTGGCTGATGAAGCGCCTATAGATTATGTGAAACGAGTTGCGATTGCTAAAGCGCAAGCAGGGTGGAATACCTTAGATAAATTAGATAAGCGACCTGTATTAGGTTCAGATACGTCAGTAGTATTAGCGGATATCATTTTGGGTAAGCCCGCCAATGATAATGAAGCGCGAGCAATGTTACAGCAGCTTTCTGGTCGAACTCATCAAGTGATGACGGCTGTGGCCATCGTCACGGCAACAGATATAAGATGCGAATTAAATATTAGTCAGGTAACGTTTAGTGCGATGACGGAGTCTGATATTGAATGGTATATTGCAACACAAGAAGGAATTGATAAGGCCGGATCTTATGCTGTACAAGGTTTAGCCGCTTTATTTATTGACGAAATACAAGGCAGCTATTCGGCGATTATGGGCCTACCGTTACGTGAAACGGGGCTATTACTACAACAATTAACTGGGCAAGTGGAATGAGCAGCGAGATATTAATCAATGTCACACCCAGTGAAACACGTGTTGCCGTAGTCGATAATGGTGTGTTGCAAGAAGTTTTTATCGAGCGCACTGAAAGCCGAGGTTTAGTCGGTAATATCTATAAAGGCAAAGTGTGCCGTGTTTTACCCGGCATGCAGGCAGCGTTTGTTGAAATCGGTTTTTCGCGAGCAGCATTTTTGCATGCGTCTGATATTTCGATTCCCAAAGGTCAAACTGGCGATTTACAAGAAACGGTGGTGCCGCCGATAACCTCATTATTACGTGAAGGCCAAGAAGTTTTAGTGCAAGTTATCAAAGATCCTATGGGCACTAAAGGCGCACGATTAACCACCCAATTATCTGTTTCCTCACGTTATCTCGTTTACATGCCCGAAGCGCAAGGCATTGGCGTTTCACTGAAAATTGAAGGTGAAGAAGAACGATCACGTTTGAAGTCTTGTCTTGTTCCGAAACTAGAACAAAGCACCGGCGGCTATATTTTACGAACTGCTGCCGAAGGGGTGACTGAAACTGAACTATTAGCCGATTTAGATTTTCTGCATCGTTTGTGGGCTAAGTTAGGCGAACGTAAGTCAAAAATAAAATGTGGCGAACCTTTACATGAAGATTTGCCACTCGCATTGCGGGCATTGCGTGACCTCTTCTCACCGGATATTGAACGGATCAGAATTGATTCAGGCGAAGCTTATGATAAAGCACTTAGGTTTTCTGAAGGTTTTATGCCGGAATGCGCTTCACGTTTAGAGCGTTATAAAGGCGAGCGACCTTTATTTGATTTGTTTAGTGTGGAAGAAGAGATTAATAAAGCTTTAGAACGTAAAGTTCCTCTTAAATCAGGTGGTTACCTTATTTTTGACCAAACGGAAGCAATGACCACAGTAGATGTTAATACTGGTGGTTTTGTTGGTCATAAAAACTTAGAAGAAACGATTTTTAAAACTAATTTAGAAGCGGCTCATGCCATTGCTCGTCAATTACGAGTACGTAACCTTGGTGGCATTATTATTCTTGATTTTATTGATATGGAAGAACAAGAGCATCGCGAGCAAGTATTACGTGCTTTAGAAAAAGCGATGGCTCCTGATCGGGCTCGACATAATATTTGTGGGGTGTCTGAGCTAGGTTTAGTCGAAATGACACGTAAACGTACCCGTGAAAGTTTGGGCCATATCTTATGTGAGCCTTGCCCTTGCTGTGCAGGCAAAGGTTATGCAAAAAGTGCTGAATCAATTTGTTATGAAATTTTCCGTGAAATTATTCGTGAAGCAAAACAGTATGAGATGACGCAGTTTTTAGTGCTGGCATCGCAAGATGTGATTGATCGTCTTAACGATGAAGATTCAACTTATGTTGCTGAGTTAGAACAATTTATCGGCAAACCGATTTTGTTTCAGTGTGAAGCACAATATGGCCGTGAACAATTCAATGTCGTGTTGATGTAGACGCTATGTCGGTTTTACTGCGCGGCTTACATATCGCAAGTAAACAAATTGTTTATTTGCTGATTATCCTCATTACAGTATTAATTTTGCTGATTGCTGCGGGTTATTGGTTAACTGACGCTGTCGATAAACGCCAAGACGAAATTGCTGTTTGGGTTGGTGATAAAGTAGGTTATCCAGTTGAAATTGTGAAGGCAGGTTTAAGCTGGGTTGATTTGATGCCTAAATTACAAGTCGATGGGGTGACGGTATTTAGACAAGATGACAAGACTGAGCTCTTAAGTGTCCAATCACTTTATGTTGGTTTAGACATGATTGCGAGCTTGCGTCGTGGCGAACCCGTGTTAAATGACTTGTCGTTAACTGGCTTAAATACCACCATCGTTCGAGATACCGCTGGAAAATTCCAACTACAAGGACTTGATTTAACCGATCAATCCTCTGCCGAGGACATAGATTGGTCAAGTTGGGTCAATATACTCAATCGCTTCCAATTAACGGATGTGACGATTAATTATATTGATGAGCTTCACACTGCTTTATCTGGACAATATCAAGTTACGCAAGCCGAGTTAAGCCATCATTTTAAAAAGTGGGTTACAGCTGGATCGATACGTTTACCTGCAACACTAGGGGCTAATGTTGAGTTTTCAGGCAGCAGTTTATTGAATTGGGATGATTTATCAACAAGTTCTTGGCAGGCACAAGCTCAAATTAATGAGTTGATGTTGGCACCTTTTTCACAACTGGCTATATGGCAAGATGTCGCGGTCAAAAATGGACAGCTAACAGCAAATATCTCGGCGAGTGGTATAGGGAAAAAGATAGATGAGGCTCAAACAAATATAAATTTGGTACAAGCTACGTTAGTTTCAAAACAAGAAAATTTAGCCCATCCTCCTGTTGATGTTGAATATTTTAAGGGAAAAATAGATTGGCAGCAGCAAGCACAATCATGGCATTTAGCAGGTCATGATATTCAGATTAAGATGAATGGTGACGCATGGCCAGCAACCAATTTTAACATTCAAAAACAAAATCAAAATGATTGGCTAATCAGCAGTGATTATTTGCGATTAAGTGATCTTACCGCTCTGGCTTCTTTAACCGCTTTATCGCCTGAAATGATCAGGGTCCAGCAACCTGCTGGTGATCTTGATAATTTAACGTTGCAGTATTCTGCGCAACAAGGTCTAACACAATTGGCCTTTAATCTTCGTGATGGTGCGGCCTTGCCGTGGCAAGATTATCCAGGAGTAACAGGATTAACTGGGGCTATTAATTGGCAAGAAGGGATGGCAAAGCTCAAGCTCGATAGCCACCAAGTTACTTTTTATCCTGAAACATGGTTAGACAGTGCTGTATTTTTTGATTCGGTTACCGGTGAATTGGATTTACAACAGCAAGACAAGTCTTGGGTTTTACAGAGCAATGCCTTGCACTTGTGGAATGATGATTTAAATATTCAGCTAGATGGCAGCGTGCAACACGCGAGTGATAGCAAAGTGACCAATGATCTGAAAATTACCCTGCAAGATGTCGTTGTTAACCGTTGGCAGGCTTATGTGCCACAGAGAATATTAAGTCGTAGCTTTAAAAAATGGTCAAAAAATGCTTTTGTGGCTGGCAATATCATCGATGGCATTATTGAATTACAAGGTGATTTAGCGGCATTTCCTTATGAAGATGAACCTGATAAAGGTCACTTTAAAATGAATCTGCAAGCTGAGAATGTACAGTTACATTATGCGCCGGGTTGGCCTGATTTATTTGATGTGACAGGCCTAGTGACTGGTTTAGCGAATGACCTTACGATTCAAGCTAAATCAGGCAAAATTGCAGGATTTAAATTTGCTGATGTAACGACAACAATTAGTAAACTAGTCCATGATGAGCCGATATTACGTGTTGAAGGGAATTTAACGGGCACCACAGCTGATGCTTTATTATTCTTACAAAATAGCCCATTAAAACAACGTTTTGGCAAAGTCGCTCAACTTGCTGATGCAAAAGGGAATAGTAATATTCAACTGAATTTGATGGTGCCATTAGCTGATGAAGACAAAACTCAAGTAGCTGGCAATGTCAGTTTTGTTGATAGTCAGTTACAAAGTAAATCGCTTCCAGAATTGACGATGTCACAAATTAATGGAAAATTAAATTTTACTAATAATGGCGTCACAGCAAAAAATATTAAAGCAGTGCTACTTGCAGCGCCGGTTAATATCAATGTGTCACCTAGAGATGATGCGACAATTGTTTCAGCAAGTAGCCAGCTTTCATTACAACAAGTGGCTAACCTTTGGCCTAATGTTGTACCTAAATTTGTATCGGGAGAAACGACTTATCAGGCTGAAGTGGCGATTTCAGAACAGGCTATAGGCGAATTTGATGTTGATACTTCTATTCAATCTGATTTACAGGGGATTAAAGTTGACTTGCCTGAGCCCTTTTTTAAAAATCATGAAGACATGATAAATTTTCGAGCATCGGTCAAACAAAAAGACAATACACCGATTTATGCTGTTGAATATGGAAAATTAATAAATGTGTTGCTGGCTCAAGACACTCAACAATGGCGGGGCGAACTCAGTATAGGTGCAGGAAAAGCAGTATTACCTGCTCATGGTGTAAAAGTACGAGGCCAATTATCGACATTATCTTTAGACACATGGAATGATTGGTCTAAGCAATATAATGATAAGACTCAAAGTAATAATTCATTTATTGCCAGTATGTCTGATGCGGTTGTTAAAGTAGATAAATTGACCGGATTTAATCAAGAATTTACTAATGTCACTCTTTCGGCAAAAAAACAAGGCGAAGGTTGGCGTGCTGATATTGATAGTGCTGAATCTAAAGGCATGATCTATTGGCCTGATGATTTTGATAGTAATACAGTATTAAAGCTTAATTTCGATAAACTGACGCTGACTTTGCCAAAACTAGATGATACTCAGAAAGTAACAGATGAGCAGACGAAATTTTTATGGCCCAGTATGGAGCTGGCGGTTGGTTCATTGGTTATCAATGATATGCAATTAGGTGAATTAGAGTGGCGCGGCCATAGAGAAATAGATGCATGGTTATTAGATAATGGTTCTTTAAAGTCGAAAGAATTCACGGCGTTAATGTCTGTAGGAGAATGGCGATATACAGCAAGCGGCGATCAATCACATTTTAAAGTTCAGGCGAATAGCAATAATTTAGCGAAATTATTAGCGAGTTTTGGTTACCAACAAGCGATTGATGCTAAAGATGTTAGTTTGTCAGCAGATTTATCATGGCCGGCTAGTCCGCTGGCCGTCAGTACTAAAATATTAACCGGTTCACTTAAATTAGGTTTAGGTAAAGGCAGACTTAAGGATGTAGAGCCTGGTGCTGCGGGTCGAATATTTGGTTTGATGAGTATCGCTGCTTTACCTAGGCGCTTGTCGTTGGATTTTAATGATTTATTTTCTAAAGGCTTTTATTTTGATTCGATAAAAGGCTCATTCAAATTTGAAAATGGCCAAGCAACAACCAATGATTTTGTGTTGAAAGGTACGCCCGCGACGATCAAAATGGTCGGTCCAGTGGATTTAATTCATCAGCAATATGATCAGGTTGTCACCATTACGCCTAATGTTTCTTCTACATTACCACTTGCCGGTGCAGTTGCTGGTGGTCCGTTAGGATTGGGGGTGGGAACCGCTATTTTGTTAGTCGATAAATTGGCTGGTGCATTATTTGATAAAAATATCGTTAATTTGGTCAGTTATACTTATTACTTAACTGGACCGTGGGATGAACCTGAGTTAACAACTGATAAACCATTAGCAACGAAATAAAGCACTCATCTCACATGATTGGTGATTAATATATCATGGCAAAAAAAAGGCCACTTAAATAATTAAGCGGCCTTTTTTAATGTTGGCTGTTTAGTTTATTTGATAAACAACATTTCTTGATATTTAGGTAGTGGCCACAATTCGTCCGCTACTTCCATTTCTAAGATATCTGCATGTGCACGCACTTCAAGCATTAAAGGAAGAATAACTTTGGCACAAAAATGCATGTGTTCTTCTGTCGTTGCAAAATCATGTTTTGTTATTGCTTCGCTCAATTTTGTTACTTCAGCGAGCATTGCATTTGATTCCAATGCTACTTTTTTAGCAATTGAGCTATCAAGTTCAATACCCATTTCAGCCATGCTTGAGTTGGTGATTGATAATTCGGCAAGATAAGATATCGCTGCTGGATAAATCAATGTTTTTGCCATGTCTATAACAAGTTTAGCTTCCACTTCAATAGATAAAATGTATTGTTCTGCGTAAACAGCAAAACGGCTTTCAAGTTCTACCTTAGACAATACACCCGTACTTTCAAACAAGGCTCTAACAGGTTCTTCAAGCAGCGCAGGCAAAGCATCAGCAGCGGTAGGAAGGTTTAGTAAACCACGCTCAGAAACCGCTTTTTCATGCCATTCTGATGAGTAACCATCACCACCAAATAC
>LAZR01000878.1_pt1 | contig 20573 bp, 38 predicted proteins | sample 329461 | NCBI WGS metagenome assembly LAZR01 (sample SAMN03002196, study PRJNA259156) | marine sediment metagenome | biome: sea floor; feature: Hydrothermal impacted sediments; material: marine sediment; isolation source: Loki non-amplified sample from Loki's castle hydrothermal vent sediment ...
TATTGATTGTTGCCATTTTATTTTCTCCTTTCTTTGAGAAAATGTTAGTTATTACTTACAATTTTACTAAGCTGCCGAAGCACAAACCCAGCCAACTCTTAAGGAATTCTCAGCTTGTGCCAGAAGTGCTTTAGAGCCATTCCGGCGTAAGGACACAGGTCCACATGCAAGATCGTCATCGACCTGTATCTCGACTCCTTTAAGAGAGCCGGTCTCATCATCGAATATCGTTATGTCCTTACAAGGGCAAACACCTTCAACCCAAGCCCAACCGTAGCCATCGCCATAACCTTTGGCGTTGACATCGGTTCCATCGCTGTACGTATGGGTAGAACAGAAAATCGCTACCGCACAATTTCGGGTAACGTCACTACCTGTAGTACACCGGGAAACTACAAAATATGGGCCGGTTGAAATGTCCGCCCAGACAGAACAGGATATACAACCCGTACCGGAGGGCATGTGGAACATATTACCGTCGCTGAAATCCTTAGATATATCCATGCCGGACTCAAATGAGTGCAGGCATAAATACATCATAGTATAACTCCCCTTGCAGTTGGTGTTGTCGGTATATCCACGACGTTTCTCACCAATACGTACACGGCTTTTTCCGCCGGAAGCATTAAAAGCCCGAGAAGTCTCGTCCGAGGAACTGTAGTTGTCAACAGTATTGTCCCAACCGTTAGTCGGCTTAGAATATCTCTGATCCGGAACTCCCGGCCAGTTATCTTCTAATATTAACTTAGTAAGTCTTAAATTTGCCATAAAACCTTTTTACTAAGATGCCGTAATCAGTCTCAAGATACGGCGCTGAGCCAGATCGAACTTTTCGGCTTCCAGCAAACGAAATTTCCCTGCAACATGATCCTCGCAAGATAGAAATCGTAGCCGTTGGTCTGCTCGCCCTGCCACTTGAAGCTTGTCAGCCGCATATTCCGCTTGGTATGGATTCGAAGCTCGAAGTAGCGGAGATTAAGAATAAACAACCAGCTTCTCATCGTACTGGACCTTTGCAGATACGGTACTGATACGATCTCATGACCGTCGTACATCATGGAGACGATACCCTGAGATTGTTTCTTGCCTCCTTTGTACATCGAATGCGCTTCCATCTCTGCGGCCAGTTTGTCGAAGAGGGTCGGACACATGACAATCATCAGATCATCCGGCGACTCCATCGAATCGGCAACGTCGGTCTCATTGATCCACTTCTTCAAGTTACCCTTAGTGAGGGTATAAGAGGTGTCCTGAGAGCTTGAGCTGATAGACTCGCTTAGTCCAGCCGGGTCGGCGCCCTGCCACTCGTCACGGGTACCTGCTGAATAACTTCTGGCAAGATTACCGTAAGGGGTATCGTGATTGAGTGCCGAGATCAAGCTCTGCCAGTTGGACCTGTCACCGTCGGCAACTGGTGTGGCCGAGCCGTTATTGAACATTTGTTTTTCAAACCACTTCTTCATGCCCCTGTGACCCTTCTTAACGAGATGGGTCGCCAGATTCAGAAGCTGGACAATGTTGTCACCGCCTACATTCTCAAGCTCTTCGTCAGCGTCGTAACGCAGCGGAAGTTGTGATTTACGCCAGAGGAATCGAGGCTTATCCAAAGTCGTCTTTCTCTCATCGGTCAGCGCATCGTTGACTTCGTATGTTTGGACGAGATCGTCGATGTCCTCGGTATCGGTCAATCTCTCGACATACTTACCAGCCGAATGAGTTACCTGGCGCCTTCTTTGAAGCTCCTCTATGATCGGCGTCCGGTAATGTACCTGGTCAATGAGACCATTTACAAACAACTCACGGGTCGCCTTATCTAAATCAGTCGTACTCATTTAACGTCTCCTGTTCTCAGTCTTTTTTCAGCCAAGACTGGTCTTTGAGCATTTGAGCACGCACGTCCTCGATCTTACCGGGCTTTATACCGCCCGCTTTCTTTCCCGAGGCTCCTGCGCCCCCTTTGCCCGTGTCAACGGAAACAGAATCTTTTGTTTTCTGGCCTTTTTTGACTTGAAGATAACAGTCGGTCATAAGGTCGATGGCCTCGTCGAAGGTCTTAGGCTGTTTTCGCTGGCCCGAATCAACCAGCTCATCGGCTAATTTAATGGCCTCGTTACGGTATTTCACCGCACCGGGAACGTCAAGCTTAGCCAGGGTACTTTCAACAGTCTTGAATACCGACGCCTTCGCCTGCTCATGAGCGGTCTTAGCCTGAACATCAGCCTGCTGCTTCTCGTAGGCGTCGATCTTCTTCGACATTGCAGAGATTTCCTGCTCTTTTACGGTCAGGCGTTGGTCCATAAGCTGAATATTCTTAATCACCTTTTCGTCAGCATCATCAGGATCCATCGCTTCGATCTTCTGCGTCTCTGTCTCTTTCGCCTCTTTGATCTCAGCTATTTCAGCTGTGAGCTGATTGATCCGCGTATTAGATTGCTCATAAGCGGAGGTAAGCGTGGAGACCTCTTCTCTGGCCCGGAGAGTGTTCTTACGCTCCTGATCGATTTGCTGCTCAGTGTACTTGGCGTCCTTGTTGTAATCGTCCTGAGTAGCTTTTTCGGCCTTCTGCTTCTCTTCTTTTTCAGCCTTCTGCTTCTCTTCTTCTTCAAGTTCAGCTTCGAGCTTTTCGTCAAATTCACCGTTCACAATTTCGTTTTCTAATTCAGTTTCCATAATTTTTTTCTCCTATTTATGTTAGCGTTTGAGCCATAAGCTCTTTCCACATTTTCGGAATTATTAGCCACCGTTAAAGCAGTTTACCCGGAAGGTCTTTTGCCGTAATCGGCGGTTTATACATTTCATGGGGCCAAAAGAAAAAGCCGTCAGTCTATCAACTAACGGCTTCTATCCAAGCTCGTTGGGATAGCAACTAAGCAGGAGCTACCTGCCTGTGCCTGTATCTTTTGGCTGGCCCTAAAACATCTCCTTAATTCAATATTTCACTATATACCTCATTAAGAGTCTTTCTTATTTTAATCAATTACATTTGTCAAGATATTTTTTAGAAGAACCGTACCCAGGGCGTAATTCTTTTAACCTCACCAACCCCGCCTACCGTATGGAAAGTGATAGCGCCGCCTTTAGAGCCGAGGGTATCGAGTCCTACTTTGGCGAAACGGTTATTGCCCGAATCCGCTACAGTGACCTCTTTAAGATGAAATTCATCTGAGATAGTAATCGTATCCATAAAGAGTCTCGTCGTATTATCTTCATTCGTTATATCGGCAACGGCGGTACCGGCAGCGCCGGTGATATCGGCCACCTTATCGGCAATGCCATCCGTACTGATATTCCATATCTCGGCTCCGAAGGTATCGCCATCGACACATTCACCGGAAAATATGATTTCAACACCATTGACAGCCGTATCGTATATGAAAACGTCCCGCGTAGTGATATCGGTATATCTCTGGCCCTTGGTAACGCCGTCAAATCCTGTATCATCGACAGTAACGTCCGCCGTCCGCATTTTCTCATAACATGCCTGAATTGTGTGCATCATTGTCATAGGTCTGCCCCTACCATATCGACATAAAATTGACCGGTACTAAATTTAACTCTTGCAAAAACACGATGATAGCCGTGAGTAGCAAACATTATCCTTGCCCAGCTATTCGCAGGGGACGCTATTTTAATCTTACTGAGCCAGTGATTCTTAATACTTATAAAATCAACACAGTAACATAACTGGTTGTCTCTCTCGATTGTCTGTGCTCCTGTCCTGACTACTCCTGAAGCCACCTCAACGACACCATCGTCTTTTCGTGCTGCGTAAATATATATCTCGGCGGTACCTTTAACGGTCGAAGACAGTCTTATCTCGACGCCCTTCTCCTTTGGATAGACCGTCTTTGCCTTCTTGGGGATATTGGCACTCGACTTCTCATCAGGGCCTAATGGCTCCTGAGAGGCCGTTATGCGATGTATCTGCTTCCAGTGAAACTGAGTATCTTCCATATCAGGACGCACCTGCCTTCGCCGCTCCAGCCAGCGGCCTATAAATCCCTGTTTTTTTTCGAAGTTTGGCTTCCACATTTACGCACAAGTTATCGTTATTTTGCCCGCCGCAAAAGTAACAGTCTCTCCACCGGTAACGTCCCGGGCGGTACTCAAATCGCCGTGGACCAGCAGATTGCCGCCGGCACTGGCGGTAGCGTCGTAAAGGCCCCAATGACTTACAGTCGAGAAATCTGAATTTGCCGCACAGAATGAAAGCGCATTGACGGTCGTTATCGCCCCCGCCGCTGCGGCGCCCCAATCGGCAGCCAAGACAGGCTTTCTTTCGTAATCAGTATCATCAGACGGCTCCTGATTACCTGAATCATCGTCAAGTGGGTCCTGAAGTAATAAAGCTAATTGTAACGTACTTGAGCAAAGATAATCCAATATAGCATTTTCGCCATAATCACCTGCACTACCTGCCATTAGTAAACTCCTTTCAGACTTCGTCTGCGGAAAACGCCCGCATCACGAAATCGTCGATATCTAAATATTTCTTCTAAAGTTATTGCAGCCGCTCCGCTCGTGGCACCGGCGAAAGTTTGTATATTTATTGCCGCCTGTCCGGCGCCGGGTCTATTCAATCTTCTCATTCCGGCAAGACTTGATGTCACAATTGACGCCTGAGCGGCGCCAGGCCGATTGAGCCGTCTGAATCCGGCTAACGATGAAATCACGATATCCGCTTGAGCAGCGCCGGGTCGATTCAATCTTCTAAATCCCGCCAGAGAAGATATAACAATGTCTGCCTGACCGGCCGCGTTTATAACTCCCGCCGCCGCCGCTGCCTGTGCGGAACCTATATCTGCATAACTAATACCAGAGCCACTTCCGGCTTGTGCCGAACCAATATCTCTATTACTTATTGCCATTATTCATTCTCCGGTTCAGGTGGATTATCGGCGGCATCGAAACTTGCCCAAAAATTATTTGTGTATTGATGGTCAAGGGCAGCACTTTGAGCATTAGAGCCTGGTAGATATGTTCCTGTAAATCCTGGAACTCCTGTAACGTGACCTAAATCACCTACGCCATTTCCAGTAGCTGGAGCACCATCACCGCCATCGTATTCGACTAAAAAATTTGAAGCATCGTCTATATTACTGTTAAATAAGCAGTTGCGACTTATGTTCATTTCTCCTATATCGTCGTCACATAATATCCCTATAGCACCATCAAATATAATGCTGTTAGCAATGAATGTTCGGGAGGTATTAGCATCCTGTCGGAAACAACGCGAAGCCGCTCCATTATTAGCATCTATCGTACAACCCAAAACACAAACAGACCCTTGGTTGATTATCTGTTCTACGTTCCCGTTGTCATATACAAGGGTATTATAAATTATCACATTCCCCAACGAGTGCAAACCCTGTAAGGTGTTATTTCTTGAGATACAGGATAGTAGAAAAACGTTATTATCTAAATCTATTCCATCAGCACCATTGCCATCTAATATGCAATTCTCTAAAGCGAAGTCATTATTACCAGTTATTCCCTCGCTGCCATTACCTTTGAATCTGCAATTCTTAAAGGTCAAGATATTTGCAAGATTACTGCCAAAAAAGCCATCGCCACTGGCATTTACAACGTCAAAGTTCTTGAAGACTGTATTATAAGAAACACTTTGACCCATCCAGATTCCATTAGTTAATTTATTTGCTCCATCATAAGCACAGTCAATAGTAACAATTCCACCATCGCCTGGCGTTGCGGCGTATCCCTCAATTACATTAGGCATTGTAGCCCCAGGACTCCCCTGGTCAAGATAAATAACTGCACCAGCATCGCCACCCGCACCATCGTGGCCTGCGTCATCTGATTCGGCGGGATTGGGAGATGTACCGTCTGTGCCATAAGTCTCGCTCGCTTTTACATATACTTTATAATTATTAGTCCCTGCATCGGTCTTAATTGCAGCAGTCATCTTATATAGAAACCACCAAGCGTTAGCTTCACTTGTGCCATCGTTAAGTCCTGTGGAAAGTGAATGGTCAACATATCTCGTAAGGAGTGCCATTATATAGCCTCCCTTGGAATATCTATGGGAGTCTTATAAGAATAAACCCCTTGGTAATAATGGCCGTGTATTCTGTCCACGTAATCCTTGACTTCAATTTGTTCGCCGTCTATCTCGACAAGCTCTGTATTCACAACAATCATTCTCTCAACTATTGTCGGGCCTGTGTGCTGTCCATTGGCTTTCATAATTATACTGCCAGGTGGTGGCTCGCAGTTGGTCATGTTGCAATCTATGAAAGTCCTCGGAGTATCATCATCGGGGAATATCCTATGGCCGACCTTCTGACCTAACACAGTAAGACAGTTTGAATGGCTGAAATTACAATCTTTGTATTCAGTATCAATTTCAGAAGGAACAATCTGATTTGAGAAGTTCTTGCCTTCAATCATTGACAATATCCTCCTTAAACTGCTCTGCCCATTCAGTAACCAGTAAACCTGTCTTGAGAATCTTTCTGAACAAAGGATCTTTCTGTAACCAGAGTCTTTGTTTGTCTCTTGGCAACTTTTTGAACATGGCAAATCTCGGAGCCATGAGAGTCCTGAGATTGGTCAGGCCGGTTAGGTACTGCTGATATTGGTTTGAAGTCGTGTCAATATTTGTCATAGGTTCGCGGCCCATCCTTTCTTTTTTCTCTGATGGGACGGTACCCATCCAGTTTTTCTCAGGCTGCCGTAAACGTAGGCGTTTTTACGTTCTCCTGTCAAGCCCTTACTAATCGCCCGGCCCTTCAATTCTGCTTCTAACGCTTTAGGCATCAGTAATCCTTCATCCCGCCTGCCCAACCCTTGACCTTGATATTATTCTCAATGTCCCGGTCGATGATGACCATGGCCGCTGCGAAGAGTTTTTCATTGGCCTTAATCTCGAATGACCTTCTGAGGGTATCGGCGGCATTCTCGGCTTCCCACTTATCGATCCCTTTAATCTTTTTAGGATTGTCCACCATTGCTGTTGCGTGTGCCATTTTGATTTTCTCCATTATTGGCGGCCCCGCTTTGCGCGAGCCTCTGGGTATATCTCTGGATTATCATTTGCAGACCGTCTTTCGGATCTAACTGACCTTCCTCTACGGCCTTTAGTATCTGCTCGAAGGCTATGAATTCCTGCCATCCTGAGTGTCTGGCTAAGAGCTTCTGCCATCCGCTTATATTCAAATCCCGCAAAAACTGTGGTAGCATCGGATTAGGAGCTGCATTAGAGAGTAACTCGTAAGCCATTTTATCCTTTTCGATGCGCCTTTCTTCATCAAAGGGCAGTCCTTCGGTCGGCTCGATATCGATATCGAATTTCGCCGTCTTGGCTTGGTCAGTAATCTCGGTGGCTCCGAGTATCTGGTCCTCACCTATTATCCGGACGATACGGCCGGTCTCGTAGTAAAACTGATCCATTTCAGCGACCAAATTGATTACCTGCAGGGCCCACTCCTCTTCGAAAATATTCTGGAGCTTGATACGGTCGTTGGCACTGATAGCCAGAAAAGACGCTTCCCTTGCCGTTGTCCTGCCGGTGGTCTTTTTACCCTGAGCTATATCCTGAAGGCCCTGAATATTCTTATATTCCTGAGTAAAGAGTTGGTACATCATCATGTGTCCGGGACTCAGCGGGGCCGGTGCGAGTACCTTAAATCGGTTAAGGCCACCCCGGGCAAGACGTATAATGGCCCCTGCCCCCCTCATAATCGCATATTTCTTCTCTGTCCGGACAGGCATGGGAGCCAGGGCATCCACCTCGATAGCTATCCGGGGATCGCCGAATTGCTTCATATTATTAACTAAATGAGAAGCGGTAACGTTGATATGGTCCTGAGTATGCCTGTATAGGCTGATAGCATCACTTCCCTGCCACATATGGGGCAGGAGGTAATGGGGGACAACAACAAAGGGCCATACGCTGTGAGGGTATATCTGGTCCTCCGGTTTTGGATTGAGTAAGGTATCTTTATTCCGAATGATATAACGACCACTGTTATTGGGATAGCGGGGCTCATCCCATTCGCTTTCCTGATTAGGCCAGTCATCGGCGGCGATAGGACTACCATCGGGTTTGAGATATTCACCGTTAGCACCAGTCTGTATAGAACCCGACTGCAATAATACGTCCGGGTCCACCGGAATCGTCTCTTTTTTATGGTCCTCGGTATAATCCTTTAGATATTGCTCCGATATCCGGCAGTAACGCTTCTTATCAGCCTTCGTATCGTCGTTAGTAGGCAGGCCGCCGGTCATTGCGTGAGAGAGCACCAATTCCAGCAACTCGTTAGACTGACCGGCATTTACGCCCCTATCGATACCGCCGGTAGCACTGGTGAGGCTGTAGGCGGCGTTGGCCTGAGTACGGCCCCGGACGGGATCGCCGCCGGCGGCGCCTGATAGGGCCACCTCGTATGTTACCGACTCATCGGCAAGCTTCTTTTTGAAGTCCGGCCACAAATTCTGGGCATAAGGCAGCTCAAGGTACCTTACGGTACCACAGTCGCCGTCGTTGATATACTCATTATCAGAGGCCCAGAATTGCGAAGGGGGCCATAACCGGTGCCTTACATCACCTTCCCATCGCCTCTTCTCGGGTACCCACCTGACTTTCTGCTCCCAATATATCTTCGAGACCCGGTATCCACATAACTTACCGTCCAGTATGGCCTTTAACTGCTCTACCCGCATCCCGTTAGGATGAAGGCCCTTCTTCCATTGCCAGGCCAAGAAGCCCTGAAAAGCCTCGGCGATCTCCGTATCCGACGGCTCTGTGGGTGATACCACGTGCTTGAAGTTACGGGAGAGTTTGGCCATCTCCTGCATAATCGAAGGCCAGATATAATTGAGTATCACCCAATCCCACTTCTTATGCTTGACCCGGCCATGCAACTGGTCGCTCAGGAAGTACCTTAGAGACCGCTGCCACATACCGACCCACCGGTTAGTTGTAGCCATTCCGGTATCCTCACGCTCCTTAGCCAGCGTAATGATATCTGGCGGCTTTTCGTCTCTCTGGCCTGTAACTTCTTGTTCTGCCATAAGTTAGTATCCCGTTATCAAGGTTTTGTATATCCCGCTGATATCGTACCATTTACAGGTAATAAAGCGGTACCCGGCGTTATCGAAGGTCAGCTTAGCAATCCTGTCGGCGGCACTATCACTCACTGAAAGTGATGCGATACCCTTCTGCTCTGCGATTACCATAGTATCGATAAATAAATCGAGAGAGCTGTCGCCGTATGCCTTGCCTACCGTACAGGAGATATCGGCCATATACTCCGAGGGACCGTTCGCACGATTACCCCAGAGTTTAAAAGAGCCATTGGCGCCGTCTGTAGCGTCCCGGGGAGAGGTGGCGATAATCTCTACCGAATTAAATGCCGGGTCTATTACGTGAGTACCTCCGGCGAGGTTCTGGTCGGGCAGGTCTTTGAAATCAAACGTCAGGCCATCTGCGGTCTGGTCGAAAACAGCCTGGTCGATAGTAGCCTCGGCTAAATCCTCATAACCGCCCTGAAATGTGTGTAATTGAGTCATTAGTAATATCTCCTTCTGCTCCTGTGGAGTCTTGAGCTGTGGTCCAAATCTGCAAGTTTACCTATCCCCCTGCCATCAGCGTAAAGTTGTGAAACCTCACTCTGACTGAGCGCTATATTGAAGAACATTACATTGTCGATGAGACCACTAAAAGGAAGAGCCAAACCATTACCACGTATTCCTATACATACATTGTGAGCATTGTCGATACTACCTGTTAGTGATGCACTACTGCCTCTTTCAACCCCATCTATATACAATTTTGTTGTTCCTAATTTTCGTGTAAAGCCAACGAAGTGCCAAGCATTTATTCCCACAGCTACTGCAGAAATCAGATTAACATTGTCAATATAAATTTGAAGTTTATTATCGCCCATTAGACGAAACGAAATATCATCAATATAATTATCTTTTGAAACTATAACTTGATACGCAGAATCATCGTCAGAATTTACCCATGCAAAGACTGATATATCTCCAGTTCCAACATTGAAATCTGCGTGGTTGGCTATCTCAATATGGTCATCTGTTCCATCAAAGTCTTGTGCATTGTTTATCTTGCCTGCCACAGAATGAAATGCTGATGTTGCCGTTCCTGTTGCGTCTTTAACTACTCCATTATGATTCCCAGTCTCATCAATAATGACATCGGTAGCAAGACTATCGTTCATCTTGTACCAAGCTACCAGCGCATTAGATAATCTACCTGCCATAAGTGCTTATAATTCCTCAACTTTCTCATAAGAACCATCGGTAAACGTCTGGACTTCTGCTTCGTCCACATCGTCTATAAAAGGCACCTGGTCATGCTTCAGTCGGTCAACCAGCTTAACACCGCTCTGATGGCCGGCTCTATATAAATACGCTCCACCGGCCGCACCACCAGCTAAGACCAGCACTGTGATTAAGACCACCGCTAAAAGCTCAAAAGTCATTTTTTACCCGCCTGATAAATATGCTGTCTTACCTCGTTAATGATTGCCTCACCGGCCTCCTTGCTTATTGTCCTGCTATGTAACATAAGAGCAATCCCGCCGACAATATTGGCATCCTCCTCAGTCACCTCACTACAGATAGCCATACCACAGACCAAGCATGTCGTCCGACCACTGTCTATCCAAGGCCATTCAGGGATATCCTTAGACAAAATCTCTACAGTCCTGCAACTACAGGAATACTTTACAATATAATCTTTTCCTTTTTCAACTTTCATAAGCGTCCTCACTAAATTCCTTCGTATATTTCGATAGAAACGCGGTTTTAAGATTCGCTTCTTTTTTCTTTCTCTTCCCTATATCTATCACAACCAAAGGGCTTGCCTGTAATGCTTGTTACTGTCTTACAGGTAATACACGGCCTTGTACTCCATTGGTGAGGGTCAGCATATAATACCTCTATTATCGACTCAAAGAGTACATTAACGCACATCTTCATCATTTTTTCACTCTCAGTCATCTTCTACTCTGTAAACATCAAATCCTCGTCTTCATCCTCATCTAAAGTATCAAATGCACCAATACGAGCCAAACTGTCAAGACCACCATCCATCTGACCACCCTTAATCTCGTTACCCTCATCAGTATATTCAGGTAACTCCTTACCATAACTCTTCGGACATACCAAGTCTCCCTGGATAGCCAAAGCCAAACCAAACATCAAATCGTCATGCCGGCCACTCATGTGCACAGGCTTACCCTTCTTGTCGTATATAAAGACCTTCATCTGGTCTAATATCTCCTGAAACTGTACCAAAACAGCCTCGCTGCGGATAACTCCTATCATATCATTGACCAAATAATGCCGCGTAACAGGGGTGGTCCTAAACCCCATATCCTCGGTCTCCTGTGGAACTATCTGAAACTCCTTATTACGCCTGTGATAAATGTAAGGGTAACTGTACTCATTCAATATCTCCAATACCATCATACCCATAGGGATCTCAGGTACCACCCATGCCATGTTATAATGCCTGCACGCACCCAATACCTGTAATCCTAACTCCTTCTGACTCATCTGACAGTGCAATATGGCCTTTACGGCACGCTTGCCAGACTTTCTGCCCATTACAACCACACCGTCAAAATCACGCTCACTCTTAACATCCTTCTCGTCTGTTAATTTGTGCTCCCGAGTATCCACACCTATAACATGCTCCTCAGCACCAGCAAAATCCAGTATCTGCCACCCGTAACGACCACCCGCATTAGGTATGAAATCTCCAGTCTTATGATCAAATAAACCAAACTTCATGTCAGTACGTATGAAACGAGACTGATAATTAATGATACCCTGTGTAAAGACGGGACTGCCAGATGATTGAAATGCCTCCTGCCATGTAGCCGGATACTCCTGCTTAAATAAACGAATGTCCCCCTGACACTTATTCTCTATCGCCCAAGAACGCCAGTATAACTGAGAATCGGAGAGTTGGTGCGTGTGCTGAAGGACCCTTTCTTCTTCCGATGGGACCCATCCGGAGGGGGGCGTCCGACTGTACGCCTTAAAGATGAACCAGGGAAGGAAGATAGGTATGTACCCGTCGAGGCTGCCTGTTGCCTTGTACCGCTCGACGGCCTTGACGTACATATCATAGAAGGCTCCGCCTGTGCCGTTAGCGGTACTCTCGATAATGATGGCCGTCTCTGGGTCGTCTGGCACTTCCTGTGCGGCCCCGCCGAACTGCTCCTTAGCTTTCTTCCAGAAGGCAAACTCGGTAATATGCAGATAGTGCGTAAGCCCTCCCCTGCCCAACACTTCCGTCCCTGCTGTCTGACAGAGGTACTCGCTGCGGTGTGGTGAGGAGTACACGATTTCCTTCTTACTACTCCATTTGGTCTTCCTGCGTGTGTCCTGGGGGATTTCGTCCTGAAAGAGCCTAACCATCTTATAAACCTTGTCTGTTGCCTCGGCATCGGCAGAGCAGACGGTCGCAAACCTATTCTCCCGCTTATTGATTTCTCGGAAGAAACGAGCCGAGACGTATGTTGAGACGCCTTCTCGGCGGGCTTTGAGGACAATCGCTCTCATTGGCAGGCCGGCGGCCCTTTGACGCTCCAGTATGCTGTGAACGAGCTGTTGTGGCCTGTTGAGGTTGAGATACTCCAGCTTTCCCTGCATGGTCACAATCTTGAGGTTGTGCCGGGCGAATTTAGGGAAACTCATCGAGTCCACGACCTCAGCCATTTGGTATGTTTTTGCCTTATTTTTCATCCAAATCTGCTTGACCAGTTTTTGCCTTATTTTTCTTGTAAATCTTCGTTTTTAGGCTTAGAACCGCTTTCTATGGGGTGAACTGTTCACCCCATAGAAATTTACAATTACGTCGCAATTGCCAAGTCAGTTTCTTCCTTCGGTAACACCTCATCCACCATCAAAGCCTTGACCTCGGCATCAGTCAATTCACGTTTGAGAATGACAGCTTTGACTTCCACTGACTGCTTAGGCTTGCCCTGCCAGCGGTCGAGTAGCTCCTTGAGAGCGACAATCCGATTCTTATATGTTGGTTTTCCCTCGGATTCTTTGAACGCGATTGAGACAAGCTCATTAATAGCGTCAACCACAGTTTTCCCCGCTTTTTTTGCAGAATCAGCTCTTAAATGGTCAAGATAACCCTTAACCATAGGCTTACTTAGTAGTTGCGTTGCGTACACTTGTGCTGATGCACCACGTTGCGTAGAGCCTGCTTTTATGATAGCTTGCGTCTGGTTTGGCTCCGGCATAGAGACGAGTATCTCACAGTATCTCTGTTGCAGGATTGTAAGGCCTTCGAATGCTTCTGGGAGTTTTCGCAGCTTTGGTTTAGCTTTCCTTGTACCTTCTCGAATGGCTTTAATCTTAGATGTTAGCGTTTGCGCTGTCAAGTATTAAATGTTAAAAATGTGTTGGCCTGTTGTGGAGGCCGCTTTATTTATTATTTTTTAAGTTAAGTGGCCTTACATACTAACCGATGGAGCTTTTGTTGTGATTATCAACCTGAACTGTTTTAGGAGATTACGGGAGAAAGAGAGGATTTAATTATGAGCTTTTTTCTACCAAAGACTGTTGAAGGCGTGCGCAGGCAGAAAGAACGTTTTATGCTTCATTGGACAACCGCAACCAACCCACAGATGAAGCAGGTTTATGAGCAGGCCATTAATGGCTGTGACCGGCTGACTGCTCGCATCATAGCTAAGAGCAAACGCAGGCTCGGACTGTTGTTGATCCTGCTTTGCCTGAGCCTGGTGCAAGGCTGCCAAACTGTCAAGGGCGTAACTGGTGACGCAGGCTGGATACTCACTGAACTGAGTGACAACATCAGTACAAAATGACAAACCGGGCACGGAGGCCCATTCTTCTCTTTTGCCTCATTGATATTTTAATTATTTTTTACATTGTTTCTGGGTTGGTATGGCTGATTCTGTAAGTTTTTCTCACTATATCAATATATTTCTATTGACAAAGCGTAAGTGAGCCGATACTATTTACATAAATCAATTAACTTTACTGAAGGGACTAAGAAATGATTAACACACCAAAGCAAATCAAAGAACTCAAGCGTAAAATGGCTATGTATCGCCGGTGCTCACAAGGCAAGCCTGTCAACTGTGATAAATGTATCGGTTGCAGTAGTAAACGTTAACCAACACACTTTAACTGAAGGGATGACAAAATGAAAAACGCAAGAATCGAAGAATGTCCTGAATACAAAAATACAGGATATGGAATTGTGGGAATACAAAAAGAGAAAGAAAAGTGCCCTGACTCTTGCTGTTATGGCACAAGCCGAGAAAATTGTACACTTGGCAAAGAAGCAGCCTCGGAATGTAAGAGTCCGAGCTAATTTCCCAGCCCTTACAGCGTTAGACCGGCTGCGACTGTCGGCAAGGGCTTTATGTTAAATCTGAATGGACTATATATTGAAAACCTGCCCGCTTGCCGGCTCCGCACCGAAGTTAGTCCCTTCAGGCTGGCAAGCGGGCTTTTTTAGGAGATTAGAACAATGGCAAAGAGAACCAGCATTTTAGATAAAATTTATCGTTATGGCGGGGAACTGTGGAGGCTTGGCGATATAATCATAGACCTTCAGAATATAATGCCAAATCAAAAATGCGTAGATAGGTATTTGCAAGGTCTATTTTTCACTCAAGATAGAATTACAATAAACACAGAAAGGAACTTGAAAAATGAAAACGAAAGAACAATACGAGCAAGAATTGGCAGAATACCAAACAACAATTAAACGAATATCAACAGAGCGAAAACAAATAAGCATAGCTCTAAAATTAAAAGGTATTCTTGGCGAGGAAATTGCTCCCATTGCTTACGTATTAGCTGAGATTGAAAGATTACAAAAGAAAAATGAAAGCCGTAATTAGATTTATTATGTGCGATTGGCTTAATCAGCACTATTATGAGACAACAACATATAAACGTTGGTTATCTACTGGTGAAAACTGGGTTTGTTGCCGATGTGGCAAAGCTGTTAAATCAGTAAAAGAATTAAAGGGAACAAAAGGCAAATTGAAGTTCTAACAGCCGGCACCAACCTTTAACCCTCAACAGAGTTTAGTAAGGAGAAAGAAAGATGAGTACAGAATTACAACAAGCTATTGATAATCTTCAGAAAGCAAATGACTCTTATACGAAAGAGTCCAAAGGCAAAGATGATAATGATTTGTACGTTAAAATAGTTGGCCCAGCTTGGCGTAAATACCTCGCAGTGGGTGGTAGCCGAACAATGATAAATTTATAACAGCCGGCACTGGAGCGCACGACAACGCTCCGGCGTATGCTGTTGAAACTGTTAGGGATTTTAGTTAGGAGTGAAGACTATGTTAAAGCCAACAACTTCCCCTTGGGGTGCAGTGCAGTCCACTGATGTTTTAGCTGATGGGATTGTTTCAGTCAGTACCGCAAGTCACGGCGGCATCAAGCTGGACGCTGACCGCCAAGCCGCTATGCCTGAAGGCTGGAGTAAAGATGGCGGCTGGTATGAAGAAGACTGCAACTGGTGCTTGCCGTTCATTATCTTCCAAGCTGACATACTGGCTCACGGTGATGAATGTGCTGTCCGCTCCATTAAGAACAGCAGGCACGTTGAGATACTCCAAGACTGGCATCCAGACCTGTACGAGGAATATTTCAACACTAAATTGAAGGAAGGCGAGTCATATATTCGCACACACCCACTCAATAAAACCTAAACTGAAAGGAGCTATGAAGATGAGTTACACGAAAGGACATTGGGCTGTATCAAATTCGGGCGGGAAAGTTATTGTCGGCGGGATGAAACACCCCACTACAATAGCAACACTTGAAACAGTACCGCTGAAAATCAGTCCAGAGATTGAGGCTAATGCAAGGCTAATCGCCGCTGCTCCATATTTATATGAGACAGCTAAAGAGTTCACCGCTGGTTGGGAACACTTCTGTAAGTGCATTACCTGGAAAGACTCCAACTTAGACGCAGAAGCAATTCGGTTTATGAATGAAGTTCCAGCTAAGATTGCAACGGGTATTGTCAAGGCTGTAAAGGGAGTCTGATGAGACAACGAGACCCTGAGCGTATCATCAAGCTGTACAACTGGCTGTGGCGTAGAGCCGTCAAGAGCAAGCTCCCGCCATTTAACCAGCTCCAGCCCGACACCTTAACTGGACGTTGCATCGCACTGTTAATACCTCAAATAATACCAATCGACCAGGCTATGAAATCCCGTGCGTATCGGGATGCTGTCACGGTAATTATTCACTCAAACTAAAGGAGAATGACAATGGAAATCACAGACGAAAACCGCAAAGACGTAGCCAAGTATCTGGCTGACTATGTAGTCGAAGAAGTAGATAGGTCGCTGAAGATTGAGGGTTTCGGTCCCTGGGACACAGGCAATATGGAGCATTGGATTGAGCAAGGACTCAATGCTTATGAATCCATCAATCAACCCAGTCAGTATGCAATCTCTCGCTCGATAGAGGGCATCAGTCTAAACGGCCAAGAGTTTTTGCTCAGCGATAACAAGGATGTGAGGCTGTTCGACAGCATCGCAGAGGCAAAAGAACACGCACACTCGGTAGGCATCACAGATGAAGACTTTGATAACGTCACTTGTAATATCTGCGAGTACCTGCCAGAGACCGGCGACTATGTAATTGTTTAGTTAGGTAGTCATTACTCCGCACCGCTCGTAAGGTACAGGCTCTCGCCGAGCAAGTGTTGGGCGGTGCGGGGATAACGATTAACTATTTGAAAGGAAAGAAATGGACGAATACTACGAGAAAAAAGCCAAAGCCAACGATGAACTGATTGCCTGTTGGTGTTGGCTGTGCGCGGCTCTGGCAGTTGTTGCTGTTGGCGTGGCTGTGGTGAAATGGATAATCTCATTTTGAAAGGCTCTATTATGAAAACAGCATTTACAGCCATAGTTGGTCTTTTGATAGTAATTCTTATCGGCTATTGGTGTCAACAAGCCCACCAGAAGCCGACTAACAGCCCTGTAGAGCAGACGCCTACAGTGACTATCCTTATGAATGTTAGCGCTTATTGTCCTTGCGAGCGATGTTGTGGTGATTTCGCAGATGGGATAACGGCGTCCGGAGTGCCTGCTGAGGGCTACGTCATAGCTGCACCCCGTCAATATGCCTTCGGAACGCTTATGACCGTTCCTGGCTATGCTGACGGTCGCCCTGTGAAGGTCCTCGACAGAGGCGGCGCCATCAAAGGAAACCGGCTCGACGTGTTCTTCGCCACTCATCAAGAGGCCCTGAATTGGGGACGTCAATATTTGAAAGTCGAGGTAATTCATGGAATGTAAGAAGTGTAAACACAAAAACGACTGTGTGAACGTAGGGGAGTTCAAAAGGGGTGCTTGCCTGCAATACGAGCCTAAGGGCCAAATTAAAGGCACGAGGACTGCCTGTGCTGGACGAACGGAAGACCGGGGACAACCTAACATCCCCCGGAAACGTAGTTTATGGAACAAATACTGAAAGGAGTATGACTATGAAGGTAGGAACAATCTGTAAGTTAAAAGTGAACTGTCTGAATAACAAGGCAGGCACGCTGGGCGTGGTCTTTAACGATTACGGTGATGGCTTCCAGGCGATATTTGAGAACGGCAGCTATGATGGATTCTCAACCACAAGGGACCTGCCTTCACAAACGCGTTCAGTAGCCCAAATCGAAGCAGACTATTTTCTTGAGGAGGTCGGCTTCGAGGAATCGTTGGCTGCCTATCAATTCAAGAACGTGAATCAAGTCTTTGTGGATTACATTCACCGTGTATTCGACATCGCCTGGAGTGAGGGGTGGAAAAAAACTGCAATCCTAAGCGAACACAAGTTTGGAACGGAACAGTTAGCAGGGTATTTAGACAAAAACTATCCACCAGAGTATGAGAAATGTGAAGTTTATGGAGATGGCCATGCGCCGCCTTTCCTCGTATTCGATAGGGAACATTCGGATGGTGGCAGGACAGTTTGTACGCTTTCACGAGCTATGGACTATGTGGACTTCTCTCATTTTGAATACGCCAGGCCCGACTTGGGCAAAAGTATTATGCCACGTTGGATTCAAGCTGACATAACAATATATCCACGATATGTAGTTTTTCGCAAAAACCTATAAAGAAAGTGAGGTATCAAATGTACCTGGGACAAATATCAGCCGCCGATGAACCGGAGGCAAAGAAAAGATTGGATATATTAGTTGATTGGAAAGAGACAAATCTGGCTTCTGAAAAAGACCTTGTTATTCGACAGGCTGTAAGGTCGGTTTGGATAGCAGAGGTATTTTATGAGGGCCGAGTTGGCCTTCGCGTCATAAACCTCTCGTTGCCGCTGCATTTACAAACTTACCAATTAGGACAGCACATAGCTGAATTAAGACCAGATGACAAATAAGCGAAAGCGTAAACTTAAAGCAATCGACCTGTTCGCCGGAGCCGGTGGATTCTCCCTGGGGTTGCAACAGGCTGGCATCGATGTAGTGGCAGCCGTTGAAATCAACAATGCGTGCTGTGATACATTGGCAAGGAATAAGGCAACGGCGTTTCCGAAGATGAAAATAATCCAGGCCGATATTTGTACGTTGAGCGGAGAATACATTTTGGTCCAGGTTGGCCTGAAAAAAGGCCAGCTTGATATGCTTGTGGGCGGACCGCCCTGCCAGGGTTTCACTTATGCCAGTTCACGGCGTTCACCTAACGACCCCCGCTCAAAGATGATGTGGCAGTTTATCCGGATGGTGAAGGAAATGCAGCCACGGTATTTTGTTATCGAGAACGTCCGGGGTATGTTGAGCTTCAAGGATTTCTTTCGGGATGTGCTGAAACGCCTTGAGAAGTGCGGATATGTAGTGAGGTTCAATCTGCTGGACTGTGCCAGCTATGGAGTGCCGCAGCGAAGACACAGGGTAATGATAGATGGCGCACGCTCCGACCTGAATATTATTCCTGTCTATCCTCCACCTACGCACTTCTCTCCAGAGCAGCTGGGCAAAAAAAAGAAAGCCGGCAACAACTCTATCCCCCCTGCACTTGTTGCTGAGAAGTGTTTTGCAACACACGGCTTTGACCGCAAAGAGGTCGATGATGTGTGGTGGAATAATAAGTTGGGAATTATGATGAACAAAAAGACAGCCTCCGAAAGAGTCAACCAGGCTATCGATGAAATATTAGCTGAAGCGTTACGAGCAGTAATGGAGAAATGATTATGACAAGTAAAGCTCAATCAATGTCTTCTATAGATGCGGCTAATCGTAGAAGAAAAGACGTTAAAAGATTATGCACTAACGAAATGCCGACACACAAAGAAGCTTCTGCGATTATGAAGCAATTACGCGTAAATCCAGAAGTTTGTGATAATTGCAAAATCAAACCCTGCACTTATGGTCAGTATGTATTTGGCAAGAAAGGCGGTGAATGATATGGAACACACAGGATTAGTGCGAGGGCACCACACTTTCGATAAGGAGTGTACGGTATGCCGTCTGCAAGCCGAGAACAAGAAGCTGAGAGAAGCGTTGGAGAAGATAGTAAGTTATCGCAAATGGCTGAAAATGAGTGGCGGAATGGATATTCATAAAATAGCAGAGCAAGCTCTGAAAGGTTGAAAAATGTGTAATGATGGACGAAGAGTTTTGCCGTGCCCGTTTTGTGGTGGACCAGCAAAGGTGCATAAGCAATTCGATGGCTTCCGAAAAGTAAGAGGCTACTATATATCCTGCAACAAAAAGGGCTGTCCGATATTTGCTTCTACGAGAGTCAAGAGTGATAAGGCAGCAGTCATAGATGAATGGAATGCTCGGATAAGCCCATCTGTTTCTACATTGAAGTACATCACAGAGCTAAGAGAAGAAATCAAAGATTTGAAGGCAAAGCTATCCAAGCCCTGAAAGGAGAATAAATAATGGCAATTGTAAAAAAATGGGTGGAAGTGGAGGATGAATGTTTGGGGCCAACCAAGACCAACGCACATTGGGAGATGTATTTATTTATACATTTGTGCGTTGAATATAGTCGCAAAACAAAGCATGGTCTTCAAAAATTCATTCGGCGAAGTAGAACACTTAAAACAATTGAGGGTAAATTCAAGAAGAACGTACTATCACAACTTGAGGATTATTTTGCTCAATCCAATGTATTTTTATTGCCCTGAAAGGCTAAGGCCGCCGAGGGAGCTTGAGTTCCCTGCCTAATAATCCTTTCGCCACTATCCGGTATTGCTCAGCGTCATAAAGCAACTTCTCTATCAGACTGTTATTCAACATCCGCTGAGCTGACACAGCAGTAGCTATTTCTTTAGCTTTTTCTTCTGTGAATTTCTTATCAATACGCCCCCACTTAAACCATCCTACGATAGCAAGAACGAAGAAGATAGCGTCCCTCACCACAAGGCTCCAGATTCCCGCGTGGACGTGGATTCCCCCAGTAAGGCCGTTTGATACCAACCACAGCAGATAACACAGCCTGAGACGCCTGTTGTTCGTTATAACCCCCGCTACTGCGAAGGTTGTGGCAATTATTCCTATGATTTCATTTATTTGTATCATCTGTTCACCTCATAAATAA
>LAZR01000879.1_pt1 | contig 20552 bp, 18 predicted proteins | sample 329461 | NCBI WGS metagenome assembly LAZR01 (sample SAMN03002196, study PRJNA259156) | marine sediment metagenome | biome: sea floor; feature: Hydrothermal impacted sediments; material: marine sediment; isolation source: Loki non-amplified sample from Loki's castle hydrothermal vent sediment ...
ACGGTGTCTGGGCGAGAGCCATTTATCCATTCGTCCGAGTCTTCGCCGTCGCCCACCGTGCCCGTGCCATTAGCAGTCAGCGCCAGGACACCAGTATTCCTAACTATAAAGCCTGCGTCGTATGTCCAGGGAGACCCATCGTTGTCGTTCCCTATTACCGTATGGGGATTAAGGGTGATCCTGATACCTTCGTAGTTCGCGGCTGAAGCAAATGCCGCAAGAAATTCGATCATGCGCCCATGTCGCCATATAGCGACCAAGTATCTGTAGCAATACAAACTAGCGTAATAACGCTATCTTGTGTTCTGGTTTTATTCCCAATCGAAGACTCTAATGTTGCAGATCCAGAAACGGTAACTTGCCCGGCCCCAGTCTGTTTAATGATAAGGATGTTGCCAGTCTTGCCAACACCGGTATTCAACGTCACCGCCACCGCAGAAGCGTTTGTGTATTCGATGAGCGTGTTCATATCGGTCGTCTTATGTTTAAGCCCGGCCCAGGCGCCTTTGTAAAACCGCCAGCCTACCCAGAACTGCACCGGCGTGGCGATGGCCAGCATGACGACGCGATTGGTGAGGAACTCGGGCGTCCAGGGAATCACGTCGGGAAAGGCGCCCCACAGCAGCACCGCCCCCGCCACCGCTGACGTCACCAAGCCGATCCGCTGATCGGGCCCGACGATCATCCGGCAGATATGTGGAACGATCAGCCCCACAAAGCCGATCGGCCCGGCCAGCGCCACCGCTGCCGCCGTCATCAGCCCCACCGCCGTGAACGTCACGATCCGCAGCCGACCGACCGCCACGCCCGTGCTGGCGGCTACCTGGTCGCCCAGCGTCAACACGTTCGCCGCCGCTGCCTGCCACAACAGCGCGCAGCCGCCGACAATGACCAGGCCCCCACACATGATCAGCAAGCGCACGTCGACCGAATCCGGCAGGCGCCCCATCGCCCAGTGTGTGAACTCAGCGATCCGGTAGACGTCCACGTATAGATAGATGGCCAGCAGGATCGCCCCGTTGAAGGTGTTGGCGATTACGCCGGCCAGGATCAACGTGTACGGATCCAACCGCCCGCCCCGCTGGGCCAGCGCATAGACCACCGCACAGGTCACCATCGCTCCCACGAACGCCAGGGCCGGCGTCGATGCCCACTCCGGAACCGCCGACCACGATGCCGCCGCCGCCATCCCAAGCAGTACCCCCACGCCCGCTCCACTGGAGACGCCCAGAATGTACGGGTCGGCCAACGGGTTCCGCAGCAGCCCCTGCAGCGCCATCCCGCCGATGGCCAACCCCGCCCCGACCACCGCCGCCGCCAACCAGCGCAGCAGTCGGGCCCGCCAGAGGGACACCTCCGCAGTCGTCGCCCCGGCCAGATCCGGATGGATCTTCTCGGCCAGCACGGCGGCCAGTTCGGCCAGGCGCATCGACGGTCGCAACCAGTCCGGGCCCGTCATCACAACCACGCGTCCGGCCCGGGCCGCCGGTAGATTGCTCCACTGAAGCCAATACGTCCGGGCCCGATCGGCCTGAGCGGCGGGGACATAGCAGACAATCACGTCCGGGGCCGTCGCGACAATGGCGTCGATGTGTGTCGGTCGCCACGGCGTCGTACCGGCAACGTCCGCCCCGGCATTCGTGCCGCCAGCCAGTTCGATCAGGTCGTGGATGAAATTATCCGGCCCACATGCGGTTGGCCGATCCGTCCCCATCACGAACAGCACGCGCACAGGCTCGCGGCCGGCTACGCTTCGGCGAACCGAGGCCAGACGGGCGAGGAAAGCGTCTCGCGTCGCCGCAGCCAGTTCAGGTTGACCGACCACCTCGCCGATCCGTTCGATGGCAACCGGCACGTCGTCCAACCGTTCGATGGGGATCGCCACGATCTTCACCCGTGAGTCCGCGTCGGTAACGCCGCGGAATCGCTCCGGCCAGGACTGGGTGAGGATGATGTCCGGCCGAACGGCCAGGATCGTCTCGGCGCTGATGGTCTCCGCATCGCCGATCCGCGGACGCTCGATGCCGTCGGGAAGACGGCAAAAACGCGTCACGCCGACGACATGGTGGCCGAGGTTCATGTCGAACAGGATGCGGGTCAGCGCCGGAGAGAAGCTGACGATCCGCGGGCCCTCGGCGGCGGCATCGTCTGCGCGGGCCGGGCCGGCCTGGACCAGGCAAAGCGATAACGCAACGATAATGGTCATTCGTATCATGAAGCGGTCGGTTCAATGCGACGAGTGCGTCGCGATGGTAGAGGTCGCCGCGGGCGTCTGTCAAGAAACCCCGTCAGCCCCGGCTGCCCAGCTCTTGCAGTGCAGGGGGAAGATAATCCAGCAAGTCGGTGGCCATCAGCGACGTCTGGCCGAGGTGCTCGGCGGCCAGGTCGCCGGCCCGGCCGTGCGCCCACACACCCATGCAGGCCGCCTCGAACAATCCCAGCCCCTGCCCGATCAGCGGCGCGATCAGCGCCGCGATCAGGCCCGTCAACACGTCGCCCGTCCCGCCGGTGGCCATGCCCGGATTGCCCGTGGCGTTGACGTACACCCGCCGGCCGTCCGTGACGATCGTGCCCGCCCCTTTCAGCACGCACACCAGGGGCCCGGCATGCGCAGAGGCCCGCACCCATTGATGAACGGCCTTACTCGCCGCCGACATGCGGCCCTTCGAAGTGACCCGGGCCTTCTTGCCCGTCAGGCGGGCGAACTCTCCCGGGTGTGGGGTCATCACCAGCGGACAGCGACGCAGGCCGGACCAATTCTCGATCAAGGCCAGATTGTTCAGGCCGTCCGCATCCAACACGAGCGGCTTGCCGGAAGCCAGGGCCGCCTGGACCAATCCCCCCTGCTTCGGCCCCACGCCCATCCCCGGGCCCACCGCCAGGACATCCGCGGCCTCGGCGGCTGCCATGAACTCGCCGGTCGCATCGCCGGCCAAGTCGCCCGACCTCTCGCACGTCAGCGGCAACGATGTCGCGCAGGGACAGAGCGTCGCGATAGCTTGCTGGACGGTTTCCGGCGCCGCAAAGGTCACCAGACCCGCCCCGCCGCGAAAGGCTGCGTTGGCCGTCAGGGCGACCGCCCCGATCATGCCGCGCGATCCGCCCGCCACCAGCACACGCCCGAAATCGCCCTTGTGGGCGTCCGCCCGCCGAGGGGGCAACGCGGGCAACGCTGTGATGCGTTCCAGATCCATGGCTATTCCCCAACCGACTGGCGGTTGATCATCGCCGCGATATACCCGCCCGAGAATCCGTTATCGATATTGACGACGCTGACGTTCGACGCACAGCTGTTGAGCATCGCCAGCAGCGCCGCCAGCCCGCCGAAGCTCGCGCCATAGCCGACAGAGGTCGGCACGGCCAGCACAGGCGCGCCCACCAGCCCGCCGACCACACTGGCCAGCGCCCCTTCCATGCCGGCGGTAACGACGATGGCCAGCGCCGAGGTCAACTCTTCGCGACACGCCAGCAACCGATGCAGACCCGCCACGCCGACATCGTAATGCGTGGTCACCTTCGCGCCCATCAGTTCGGCGGTGACACGGGCCTCCTCGGCCACCGGCAGATCACTCGTCCCGGCGGCGACGATGGCCACGTGACCGACGGCCGGGCCCTGCTCGCCCTGGCGGAGCGTTATCGTCCGCGACAGGAGGTCGTAGATCGCCTGCGGGCATCGCTGGGCGACGGCCTCGAACGCCCCCTGGTCGGCCCGGGTGGCCAGAACGTTTCCGCCCGTCTGCATGAGCTTCTCGAAGATTGCCGCCACCTGCTCGGGCGTCTTGCCCGGACAGAAAATCACCTCGCCGGCCCCGCAGCGGATCGACCGATGGTGATCCACGTTGGCAAAGCCCATCGGCTCGAACGGCAGATGGCGAAGCCGCTCGACGGCGTCATCGACGTTCAGATCGCCGCTGCCAACGGCGCTCAACAAGTCACGAAGCATCTGTTCATTCATGGCTGCATTATATCGTCTCTAACGCCGCACTGTAGCGCAGGCCTGCAGATCGTAGCCAGCCGTCTCGCCGGCCAGCAGGTGATGATACCCCAGCCCCGCCACCATCGCGGCGTTGTCGACGGTGAACGTCATCGCCGGCAGTCGCAGCGGTGAGCCGAGCTTTTCCGCCAGCGCGCCTGCAGCGGCGCGCAGGGCTGTGTTGGCCGATACCCCCCCGCCCAGGACAAGCGTCCGGGCGCCGGTGAGCTTGGCCGCCCGGCGAAGCTTGGTCACCAGGACGTCCACGACAGCCGCCTGAAAGCTCGCGGCCAGGTCGGCGACTTCCTGCTCGGTGAACTGTTCGATGCCCCCCCCGGCGTTGGGCTGGCTGGCCGCCCGCTGGGCCTGGGCGCCGACGCGCCTCCGCTTGCCCTTCCGCCGGCCCGGCAGGCCGTTGACGTGGTACAGCACCGCCGTCTTGAGCCCGCTGAACGAGAAATCGAGCGATTGGCCCCGCAGCAGCGACCGCGGCAGCTTGACGACCGCCGAATCGCCCTGCCGTGCGGCCCGTTCGATGGCCGGCCCGCCCGGATAACCCAGGCGCAGGATGCCGGCGACCTTATCGAAGGCCTCGCCGGCGGCGTCGTCGATCGTGCTGCCCAGAAGCTCCAGCCGCGTCGGCGACAGACAGCGGTACAAGGCCGTGTGCCCACCCGAGCAAATCAGCGCCGCGGCGGGGTAAGCGATCGGATCGTCGTCGAGCGATGCCGCATATGCATGAGCACAGACGTGGTTGACGGCGATCAGCGGGACATCCAGGACCCACGCGGCGGTCTTGGCCGCCATCACGCCCACCAGCAGCGAGCCGATCAGGCCCGGCTCGTTCGTGACGGCCACCGCGGCGATCTCGTCGGCCGATGCGCCGGCCTCAGCCAGGGCGCGTGTGACGACGTTGTTGATCGCCTCGATATGCGCCCGGGAGGCGAGTTCCGGCACGACGCCGCCGTAGGCCGCGTGAAGGTCGACCTGGCTGGCCACGACGTTGGCCCGAACGTCTTGCCCATCGGCGACGACCGCGCAGGCGGTTTCATCGCAGCTCGTCTCGATACCTAAAATCAGCGTGGGGTTACTCATCGCCTCTCACGGCCGGGTCGCTGTCGGCAGCAGCCTGGCGAAGAATCCGCTCGACGGCGCCGGGCTCGGCCAGCAGGCGAACGGCCCTGGACAGTTGGGGGTCCATGCTGATCTGTTCGGCGAGGTCGGGCTCCGGCGCCGCCCCGGGAGCAGAAACGGCAGCGCCGTTGAGATGGGCGGCCAGAATCCTCGGCCCCAGTGCGGAGACGAACCGCAGACGAGACAGCCGACGATGAAGCTCGGGCGCAACCGGGACGACAACGTGCGGCTGGACGCCGGGGGCGCCGCCGACGGCATCGCCTGGGGGTGGTTCGGTTGGGTCGACGGCTCCGACGACGTACCGTGCGGTGGTGATGTTCACCTGTCCCATGCCGTCGGGAAGCGGATACATGCTTTGGATCGATGTCTTGCCCAGCGTCAGTTCGCCGATGAGAACCGCCCGCCCGTTGGCGGCCAGGGCCCCGGCGACGATCTCCGCCGCCGAGGCGGTCTGCCCGTTGATCAGCACGACCACCGGCATCGTTGGATACGTCGTTCCCTCGCGCCGGGCGAGATAGGCCTTGGGCCCTTCGTTGGGTGAGAAAACCGTCACGACGGGCCCTTCGGACAGCAGAAGGTCCGTGACGGCAACGGCCGCGGGCAAAAGGCCGCCGGGGTTATCGCGCAGATCGAGCACCACGGCGCGCGTCTCGGGCAAGCGGCGAAATGCCTGTTGAAGCTCCTGGGCGGTCTCGCTGACGAACTCGGAGATTCGCACGTAGGCAATGCCGCTGCCCTCGTCGATCAAATAAATCCACTGGTCATCGGCGTCGCGGCTCAGCCCGGTGACCGTTTCGATGGGAAACTCGCGCCGCTGAAGTCGAATGGGCTTGAGCGGCCGATAGGCGCGCACGACGGAGAGTTCTGCACTCTGGCGGGTCGGGTCGTTCAGCTTGGCGTAAACGGAATCGAAGCTCATCTCGGCCGTAGGCTGGCCGTCGACGGCAACGATCCGGTCGCCGGGGAGGATACCGGCGTAGTGGGCCGGCGACCCGAACAGCGGCGCTACGACCAGGATGCCGTCGTCGACGTGTTCGAGCTTGAGCCCAAACCCCCTTATCAGGCCCCTCATGTGGTCGCGAAAACCGACCATCCGATCGGGCGAGACGTAACTGGAGGCGGCATCCAGAGACTCGATCATGCCTCGAACCGCTCCCTGCTGGACGGCCCGGTCGTCAATGTCGCCTGCATAGCGGTCTTTGATGAGCTGGCGGACGTGGTAAACGGTGCGAAGTTCGACGGGCGCGGCGGCGGGGGGTGTCGGCATGGATCGGTGCTGCGTGGTCCAGATCACAACCACCGCCGCAGCGATAATGGCCAGAATCCAGATGATGTTCCGTTTTGGCATGGCAACAGGCTTCCGGTGGCCACGACCCCAGCGCAAGAAGAAATGGCCAGGACTGGACTTGAACCAGCGACGCCGGCCTTTTCAGGGCCGCGCTCTACCAACTGAGCTACCTGGCCAATCGACCGTCGCATCCAGCCGAAGGACCTGACAGTTTACCCGCACGCAGATGCCTGTCAAGCGCCCGGCAGTGTTTGGCCGTCAGAGGCCTATCCACGAGGCCGGAAGCCGGTGCGTTCGATGACCGCCTCGCGGCTGAACCATGCAGTGAAGGCCCGGCGCATGTGCTCATAACGCAGAATACCCAGCAGTTCCGAACGGGCCAGCCTATATTCGTCGGCCGTTGCCGGCTCGTGGGCCAGAAGCTCGATCACGCACACGGTCCGTTCCAGCGGCAACGACACGACGGCCATGACGGCCGGCGCCTTGTCGCTCTCATCGTCCAGGAGTTCCCGCTTGTCAATCAGGTCGAACCCCGCCGTCATGAACTTGTCGAAAGACGCGGCCGACAGCCTCACGCCCGGCAGAGGATTGCTCTGGGGTCGCCCCCCCAGCAGCGTCCGCCGCACGAGCGGATCGGTTTCACTGCTATCGAAGTCGGCCGACTTGGCGGCTTTTTCCAGGGAGCGTTTGGCGGCCCGGTCGAGCAGCTTTGCTCCGGCCTCCTCGGCCAGCGCCATAGCCTGGACGCTCTTGAGGTCGCCGATCACCTCTTGAGCGATGTCGTCGGTCATGGTTTGCGGCATCTCGCTGGGGCGGGCCTCGACAATCCGCCAAAGCAGCGTGCCGCCTTCGTCGCCCACCACCCGCATGCGGGGTCGATAGACGGCCGACGTCTCTCGGGCCACCTCGCTAAAAACATCCTTCTGGAACGCCAACTGCGCCAGCAGCGCGGGTCGGTTGCCGCCGGTGAGGGCCCGGCCCAACACGGGATGCCGGGCGACCTGTCCTTTGGCGAGCAAACCGGTCTGGCCGACTTCGAAGGGCAACGACCGAGCGGGCCCCACGGCAAAGAGAACGTCGTTCGCCCCTGTGAACGCTGTGCAACGAGCCCAGGTCAGTTCCGGCCACTTCAGTTGCTTACAGATCGCCGCCAGGGCCTCGCCCAGCGTGATGTCTTTCTTGCGGAGCTTTACGCGCGTCTGGGCGTCAACCGCGCGCCCATCCTGCGTGCCGTAGGGAAAGCTGATCGCGGCCAGATTGGCGGCCTCGGCCAGTGTCGCCAGCGCCTCGCCCAGCGGTTTGCGGTCGATACGAACGGTCGCCAGGCGGCGGCTCAACGCCGCTTCGGCCGGTAGAGTCATCTTCGCCAGGGCCTGCTCGTAGGAGGCGCCGGCCCTGCCGCCCTGGCGGCTCGTCGCCCACAGATGTCGCTCGGTGGTCGACAGGATGTCGTTGAGTTTCGCACGGACCGCATCCTGCCGGAGCTTGCGAACGATGGCCTCGCGGACATCGCTGAACCGCACCGGCGCGATGAGGTCGGGGGTCTCGCCGTCCTCGTCTTTTTCGATCGGGCCCAGCTGCTCGAGAAAGTCCTCGTCGTGCTGATGATCGATGAAATACTCCCGTGCCTGCTCGGCTGGGATACGCATGACGCGATCCACGAGGTCGCGACGCACAAACAGGTATTGCACATCAACACGGTTGGGGCGTTTGTAGCCGAAGGCGAACGAGTCGGCGGATTGGTCCTCGCCGGCCAGAGTGTTCTGGTACCGGGCGAACTGCTGTTGGACCGCCTCCGCGGCCGGTTCAGGTACGTCGGCCAAGAAGGGCTCGGCTGGAATCTTGACGACGCGCAGTGTGACCTTTTCGGTGATGTCGACAAACCGCCGGCGCAACCGAGGCTCGGACAGGGGCGTGTCGACCAGGGCCTGGAAGAAAGACTTGTGCACCAACAGCTGCCGGGCCAAGGCCGCTCGGAGCTCCTTTTCGGGAATCCCCCGTGCTCGCAGACGAGAGATCAGTTCCGCATATGGCACGCCCGTCACCTCGCGGTCATCGAGATACGCATCCACCTCTTCCTGTCGGATCAAGGTTACATCGGAGGCCTCTGCCAACAGGATCGCGTAAGTCTCTGCCGCAGCCAGCCCGCGCCCGTCCGCGAGGATCCTCTTCAAGGCCGAGCTGACCAGGCGGGGGTCCGACGAGATTATTTCAACGTCGCTGAGAGCCAGGCGGATATCGCGATTCTTGATCTTGTGCCCGTTGCGCAGCTGGGCGATCACGCGTCCGGAGCGCGACGGGCGCATCAGCGAATTGAGGCCCTGAAAGCCCACCAGAAAACTGACCATCAGCACGACCATGATGATGATGACGGTCTTCTGGCGACGTCGGAAGAATCTGAAAGCCATCTGCTCACCTCGTTCCAGGCGCCGTCGACCACAGGCCGGCAGCTCACAAAGGGCGTTTATGGTACCGCCTGGCCGGGATTTTGCAAGTTGTAGGGTGCGTAGCTTTGCTACGCACGCCGGGCAGAGGCGACAGACATCGCCGCGTGCGTAGCAAAGCTACGCACCCTACCAGCTGCCCGATCATATACCATGGGCCCATGATTCTTGGATCGCATCTCAGCATCGCCGGCGGCACCGATCGGGCGCTCGTGGCGGCGGCCGATTACGGGTTCGACACGGTCGCGCTGTTCGTCCGCAATCAGCGCCAATGGAAGGCCCCGCCCCTGACCGACGAGGCGGCTCGGCTGTTTCGGCGGACACGCCGTCGGTTGGGGATTTCACCGGTGGTTGCCCACGGGTCGTACCTGGTGAACCTGGCCGGCGACCAGCCCGTGCGCCGCAAGTCGCTGGTCGCCGTCGCCGACGAGCTGGACCGGTGCGGGCGGCTGGGGATCGATTACCTCGTGATGCACCCGGGCGCCAACCCGAAACGGGAGCAAGGCATCGCCCGAATCGCCGCGGGGCTGAACGCATCGATCGCCAACTGCCGTCACCGCCGTGTGAAGATCCTCCTGGAGACGACCTCCGGCGCCGGCAACAGCATCGGCGGACGGTTTGAAGACCTCGCCGCCATCTTCGAACAACTGGATCGCAAGGGCCGTTTCGGCGTGTGCCTGGACACCTGCCACATCTTCGCCGCCGGCTATGACCTGCGGACGGCGCGGGCGTACCGGCAGATGATGGCGGCCTTCGATGCGATCATCGGCGCGGCCCGGCTGATGGCCGTCCACGTCAACGACTCCCTGGGTGATCTGGCCAGTCATCGCGACCGGCACGCCCATATCGGAGCCGGCCGGATCGGCCTGCGAGGGCTCGCCAACCTGGTGAACGATCCGCGATTGCGCAACGTGCCGATGATCCTGGAGACGCCGAAGGGGACCGACCCGGCCGGGGGCGACTGGGACGCGGTCAACGCCGCGGCCCTGCGGGGGGCGGCGCGGGCCTGATCGATGCATCAAGGCGATTGGCATTGGACGTCGATGGGCGCACAATAGGGCTGATGGCTAAAGGCAAGGGCAAATCGAACCGCCGGATCAAGGACTGGCAGCGGCGCCTGCGCGACGGCGAGGCCGACGACGCAGCGCCGCAGCGGCAGTCGCTGAGCGAGCGGGCGGTCAAGATTCCCTCGCATCGGCTGGAATCGCCCCAGGACAACCTGGAGGACCTGCCTAAGGTCGAGGGGATGGTGATGGGCTTTTTCCCGGGCGGGGTGATTGTGCGCACCGACAAGGGGGAACTTCTGTGCGGCATCGCCAAGACCTTTCGCGCGCCCGAAGGGTCCACCCCCCTGGCCGTCGGGGATACAGCCACCGTCGCGTTGGCCCGTCACGGTGACGGCGAGCTGCACGCTGACAAGGTCCGCGCCGATGGGTTTGTGATCGCCCGCCAGCCGAGGGAAACGGCGCTCGCCCGCCCCCTGCCCACCAGCGGCAAGCGGCAGGATGTGTACAAGACCGATGTGTTCCAGAAGATCATCGTCGCCAACATAGACCAGGTGTTGATCGTCGCGTCGATGCGGCATCCAAAGCTTCGCCCCGCGCTGATCGACCGGTACCTCATCATCGCCGAGCGCGGCGAGCTGCACCCGCTGCTGGTCGTCAACAAGATCGACCTCGCCACCCCCGAGGCGTCCCTGCTGGAAGACCTGCAGGCCACCGGCGTGGAGATGCTGTGCTGTTCGGCCGAGACGGGCGAAGGCATCGATGCCCTGCGCGACCGCCTGAAACTCCGACGAAGCGTGCTGGCGGGCGCATCGGGCGTGGGCAAGAGCGCGCTGATCAATGCGATCGTCCCAGGCGCTGACGCGGCGACGCGAAGAGTGCGTCCCAAGGACAAACGCGGCCGACACACCACCTCCGCCGCGGTCATTTACGATCTGCCGGGCGGCGGGCAGATCATCGATACGCCCGGCATTCGCGAACTGGGCATGGACCTGACCGTCGATGAACTGCCGTGGTACTTCCCGGAGTTCGAGCCCCACAGCCCCAACTGCCGCTTCAACAACTGCACGCACACCCACGAACCCGACTGCGCCGTCCAGGTCGCCGCCGAGGCCGGCCAGATCGATCCCCGCCGTTTCGCCAGCTACCTTCGCATCCTCGCGACGCTATGACGCAATCGACCTACAGGCGGTCGATGCGGGATGCCAGGATGAAGTCGTTGGTGTGCAGGCCGTCGATCTTGTGCGTGTGAATCTCGACCGTCACCCGCCCCCACGTAAAGCAAATCTGCGGATGATGGCCCAACGCCTCGGCCACGTCGCCGACATCGTTGACAAACTCCAGCGCCTCGACGAAGTTCCTGAAGGTAAACGTCCGCGTCAGGTGATGCTGGTCGACCACGTTCCATTCGGGCACCTGGCGATGGAGGTCCTCGATCGCCGCGCCGCGCAACGGCTCGACCCCGCCCTGACAGGGCGTGCATGTCAGTTCACATAGATCAGGCATGATATCAGCCTTTCGCAATTCCTTGCGCTCTTATCACATTCTAGCAGCCGAATCGGCCGCCGGTCCGGTCCTTGGCGCCCTTGCCGCTTAGAATTGTTTCCGCTTTCTGGCGGGCGGAATGTTCAGCAGTCCCCGATACTTGGCCACGGTTCGACGGGCGATCTTCAGGCCGCGCTTTTCGAGCTCGGCGGCCAGGCGGTCGTCGTTGAAGGGGTGGGCCTTGTCCTCGACCTCGACAATCTCCAGCAGCTTGGCTTTGACGGCGTCCCAGGCGACGTCCTGGCCTTCGGCGTTGGTCGTCCCGCCGGAGAAAAACATCCGCAAGGGAAAGATGCCCCGCGGCGTCTGCACATACTTGCCGGCCACTGCGCGACTGACGGTGGCCACGTGCACGCCGACGGCCTTGGCGATCTCGGCCATCGGCAACGGCCGAAGGGCCTCGCGCCCCTGCAGGAGGAACTCCTTCTGAATCCGGAACACCTCGACAACGACGCGCCGAACGGTTTCGCGCCGCTGTTGAATCGCGCTGATCAGCCACTGCGCCGAGCGAACGTGCTTTTGAAGGTACTGCCGCGCCTCGCGTTCCGTGGCCCGATCACGCGCCATCCGCTGATAGCCGCGCGTGATCCCCAGCCGAGGCGTCTGGCCGTCGGTCATGGTGATGACGACATCTCCGTCATCGTCAAGATCGACCAGGGCATCGGGATGGATGACAGGCGCGGACCGCTCGGCCACCAACGAGCCCGGGCGCGGACTCAGGTGCGAGATATTCTTCAGAGCGGCCTTGATGTCCTCGATGCTTCGATGGGTTCGCTGGGCGATCTGCGGCAGACGGTTCATCTCGATATCGCGCAGGAACCGGCTGACCAGTTCCGTCTCCAGAGAAACGTCCTGGCCGGCCTGGGCCTCTGCCGCCAACTGCAGCAGGAGGCACTCCCGCAGATCACGGGCGCCCACGCCGACCGGGTCCAACGCCTGCACCAGCGGCAGGGCCCGCCGCAGGGAGTCGAGCAACATGGGCGGGTCGCCGTCGGCGGCCACCTGCTCCAGAGACGTCCGCAAGTAGCCGTCGTCGTCGATTTCGTTGATCAACTTCTGGCCCGCCGACTTGAGATCGTCCTGGACCTCGATGAACGCCCATTGCTCCAGCAGATGCTCGTTGAGCGATTCGTCTCGGGCGGGCGTATTGGCCATCGCGTCCATCTTGCGGTCGCGTTCGCCCGCAGCTCGGCGCGGCCTGGGGGCCAACTCGCCGCCGGTCACGTCCGGGCCGAACTCAGCCGTGAACTCGGCCAGACGCTGAAAATCCTCCTGATGATCGTTTCGGTCATCGACGACCAGATCCCGCTCGCCGCGATCGGCGGGGTATTCCTGGTCGACTTGCTCCTCCGATTCCTCGGTCACCGGGCCCTTCAGCTCCAGCACGGGGTTGCTCTGCAATTCCTGATCGATACGCTCAACGAGCGCAAGTGTCGGTAGCTGCAGGATCTCCATCGCCTGGATGATCCGCGGCGCCAGCTTCATCTGCTGCGAAAGTCGAAATTGTTGCGACTGACCGAGTCTCATCGGATGACCTATTACCTCTACACCAACATTATACAACTCGGAGCGGGTTGGCGGCATCTTCAGGTCGCCTTGGCGGCTATCTGCCCCAGCTTCCTCCCAAGCACCCCCGCCCGACAAGGCGGCCGCAGCGACAGGGCAAGAAACTCCCCTCACATGTCCCGTCGTTCGTTCAGCGCATCGGACAGGATCGACTTGTTGGCGTATTCGATCGCCCCGCCCGTCGGCAGCCCGCGGGCCAAGCGAGTGACCTTCACGCCCAGCGGGGCCAGTTGGCTTTGGATATGCAGGGCTGTTCCGTCACCGGCGACTGTCGGATTGGTCGCCAGGATCACCTCGTTGATCCCGCCGGCCTTGACGCGCGCCAGCAGCGCAGCGATCGTCAGGTCGCCGGCCTCGATACCGTCCAGCGGCGCGATGTGACCCATCAGCACGTGGTAGACGCCGCGAAAGACGCCCGTCGCATCGAGCGACAGCAGGTCCTTGGGCTGCTCGACCACGGCGATGACGGCGTGGTCGCGGTTCGCATCGCTGCAGATCGCGCACAGATCCCCTTCGGAAAGGTTAAAGCATTGCTGACACGGGCGGATCTGCGTCTTGACGTTGCGAATCGCCTCGGCCAGCCCCGCCGCCTCGGCGTCGGAACTCTTGAGGATATGAAACGCCAGCCGCTCCGCCGTCCGCGCACCAATACCGGGCAACTTCCCCAGCCGCTCGATCAGATCTTCAATAATACGTCCGTAGCCAGGCATCGTTCTTGGAACCGGGAATCAGGAAACAGGAGCCGGGTCACGCCGACCAAACCGCTTGCTCGTGTCGGGCCCGCCTCGGCAGAGCTAGCCTGATTTCTTGCTCTGCAAGTACCGAATGTAACCGTTGATCTGCCGCACCAGAGATTCGGCAGCGCGGCGAAGATCCTGCCATGCGTCATCTGTCATATAACCCTGTTCGAGGCAAAGATTCAAGTCGTCTATGATTTCCATCAGCGAACCGCGTGAATGACGAAAGAATTGAGTTGTCTCCTGCCAGTTGTATCGCCCATACCCCTCGGCCATGTTGTTGGTCAGCGAAATCGCCGCACGGGTCATCTGTTGAGCAAGGGCATACTTCTCCCTGCCGGGTAACGAATGGGCCAGATCGTAGACCTGCCGGCGGAACCCGCACGCCCCTTGGTAAACATCAAGGTCCTCGAAGCCAAACGCGCTCTTACCGTAATCGCCCAACCCAACCATCTCCTTCCCTGCACGCCACCCCGCCCCCCGGCTCCCGGCTCCCAGTTCCGGGTTCCCACTACATCAACTGGTCCATTCCCGGCGGCATGTCCATTCCGCCGGTGAGGTCATGCATGGCCCGTTCGGCGGCTTCGGATGCTTTGGCTTGGGCGGCGGAGATCGCGGCCTTGACCAGATCCTCAATGAGCACCGTGTCCAGTTCGGCATCGGGCAAGAGGTCGCGGTCGATCTGCAAATCCGTCAGCGCCATCCGGCCGTTGACGGACGCTTTGACCGCGCCGTTGCCGGTGGTGGCGGTATATTCGCTGGCGGCCAACTGTTCCTGCATGGCGGGCAACGCGGTTTTCAACTTCGCCAGCAACTTCATCATCTTGCCAAGATCGCCGAACATCACATCTCCTCATCCTTGTCAATCGCGTCGCCGCCGCCGGCCGGGGCGGGGGGCGCGGCGTCGTCTTTCACCACATCGACCAATTCCCCGCCAAAGAGACTCAACACCTTTCGCACGGCAGGATCCTTGTTGATGTGGTTCTTCTCTTTCGTGGAAAGCGTCCCCCGGGCGGGAGGTCGCTCGACAGCCGGCGCCGGGGGCCGGGCCGTTGCGCCCTCAGCAGCGGGCGCCGCGCCGGACTGGGCTGCCGGGGGAGGCGTTAGGATCGGCTTTTTTTTTTGGCCCGCGGCCCGGCCGGTCGCAGCCGGTCCAGCGCCGCCCATCTGCTCCAGCCGTGCGATCAGGCTGGCCGCATCGATAAACTTCTCCGCCTCGGCCAGGCGGACCAGGGCCGCCTCCAAAAGCCCACGCCCCACCGACGAGCCTCGAAGGCTTCGCCCGAGGTTCTGCAACACACCGATCGCATGCACCAGCGCGGGCGTATCGAACTGACCCGCCAACTCCACGATAGCCTGACGCTGCGTTTCGGGCAGTTCGATTAGATCGCTGTCGCCCCCGCACGTCGCCGCCAGCATCATGTGCCGAAAAATATCGCTCAGCGCCGCCGACGCCGACGCCAGCGTCACGCCCCCGTCCAGGACGGCGCTCAGTTCCCCGATCGCCGACGCCGCATCGCGCGACGCAATCGCCCCGGCGATGGCCAACATCCGCTCGTCCGGCGGCGTTCCCAGCACGCGGACGACGGCATCATCGGTGACGCGCTGCCCACCGGCCAGCAGTTGGTCCAGCAAACTGAGCCCGTCCCGCATCGACCCCGCCGCGGCGCGAGCGATGCGAAACAGGGCGTCTTCGTCGGCGTCTATCTTCTCGGACCGACAGATGCCCGCCAGGTGATCGCAGATCAACCGCGTCGGGATGTTGTGGAAATCGAACCGCTGACAGCGGGAAAGGATCGTGGCGGGAATCTTCTCCGGTTCGGTCGTGGCGAAGATGAACTTCACGTGCCCGGGGGGTTCTTCCAACGTCTTGAGCAGCGCGTTGAAGGCCTCCTTGGTGAGCATGTGGACTTCGTCGATGTAGTAGATGCGGTAGCGGCACCGCGAGGGGCGATAGATGGCGTTGGCCCGAAGCTCGCGGATCTCGTCGATGCCGCGATTGGATGCACCGTCGATTTCGATGACGTCCATGTCGTCGCCGCGGCCGATGGCGATGCACGCCTCGCACTCGTTGCACGGCTGGGGGGTGGGGGCGTCGACCGACAGGCAGTTCAGCGCCTTGGCCAGGATGCGGGCCACCGTCGTCTTGCCCACCCCGCGCGTCCCGGTGAACAGATAGGCGTGGTGAACGCGGCTCTCTCGAATCGCGTTCTGGAGCGTGGTGGCGATCGGCTCCTGTCCGACGACCTCGTCGAACGTCAGGCTGCGATACTTGCGGGCTAGAACGAGATAGTCGGCCATATCGTTTTCGATTTGCGCCGCGTGGGCATTATAGAGGGCCAGGTGATCTCCACGCCCGCCGGATGGTCGCTTATGGCTGCTTCCTTCCGGATCTGACCAGATTCACGGTCCAGCGTCGCAAAGGCCCGACCCTCAATAATACCCACGCGCAGCGCAGGTCCGATCGCGGACCTCAGGCAATCGATGATACGCCCCCACAACCGTCAGGGCAACACCCAAGCCGGCGGTAGTGTCCTAATTCGGGATTTCGCGGGCAGGCTCTGTCATTGTCGGAGCCGCCATCGCATTATGACGACCAGACACAGGCACGCCGCCAGAGCGCCAGAGGCGGCACCAATTAACGCGCAATGGATCTCCCATTCGAGTTCCTTAAAGCTCTTCCACGAGCCAAGGTCATTGGCGTAACTAGGATCGCTGTCCTCATACGTTAGCCCCACAAACCAGCGCCGTTCTATACGGGGTGTAGGCCGGAGTGGCAGTTCCTGCCATTGGCCATCCACCCATTTCGAATGTTGGACCGATTCCCAGCGCCCATCCCGACCTGTCCCCCTGTACTTATATATCGTCTTGAACACAACCCGATCCCGCCAGCGGGCCAGAATCTCCTCCGCCTTCGAAGGGCTATACGTCGTTTCTTGTTCGACCTTATGCCCCTTCCAGGTGTCCCGACCAAATCCCACTCTCACAGAAAAACGATTCTCCGCTTCGCCAGCCAAGCTGGCCATAACAATGTATTGCTCGGCGCTCAGATCGACCGGCCACCGCTCGGACGCCAATACTCCCACCCGGCATCCCACGAATCCAGCCATGGTAGCCAGGATGACCATGAGCGCAACGATGACCCCCTTCGGACGTTTCATATGACCTTTCCCAGGCGACCGCCGTCGGCCTCTTCAATGACTCTACCGCGCTCTACAGGACTGACAAGCTCTTTCTCGGCCATGTTGGGGCCGCAATGGCCAAGGCGGCTGCCCACTTGCAGGGAGCCATCTTCCCCGCCATAATGCCCGCTCGCCTATAATCAGACTCAGGAGACGGTCAATGTTTCGAACAAGCTTGTGCACTCTATTAACCATCGGCGTCGCGATCCTGTCGGTCGGCTGCGACCTGCGCCCGCAGCAGGACCCCGACGTCGCTCCCGCCCCCGCCGCCGCCACCGAAGACAAGGAACAGCCCGTGGAACAACCCAATGCCAGCCCTGCCGTTGTCGTCATCGAGACCTCCAAAGGAACCATCGTGGCCGAGCTCTGGCCGGACGAGGCCCCCAAGACGGTCGAGAACTTCTTGGCCTACGTGGATGACGGCTTTTTTGACGGGACGATCTTCCACCGCGTCATCAAGGGCTTCATGATCCAGGGCGGCGGGTTCACGCCTGACATGAAGAAGAAGGCCACTCAAGCGCAGATCGAAAACGAGGCCAGCGCCGATGTCCCCAACGACCGCGGCACACTGGCCATGGCCCGCACGAACGATCCGCACAGCGCCACGGCGCAGTTCTACATCAACCACGTGGACAACAACAATCTGAACCACACCGCCAAGAACCCCCGGGACTACGGCTACTGCGTCTTCGGCAAGGTGATCGACGGGATGGATGTGGTCGACGCCATCGCCGGCGTGGCCACACAGCAGGATGTGCCCGTCGAGACCGTGGAGATCATCAGCATTCGACGACAGTAGCCGCCGATAGAGTCCGCCCTATTACCGGCGGGCCCGCGGGTCCGGCCGATCATGAGGATGTTTCATGCCCTCCTTTGAGGCGCTGCAGGACAAGTTTCAACGCACCATCGTGTTCCGGCTGCGGGTCCGGCTGGCCGACCCCGGCGACGTGCGCGAAGCCGTGCTGACGGCCATTCACGACGCCGGCGCCCGCGTGGGCGAGGTCAGCGACATCGCCACCGACGGAGACGGCATCGATCTCGACATCGATATCTTTGCCGTCGACGACGCCGTGATCGAGTTGGCCCATCAGGCGGCCTCGGCCATCGAGGGCTGCGAGGTGCTCTCGATCGACGATCTGGCCATGGACACCCACCGCGGCGGGGCATGCGAGATCCGCTCGCGGACGCCCATCCGCTCCAACACCGACCTGCGAATCGTCTACACCCCCGGCGTCGCCAGAGTCTGCAAGGCCATCGAGGCTGATCCATCGCTGGCCCGGGAGTTCACCAACATCCCCAACCGCGTGGCCATCGCCACCAACGGCACGGCCGTCCTGGGCCTCGGCGACATCGGCCCGGTGGCCGGCCTGCCGGTGATGGAAGGCAAGGCGGCGATCTTCTGGGAGTTCGTCGGCATCAGCGCCGACCCGGTCCTGATCGACACCCACGACGCCGACGAGTTCATCGCCGTGGTCGAGAAGATCGCGTGCGGCTACGGCGCGATCCAGATCGAGGACGTCGCCGCCCCCGAATGCTTCAAGATCACGCGCGAGTTGGACGCCCGCCTGGATATGCCCGTCCTCCACGACGATCAGCACGGTACGGCCACCACCGTCCTGGGCGGCCTCTGCAGCGCCCTCAGCCAAGTGGGCAAGCCCATCGGCAACGTTCGCTGTGCGATCAGCGGCGCCGGCGCCGGCGGCACGGCTGTGGCCGACCTGCTCCTCCATGCGGGCATGGCCGACGTGGTCCTGTGCGACTCGAAGGGCATCGTGCATCGCGGCCGAGACGGCCTCAATGACGAGAAGAAGGCCCTGGCCGAGCGGACCAACATCGACAACATTCAGGGCGATCTGCCCGATGCTATGAAGGGCCGCGACCTGTTCATCGGCCTGAGCAAGCCCGGCATCGTCTCGGTGGAGATGGTCCGAAGCATGGCCCCCGGGCCGATCGTGCTGGCCCTGGCCAACCCCGTCAGTGAGATCGGCCGAGACGACGCCCTCGCCGGCGGCGCGGCGATCTATGCCGACGGGCGAATGATGAACAACGCCCTGGCGTATCCCGGCATCTTCCGAGGCGCGATGGACGCCAACGCCTCGGCCATTACGCAGGAGATGCTGATGGCGGCCGCCCACGCACTGGCCGACGCCGTGCCCGAAGGCGAGCTGATGCCGGAGATGATGGACCCCAAGACCCACCAATCCGTCGCGGCGGCCGTCGCCGCAGCTGCAAAGAAATAGACCGCGTAAAGGAGACCGGTGTGAAGCGTTTTAAGAAAGCAAGCGATATCAAAGTCGGCGTCATCGGCTACAGCGGGGCCTTCTGCATGGGCCGAGTTCATCTGGAAGACATGAAGGCCGCCGGCATGACCCCGACGGCTGTCTGCGAGATCGACAAGAAGCTGCTCAAGGTCGCCGGGAAGGAATGGTCCGGCATCGAGACCTACACCTCGATCGCCCGGATGCTAAAGAAATCCGACGTGGACCTGTTGGCCGTCATCACGCCGCACAACCTGCACGCCAAGCACGTGCTCCAGTGCCTCAACGCCGGCAAGAGCGTCTGCTGCGAGAAGCCGCTGGCCATCACCACCGAAGAGTGCGACCGGATGATCGCCGCGGCCAAGAAGAACAGGTGCCTCCTGACGACCTACCACAACCGTCACTGGGACGGGTGCGCCTTGACGGGGATGAAGCAGATCAAGAAAGGCGTCATCGGCGACGTCTTCCGCATCGAAGCCCACATGGCCGGCTACTCCAAGCCCGGCAACTGGTGGCGGTCGAGCAAGAGCATCTCCGGCGGCGTGCTGTACGACTGGGGCGTGCACGTGCTGGAATACGCCCTGCAGATCCTGGCGCTCTCCAACGCCAAGATGACCGAGGTCATGGGCCTGGCCAAGACCGGCTTCTGGGCCCCGAAAACCAAGTGGAAAGCCGACACGAACGAAGACGAAGCCCTCGCGATCGTTCGGTTCAATACGGGCCAGTGGCTGACGCTGACGATGTCGTCGATCGACTCGAACCCCAAGCCCAGCATGCTCGAAATCACCGGCACCAAGGGCACGTACCTGATGAATCACGGCGATTACGAGATCATCAAGCCCGGCAAGGACGGCAACAAGGTCACCAAGGGCAAGAACGTCCAGGGCGATTGGGGTAAATTCTACAAGAACGTCGCCGACCACATGGTCAAGAAGACCCCGCTGATCATCACCCCCCAGTGGGCGCGCCGGCCGATCCACATTCTGGACCTGGCCAACCGCAGTGCCAAGCTCGGCCGCGCGATCAAGACGACGTACGCCTAGCCAACCGAACCACACGCACGAATAAGGAGCAGATTCATGAAGGCATTAATCGTATGGGGCGGATGGGACGGCCACGAGCCCGGTCCCGTCGCCGATGTTCTGGAAAGCGAGCTGCAGGCCAAGGGTGTTGAGGTGCTGAAGGTCAACTCCCTCGACCCGCTGACCGACGAAAAGCTGATGAAGACCATCGACGTGGTCAGCCCCTGCTGGACGATGGGCGAGATGACGGGCGAGCAGTGGGAAGGCCTCGATGCCGCCGTCAAGGCGGGCATGGGTATCGCCGGCATCCACGGCGGCATGGGCGACGCGTTCCGCGGCAACCTGACCTTCCAGATGATGGTCGGCGGGCAGTTCGTCGATCATCCCGGCGGGATTATC
>LAZR01000880.1_pt1 | contig 20541 bp, 21 predicted proteins | sample 329461 | NCBI WGS metagenome assembly LAZR01 (sample SAMN03002196, study PRJNA259156) | marine sediment metagenome | biome: sea floor; feature: Hydrothermal impacted sediments; material: marine sediment; isolation source: Loki non-amplified sample from Loki's castle hydrothermal vent sediment ...
CTTAATGAATCACATATGATAATTTCTCGTAAAATTCCTAAGTGAATATATCCTGAGGGTGTTTTTCCTGTTGCTAAAGTAATGCTAGGATCGTCTCTTTTAAGAATTTTTTCAACAATTTCTTCTAACCAATGAGCTGGAAAATCTTTATTCAAATCTCTTTCACGTTCTATCCTTTTCTTTATTGATTTAATGAATTTTTTTGGTGCTTCTAATAATTGATATTTATTGAATTCGTTTATACTTTTTTATATACAGTTAACATTAAAAAAAATAAAATTTATTTATTACAAAACTATGTTATTTTAGCTTTAGACTCTTTAAACTCGTGAAATATCCTCTTTCAGTTCTTAACCCTTCCTTTCTGCCTTATATTTCCTTTTAATACCTTCCTCTGCCGTAAAATCTCAAAATTGGGGAAAACCATGAATAAGAAAAGACAGACCTTAGCCAATATTATCCATCGCCTTCCCTTTCATAATATTTTTCATTTGTAGTACAATTAACTTTTCTGTTAGTATTATAGTATAATTAACGACAGTTAAACCAAACAAATTTTTCTTATCTTCAATATATTCTGGAAATCAATAAATTAAAAAAATAACCACTTCCCAAAACATGCATATTCCTGTTGTGTGGCTAAAAAAAATTTAGTCATACAACACAATATTTGTTAGTAATGATAAAAGCATAAATTTTTTGTGGTTTTGATTCTACTTTTTCAAAAAGTGGAAAATTCAACTGTTCTTCTTGCTGTCATTTGCATTACAATTCATTGTATACAAATTCTTAAGAACTACTCCAAAATTTAATCATATTACTAAAGACTTTTTTTCTTAGTTTAATAATATATTTAACGACAGTTAACATAGAGAGATTTATTTATTATTTTTGATTTTAAATGATTGTGACTTAAATAATGAGAATTGCTATTCTTAATAAGGATTTTTGTAAGCCGCATAAATGTAGCCCTTACGGTGAAAAGCCTTGTATTAAATATTGCCCTAGAGTGAGAACTGGTGATAAAACTATAGTTTTAAATCAGGATGAAAAATCAGTTACAATTACTGAAAGTCTTTGTTCAGGAGAGGGTATATGTATTAAAAAATGTCCATTCAATGCAATAAAAATTGTCAATCTACCTGATCCTCTAGAAGACCAAATTTCTTATCGTTATGGATCTGATCAATTCTCTTTATTTCGAATGGCAATACCCAAAAAGGGTAAAGTACTAGGATTAATTGGACAAAACGGAATTGGGAAAAGTACAATGTTAAAAGCACTTTCTAATGAATTGAAATTAAACTTGGGAAGATTTGGAGATGATTCTCCCAATTGGGATGAAATTATAGACCACTTTAAAGGATCAGAATTACACCAATATTTTACAGATCTAAGCAAAAATAAATTAAATATTGTTTATAAACCCCAAAATATTACTGTTATTCCAAAATTTGTATCTGGAACTGTTATTGAAATATTAAGCAAAAATGACAATGATGATAAATTATCTCAAATCACTGAGAAATTAAATCTTTCTAAAATTTTAGAAAGAAATATTTCTGTGTTGTCGGGTGGAGAACTTCAAAGAGTAGCTATTGCTGCGGCTTATCTAAAAAATGGTGACGTTTACCTTTTTGATGAACCAAGTTCTTTTTTAGATGTTTCCGAAAGAATTAATATGGCTAAACTAGTTCGAACCCTTTCATCAGAAAATAAAACCGTTATTATTGTTGAACACGATCTAGCGATATTAGATTATCTTAGTGATTATGTTTCAATCTTATATGGTGAACCTGGTGCCTATGGAATTGTGTCTCATCCTCAAGGTGTGAGAGTTGGGATTAATATTTATTTAAATGGATACATAAAAGATGAAAATGTAAGGTTCAGGGAGGTTCCTATACTTTTTCATGAGCATCCACCCCAAGAATCATTGTATGGTTTTGGGGATACCATTTATTCATATGAAGATATCAACATATCATTGGGTAATTTCAATTTAAAGGTAACTGGCAGTGAAATTCACTCAGGTGAAATATTTGGAATTTTAGGAGCAAACGGGATAGGAAAAACCACTTTTATCAACTCAATCTTTGATTCAACAATGAAAAATAAAGAAAGAATTGAATTTGAAAACGAGGGAGAAGAATTTAAAATAAATGTTTCTTTAAAGCCTCAATATATAAAAATTGATGGAGATTACCCGGTTTCAGATATTATTTCAAATATAAGATTGAGTTCTCATCTCAGTCAATCATATAAAAAAAGATTAATAAATAATCTAAATTTAGAAAATATTCGGGAGCGTAAAATACCGGAATTAAGCGGAGGAGAATTACAACGGGTCGCAATAGCACAATGTTTATCAAAAGAAGCTGATATTTTCATATTAGATGAACCATCAGCTTTCTTGGATATTGAGATGAGGTTACAAGTTGCCCAACTCATAAGAAAATCTTTAGAGGAATTAAAAAAAGCAGGGTTCGTAGTAGAACATGATATAATTACCCAAGATTTTATAGCTGATTCAATTTTAGTCTTTGAAGGAATACCTGGGTTAAAGGGTAGAGCTTCTGCTCCTCAAAGTCTTAGAGACGGATTTAACTTGTTTTTAAAAATGATGGGGATCACTTTTCGTAGAGATTCTGCTACTAAAAGACCAAGAGTTAACAAACTCAATAGTAAGAAAGATAATTTCCAAAAGAGTATAAATGAATATTATTACATCCCTAAATAATTGTTAACTAGAATTTAAATAAATCTTCAATCCCCACTTTTTCGACTGGAAGGTTTTTGGGAAGAAATTATTACAAAATGAAATAATATCAAATTTTTAATAATTATATTTAAATATAATTGAATAACTTTTTAACTGGGTTTTGTTTTGAAATTTTAGATATACTTTTTTTATTATTGTTTTTAAATAAAATTTGCATTGGAAATAAAGGAGTATCATATATAATAAAAAAAAATTCAATCAAATTTTAATTTCCACAATACGTGAGGTCTACCCCTCTTGCCTTCATTCCGGGAGAATTTCTCTATTAATTTCTTCTTTTGTAAGGATACTAAATTATCATAAATCGTTGTTCGGGGTGTGTTTAGTTGTTCTACTAATTCTTTACGTGTTGATGGTCCGGTTTCCTCCAGAATTTTAAGTAGATTGTATTGAACATGAGAATAAAATTCTTTAGAAATTGACTCCTGATTAATTATCTTATTAGCCATTTATTTATTCCTCCAATTTTTAATAAATTCTGGAAAGACATTTTTTCGACTTATTTACCTACGTCTCTAGAATTTATTCTTATGATAATATTAATGTCTATGAATATATAAATGATGCTTATTTATGCATTATTATCATCAATAAACACTTAAGCTTATAAATAAAAAAAACTATTCAAGAATTAGGAACATTTTGAATCATAAATAATATGACTGACACGACAAGGACTACAGTTACTTTAAATAAAAGTTACATGAAACTAATAGAAGAACTAGTTGACGTATTTGGGACTACTAGAGCTCAAGTTATGAGTAATATAATAGAACGTTTTTTTAATGATACTAAAAATGATGCTTTATTGGAAAAACTAAGAGCAAGGAAAAGAAAAGAAAATCCCCCTGAACCAGCAAAATTGAATCAAGTAATTCAAAAATTTCTAAAAAGGTCTGATAAAATACCCTTTAATATCTTTGTAGATCATTTAAAATTAGATGAAGATTTCGTGATAAGTCAACTTGATGATTGGGGAGAAAAGTTTAACTTTATGTTTATAGATAATAAAATTGTTAAGCTAAAAGAAGAATAATTAATTTCCTCCCCAAACTACTTATTAACCACCGAAAATGTCTAAAAAATCACTAGAAAGTCCAACAGTCCAATCAAGTATCGATGTGATTACTCCCGTTATAATGAAGAATACAAAAAGCCCAAAACCAATAAGTAATGCATATTCTACGAGATTTCCACCATATTCATCAGAAAAAAATTCTCGAAATTTAACTCTTAACTTTTTTAGACTATTTTTTATATCCATGCTTTCTTATAGTTTAAAATTAATCTTTTAAACCAAACGAATTCAAATAGTATTTTATTTTCAGAAAAAATTAGTTTTTCATTTGGATCAGATTTGCTTAAGATTCTCTTCTGAAATCAAGGTTCTAGAATGAATTATTCAAAGCTTATCATCACTAATCCTTCCCACTTTCAAATACAAACTATAAAGAATTTTCTTTTCTAATAGTTAGAAATAAAATCCTTATAATACATCATTTAAGGCTCTAATTAAATTATTTTACTTGATCTTTTGATTAAAGATCTTAAATTTAAATTAAAAAATTACTAGTGAGTTTTATCATAATAAATTATAAAAATTTATCATATTAACTTAAGAAAAAAATAGTTTATTATGCTATTTCACGAATTACGATCTATTTTGATTTATAAATTATCTCCAAAAAAATACAAATTTGATTCAGAGATATACGGTTTACAGTATAATACTAAAATTACTTATAAATTAATTAAAAAGGTAATGCTTACGATTGATTTAAGCATCGAAGCATTACATTATGCCTTAAAAAATAAAATAAGCTTAATTATTTCACATCATGGATTAGTAAATAACCCAATCAACGTATTTAATCAGAATTTAATAAATAAATTAATATTGCTCAATAAATATCCTATTTCTATATTTGTGTTAAATTCGTCCTTCACTGCCGCAGAAGGAGGTGTTTCAGATACATTAGCTAATTCTCTCTATCTAAACATTGATAATACATTTGAAATAAAAAATAGTAAGGGTATCAAAGTCCCTATTGGTAGGATTTGCACTCCAAAGAATTTTCTAAACAATTGCCAAAAGATTACTTTAGAAGATTTAATCAAGAGAATAAAGATAAACTTGAATTTAACCCAAATAATTTATGTTGGAAACCTTAAAAAACAAATCAAAAAGATTTGCCTTATTGGTGGGGATAATTCAAGTGTAAAGTACTTAAAAAAAGCCTTAAAACTTGGATGTGATTGTTTTATTTCAGGAAAAATAAATTATTTTGGCGCGATATTTGGCAGAGATACCGGACTCAATTTAATCGAAACTTCGCATTATGAGGTTGAACTTCTCGCCTTAAAAAAATTAAGTAATATTTTGAGTTTAGAGTTTCCATACACAGAATTTACAGTATTTGACTCAGGTAATCCTTTTCATGTTTTTCTTTAACATTATACATAAAATTTGTCTTGAGAAATTCAAAACTGAATTAAAATAGATAATTAAACTCAAAAAAGTTTAAATCAAGTGAGATATAATTTGATTTAGTAAATAATTATTTTTTGCATCAGACAGATTAGTTTTTTAATAAAAATGCCTCTATTGGAAATTAATGGAAAAAAACCAGAAATAAGCCCAAACTCTTACGTTAGCCCTCAGAGTACATTAATCGGACACGTTAAAGTTAATGATAACGTTGTTATTTGGCCTGGTTCAATCATTCGAGCAGAAAATTCCCCAATTAATATAGGTGAATACTCTACGATTTTTGATGGGGTAATGATGCTCACACGATCACAAAAAAGCTCAATAAATATTGGCAGGTATTGCATTATTGAAACAGGAGTCACCTTATTAGGTTGTTTTATGGAAGACTACGTTCAAATTAAGGAAGGAACATTGATTTTCGAAGAGGCTTCTATAGGTGAAGGCGTTGTAATCTTGAATGGAAGTCAAGTGCCTCCAGGATTAACAATATCTGCCCGCACCGTACTGGGGGGTAATCCCGTTGAAGTTATGCGAGAACTAACACGTAATGATGTCCTGAAACAAAAAGAACGAGCAGAAAATTATTCTCATCTTTTTGTTAAAATAAAAAATCAGCTTCCACATGCTCAAGGATATTTACTAACTTTTACAGATTTTGTAAAATTAATGTTAAAAAAAGAATAAAAAATAATTTAAAATTATTTCAAACCATTATATTTAATGCTTTTGTTAGCTCTTTAAACCTAGAACGTAGAGTTACTTCAGTTACACCAACTAAGTTCGCTATTTCCTTCTGTGAAACTTTTCTATCCCTCATTTTGCAAACTAAATATAGAGCACCGGCACATAAACCTTTTGGGTCTTTACCTGAAGTGGAAAATTTAGAAGTAAATATATTTATAATTTTAATTGTAGCATTTTCAGCCGCAACATCAAGCTCTAACTCTGCAATAAATCGTGGAATTAGAGAAACTGGATCAGTAGAGGGTACTTTTAAATTTAATTCCCTGATAAGGGTTCTATAACATCTTCTTACGTTTTTGGCACTTATAGTTGTTTGATCTATGATTTCTTGTAATGTTCTAGGAATTTTCCGTTCTCTACATGCAAAATATAAGCATGCTGCCACCATACCATTAATAGATCTCCCCCTTAGTAATTTTCTTTTAAAAGCTTCAATGTAAAGCCTGATAGCTGTCTTTTTTACATGAGTAGGTAGAGTTAAATTACTCCCTATCCTTTTTAGTTCAGTTGTTGCTATTAACATATTTCGCTTATCCCAAGTCATCCGGGAATTCCATTTCGCAGCTCTTTTTAAATCAGGGTTTTTAATATTTGATTTATCGATGATAGTACTTAACCCCATATCAGGTAAAAGAATCGAAATAGGAGATCCCGTTCTTTCTCTACTTTCTTTTTCCTGTTTTGTAAAGGCTCTCTTACCACTGTGAGAAACATCAACAATTCTCTCATTGATAACTAACCCACATTGACCACAAACTATCTCTCCCCTCTCAAGGAGGGAGATTACCTTACCCATGCATTCAGGACACGAACCTGACAAATTACCATAATCTGATTCTATTTCCATTACAATAACCTACTTATTATACTTAAATTGAGAATATTCTTCATACCATAAATTAGTTGAGTGAAAATTATCCAATGTGCATTGAAAATTGATCTTGTACTCAAAAATCATACGTGACTGAAAATCGAATATAATCTCTGGTGCAAATATTATAATAAGAAATAGATTATTTAAATGTTTCGCTCAAATTAATTGATAAAATAGATTAAAATTTATAAAAAAAATGGAAAAAATGTCGTAAAACCAAATAAAATTCCTCCCATTATCCCTGCAATTAAAGTTACAAAAACGCTTTTAGGATTGTGGATTAAACGATTACTATTTATAAGATACCACAAACTTATTATTATATCCAGCACCGACATAAGTGATCCAAAAGAAATTCCAAAATATATCGTCTTTTCATGGGGATATTGCGATACAGAAACACCCATTATCCCATTCATATAAAGGGGATCTAAGCTAATAAAATTATAAATCAATCTATCAGGTAAGGGTTTCAATATCCATATTAAAAAATAAGTTAAATAATTAAACAATATTCCAAAACCCAAAAAGATATAAAGGCAGCCAAGTACTAACCTGATTTTAGTAAAAGAATCTTCTTTTATTTCCAAACCCTTTAATCTGGATTGTTGAAATACTCCCCTTAATCTCATTAAAGTTAAAAATCCAATAGAGAGAATAATAAAAACGAAAATATACTTAAGATATTTACTAAAAACTATAAAAAATTCGTTAAACGCACTACACCAATTTTCTAAACCTTTTAATACATCATTTAATATATCATCCGCTACCTGATAGATTTTAATAGATCCTAAAACATAAGGCATTACACACCTTAGTTTTAATTCTTGTATTTAAAGTCTTCAATTTAATTTCCCGATAGAATCTAAAAAATAAGGTAAATCTAAGATATTTTCTCACACTCATCATTAATGATTTTCATTGTTATGTTGAAATCTTGCCACCAATCTTGACCTTGTTGAGCGACTAACATCGGCTCTATCTTTCGCGAGTCTAAACATCGTATCTCATCTTTCAATCTCTTTACTTTATTTTTCCATATTTCAGAAAAAATACCTTGTAAATTAATTCTTACTTTTTTAATTAAGGCCTCATAAGAGACTGAGACATCTTCTGTTTTTTGAAGCTTTTGAAGCTGTTCGAATTTAACTTTTTCTTTAGCTCTGTTTAAATCAACACAACTAATATTAATAGAAAATGGCACATCCCTCCCCCACTTACAAAACTTCTGTATCTCACATAAAGAACAATAATTATCAAAACTAATCGTATAATCTTCTAACCCAACTATTGAATAATTTAATACTCTAGGCATAATTATTACATTGCTCTTTAACTAAAAATAAAACCTCTAACTTATTATATTTAAGGTCAAAAAATTTTTCAAACACTTAATATTAAAATTATTGGTTAAAGAACCTTTAATATTATAAAGAGTTAAGAATAAGTAAATGATCAACAACATCTGTTATTCAACCACAAAATATGATTTTTTTTTAAGAGATTTAGTTGGTTGGAAATTTCTTCCAACTTATAGATATTAGGTCGGTTCACAATTGATGCATTTAATTTTTAAGGGTTTTTCTTCAAGAACCATGAATTCTGTCGAAATTTTCTAATCTAAATCCAATCCTCATGATACCAAGACGCTCTAGATTCATGATTTTCTTCGTAATGAAAAAAAGTCTTAAATACCTTCTCCTACAAGTTGCCTGTTAATTGATTAACAATAGAATTAGATGATGTTCAATATAATATTCGCGTTTTTATTGGGCAGCAACGGTTTGATTGTTTTTGTCTTGATGTTCTATTAATAGGGAATAATGGAGATCAATATAAATTTAAAGTGGCAGGTGAATATGATGATTTTTATCATGCTGAGCGAGATCTAAAAATAAATCCTTATTGTAAAAGTATAAGGGATTTTGCCAAAATACTAGCCAGAGATTCTGTAAAAAACAGTGAACCTAAGGAGAATAAATTAATTCTAATAGGTTGAAAAACCCGAAAGGGTTTGATCGAAGAACATTGTTATTTAATCAAAAAATAATATTAAAGGAAATCATTAGACACTTTAACGATCAAGTTAAAGAATTATTCGAGACTCATGATGTTCAATTAAAATATAATCCAAATATTATATTTGATTCTCTAGGGAAAAAGAACCCTGTAGAATTAGGTAACTTATAGATGATTTTCTGGAAGCATAAGAAGAAATTTAATATTTCAAATTGTCAAAAAATTTTTTAGTCATATATTATTAAAATAATCAATCGAATTATTTTTTGATAATTACTATTTAAATAAAAAGAAATTTTAGAATATACTACCAATCCTTAAATGGGGAAGCAGCTTGGGAGAGTGGATTCTTATAATCGAAGTTTCTCTTCAATGGCTTAGCCTGGTATAGCGCACGGCTGATAACCGTGAGGTCGGGGGTTCGAAGCCCCCCTTTCCCATTATTTTTCAAATGAGATAATTTCATTAAAGTTCATGTACTTTTTTAAACATCCTACTATATTATAATTTTGGAAATGAAAAACATTATAATCTCTGGAACTCCTGGATGTGGCAAAACTACTGTTTCAAAAGTAATATCTAAAAGAATAAATGCCCAAATAATATCATTAAACGAGGTAGCATCTTCCGACAATTTCTCCTTTGAGTTTGATCAGGAGAGAGAAACTTACATTGTAGATTTTAAAATCTTGATGCCCTTCATTTTAAAAGAAATAAAGAATATTAAGGAATTGAATTCCCCATACTTAATCATAGAAGGACATTTTGCTGACATAATACCAAATGATTTAATAGATATAGCTATTATTTTAAGATGCAGCCCAGATGAATTATATGAGAGATTAAAAGATAGAAACTATAAAAATAATAAGATCACTGAAAACGTTCAAGCAGAAATTTTGGGAAATTGTGTGAATTATTTTCTTAAAAAGAAAATTAATTACCCCTTTTTTGAAATTGATACGTCTAATAAAAGCGTTGAATCCGTAGCAGAAACTATAATAGATATCATAAAATCAAATAAAAATTCAAGTAATTATACTCAAAAATATCATGTTGGACATATAGATTGGCTTGAAAAATTGTTTCAAGATAACCGTTTGAATGACTATTTTGAGTAATTTAAATTAAATTTTGGACAAGATAAATATGAGGTGGGAAATATTAGATACAGATGCATTGGGTAGAATCGGGAAGTTGGAGATAAAAGGTAAAAAAATGGATACCCCTAATCTATTTCCGGTTCTACACCCTTATAAAAATATAATTTCCTCATCAGAATTTAAAAAAATAGGTGCTCAATGTGTGTTTACTAATTCTTACATAATTCACCAAAATGCTAATGTAAAAGAACAGGTATTAAAAAGAGGTTTACATAAGTATTTGGAGTTTGATGGCATAATTGCGACTGATAGTGGAGCTTTTCAGCAATATATGTATAACAATACAGATTTTGAGATTAATGCTGAAGAAATTGAGAGGTTTCAAGAATTAATAAGGTCAGATTTTCCTGTTATTTTGGATCTTCCTGTTCAACCAAATGATGATTATGACACTGTAAAAAAAAAGATTATTACTACAATAGATAGAGCAAAAAACAACATTGATAGGAGGACTAATCCTGATTGCATTTGGTTTGGACCAATTCATGGTGCTAAGTATCTCGATTTATTAGAGTTTAGTACCGTTGAAATGAGTAAATTAGATTTTGGTATTTTAGCTCTAGGCGGGTTAGTAAAGTATTTCTTAAATTACAGATATGATTTGGTTCTTAAAGCATTACTAACAGTTAAAAAAGCAAGCATTAGCAACCGACCCTTACATTTATTTGGATTAGGTTTACCTCAGTTTTTTTCTCTAGCGATCCTCTGTGGCTGTGATTTAATGGATTCAGCCGCATATGTGCTATATGCAAAAGAAAACAGATATTTCACTTTATCAACTGGAACCAAACAACTTGATGAACTGGACGAATTTCCCTGCACTTGCCCAATATGTCTCGAATATACTCCCAAAGAATTAAGGAGTTTAGATAAAGTTAAACAAACTGAGTTATTAGCAAAACATAACTTATATATTTCTTTCGCGGAATTGAGAACGATACGTCAAGCTATAAAAGAAGGAAATCTATGGGAATTGGTTGAACAGAGAATAAGAAGTCATCCAACTCTTGTAAACGCTTTAAAATCTATTAAAGATAATGTGGCATTGTTCGAGATTCATGAAAAAATATATAAACCCCATGGAAGGTTATTTGTTTCTTCCGATAGTGTAAACAGACCATTAATTTATCGATATGTTTTAAAACTTAATCAGTATTATCGCCCCCCCCGATGTGGAAAATTCTTAATAATTTTACCTGAATTAGATGTAAAAGGTGAATATTCACCATCTATTAAGAATTGGCTGGAAAATATCAATGAAAATTCAATAATCCCTAGAAAATTGCTTCATGTTGTGTTTCTTTCAGACTTCTTTGGGATTATACCTCTTGAATTAAGCTATACGTTTCCAATGGGCCAAAGTGAGTTAATAGTGCTACAGGAAAAAGAAAATGTTGCCTTTCAGAGTACGGTGAAAAAAGTGGGAACTTATTTGAACACTAATTTAAAACATTATGATATGTGTGGTTTATTCATTCCCGATAAAATTATTAATCAGTTTAATGAAATTACTGAATTTACTAAAACGGGATTAATGGAAAAAATAACTCCTTTATTAAAATCTAAGTTTAATTCAAAATTTACAATTTCCAATGAAATTACCCAACTTCTGCAATTCTTTAAGGAGAGCTTGCAATGAAAATCTTGGATAAATTTTATGCCTATAGTCATGCAAATGTAATGGGGTCTCATAAAACAACAATTGAAATAACTAAGGATAACTATTTAACGAAAAAAGGAGATTGTATAGTTGGCATTAATAGTTCTAAGGGTTGCATCGATTTGAGTCCAGAGCTGAAAAAGAGTTTAAAAAGAGGAAAAAAAATTAAGGTTCTTTTGGAAGTTGACAATTATCAAGATCATTTTTATGGTTTTGGGAACAATAAGTTAAAATTCCAGGATAAAAAAGATATTGTATTTCGTAGGAGTGATTTTATTTGTGAACGAACTGTTTTAATTAATTGTACAAAATCAGCAAGAGATTTAAATCGAGATTTAATAGAAAAACTAAAAGAATCAGGTAGAAAACTTTTGATTAAATTTGAAGAATATGAGCCCAGATGAAATAATTTCTAAAGTTGAGATAAACTTTATTAAACTGAAAAAAACCGATGGTTGGTTTTTCATCCAATTATTAAAAGAACACTTTAACAATGAATTAACTATCAATCATAGATATAAAACTTTTTACGATAATAAATATGTGCTCTTCCCTTTAGTAAAAAACAAAGGAACTATTGAAAAATTAGTCAAAGTTGTAGATAATTTAATAAATTTTGATTTAATTTCTAAATTACCAGAGGAAAACCCTAAATTCAAGTATAGATCTCTTAAAGAAGCATTGGTGAGTGAAATTCCTGATAATTTCACTTATTTGATTCCAAACTCCTATGATATAATTGGAAAAATCGCGATTTTAGAGTTCGAGAATACACATGACAAAAATATTAAAGAACTTAATAAGTATAAGAAGTTGGTGGCAAATGCTGTAATAGAAGTAAATAAAAATGTTCAATCTGTGTTTGAGAAAAAAAGTGAAATTCAAGGAACTCACCGTTTAAGAAAATTGGCCCATTTGGCAGGGGAAAATAATTCTGAAACCTCACATAGGGAAAATAATTGTATTTTCAGAGTTGATATAAAAACGGTATATTTTTCACCTAGGATGGTATATGAAAGGCGTAGAGTTTCGGAAAGTAATATACAAGAAAATGAAGTGATTATTGATATGTTTGCTGGAGTCGGGCCCTTCTCAATACAAATTGCTAGGTTAAATGCTGTAAAAATATATGCGTTTGATGTAAATCCCTATGCTATTAAGTTTCTTCAAGTTAATATTGATACCAATAAGCTATCCGGGGAAATCGTCCTTTATAATTTGAATGTGTATGAAATTCTTAAGCCTTTAAATCAGATTGGAAAGAAATTGTGCTATACAGCAGACCGGATAATAATGAATTTACCTGAACAATCTTTAAAGTTCATTGATGTAGTATGTTTCCTAATGAAAAAATCTGGAGGAATATTACACTTTTATCAAATTTCCAAAAAACCAAATCCAATAGAGAAAACTATTAAAGACTTGAAAAAAGAGCTGATGGAATTCAATTGGGTTATTGATAGAATAATTAACTCAAAAATTGTTAAATCATACTCTCCTAAGGCAGATTTAGTCGTAGTTGATTTAAAAATAAAATATTTAGGTTCATAAAAGGAAGGCAACGGTTTATTTCGGAGTACCAATAGAATCTTTCAAATTTATTTTTGATTCGATAGAAGATCATATATTTTATCAAATCAGGAACTGTTGGTATTTATTAAGTCTATTGAGATTAATTAATGGGTAAGATAAAAATATAGAAAATTATCGAATAGCTGTTCAAGAAATGGTTTTTATCCCTGCATGAATTCAAGATTTTTAAGGAAATAGCGGACCCGGCAGGATTCGAACCTGCGACATTCGGATTAGAAGTCCGACGCCCTATTTACATGGTTATTATAAAGAAAAAAACCACCAGGCTAGGCTACGAGTCCTTTAAAATTGGTTTAATATTTAGAATAAGGTATTATCTTTAAATTTTTTTACGACGACTTCTGTTTAGAAAAGAATTCAATAATAAATTTAAGAAAAAAGTTGGGTAAAATTAGGCATCATAATATTTGATTTTAAAATATGAAGATAATTCAGAAGACGCGCTCTTTCTCTTCTCTTAAAAAGATCTACAGCAATCATTGGCTTTTCCTATTAATAAATTATTAATATATTTATTTTAATAAATAGAAATCTTAAATTAAATTTAAGACAATGGATTAATTAAAGATAGTTAAAGAGAGTATTCAAGTTGTTCAAAATAAAGCAAAAGCTATATATCCACCAGAATATTCTTTATCCTTTTAATTGGAACAAAATTCATCATAGAGAAAAGTATAATCAAATTACGACAAATCAAAAAGAACTGAATAAACTAAAGGAGCATTTTAAAAGGATTTATCATGGGATGATCCCAAATAACTTATTCAATTCTCGAAATCTCCCTAGAATATCACAATTCAAAATAAAAGGTATAAAATCTGCATTCATAAGAAGTTTTAGTAAAAAACTTATAAGATTGGATAAAATTCAATATCATGATTCAAATTCTAGACTCCCTCAATACGTTCAAAAAGTTATGGAAAATTATAAAACAAACAAATTCCCTAAAAGGCCTGGACATGAGCCAATTCTAAAGAATATTTTAATTAAAGACAAAAATTCACTAGCCATTGAAGTTCCGATTTGGAATGAAACAAATGATAAGGTAATTACAGGACATATTGATCTACTTCAAATTGAAAATGATATTATCAAGGTTATTGATTATAAACCTGAAGGTAATTTTTTACTCTCTTTACCGCAAGTGGCGATGTATGGATATTTATTAAAATCTAAATTAAACATCAGGAAACTTAAGTGCATATCTTTTAACAAAAATGAAGCTTGGGAATATGATCCCAAAATTTTATTTGTTGATATTAAAGACTTTTTGATTTCTCACAGGATTGATAAAAGACCTTGGGAAAAATTTTTATGAAAAAAAAGAATGCATTAAATTTAATCCTAAGATTTGGGTGTTTTCAATTCATCTTTTGATTTTAGGTATTCTCTTAGTAAAAAATAACATAAAAACAAAGAGATACATTCGACAATTAGACCTAGAGAAATTATTACAGTTCCATTATATCCCAGATATCTTAACAATATTGATGCTCCAAGTCCAGATGAAGCTAGAGCAAAAAAAATAACACTTTTTACGATTTCAATAAAAGAACTCTTTATATAAACAAATTCTTTTTTAACCCAAGATATCACAGAGGACATGAGAAAAGATACTTTTTTTCTTATTACTTAAAATAAATCCAGATTATTTTAATACCTTTATTGTTTCATAATAAAGTCTCTTTTTGTCACCTTAAAGGTTTTCATTTATTTTTAAATTTAGAATATAATGCTTTATCAAGCAAACGTCCTATCTTTTTGGCAATTTTAGAAGAGATTTCGTATCTTTCACCATCTAATAGATCTCTTTTTTTATTTTGAGTATGGGTTGTATTAAGCCTTTTTTCTAAAATTTTTAAGTTTAAGTCATTAACTACCTTTTTAATTCCTTCATTATCAGGTAATGATATTTTAGGGTCAAATGTCTTAATTTTTTCTACAGCAAAATTAAAGAATTGAATGATTAAATCTATCGAATCACCTTTTAACTCACTATGAAGTTTAATATTTTCTGTAGCTATCTTAGAATCTTTTTTTTGCCAATAGAGTTGATTTGGATTAATTCCTGGACTAGAAATCCTCATAAGAGAGCTTGTTATTCTTCTTTCAATCCAATTCAATGTATTTAATTCTTGTTCTTCACGTATTATTTGAGCTTTAGCTACTTTTTCAAATTCTTTAGCTTCTATCCTTTTTTTAAAATCCTCTCTTCGTTTTTGTTCAAGCTTTTCTAATCTTTTGATAATATCAAACCCAATACAGTAAGAAATTGGTGAAATTATATCAGCTTTCAATTTTAGTGGAGCAATATCTTCGTAAATCGGACTAATTTTGTTTTTTAATTCTGAAATTCCCTCATTAAGAGAGATTTCAAGTAAGCGAGCCAAAATAAACCCGTTTACCAGAAATGGTTGATTTGTTGCATTTAAAACAATTACAAGTTCTTCCTGCCTTTTATTTAACCTTTCAATGATTAATTCTTCTAATTTAATCCTTACCCATTCTTCGGAATCATTGGTACTAAATATCTTTTTCAGGGTTAATAAATATAAAGATCTATCATTTGAAACTTTAGAATATAATTCAATTATCCTACTCAGTTGACGTAATATTTTTGATAAAATATAGAAGAATATATCTTTAGTTAATTTACTAATGATATCGTCAAATTCTAATACAAATAAAAGATGGTAGTAATTATTTAATTTTAATTCATCTATAAAAACTTGGTCGATAATTTGTTTTTTTCTTGCACGATCCTTTATTTCAACTAGGTTCTGTTTTTGATCATTTAATGAGGCAATGTCAAGTTTCTTAATATTGTATCTAATCATGCTTCTTTTTACTTTATTAGTTAATTCTTCATCCATGTTAAGAAGGTAGAGGATGTTATAAACTCCATATTTATTTAGCATGTAAATGATTTCATCAAAACTACATTCATTTAAGCATTGCAGATAATAGATAAAATCATTAGGATTTTCCCTCAATTTTTTAATTAATTCGGATTTTAAATACTGAAGGATTTTACTTTCGAATTGGTCATAATTTATCTTCTCACTTAGTGCTTCTTCTATTTTTTTGATTACATTTTTCTTAATATCATTAGCTTCTTTAAAAGCAATCAGTCCTAATATAGATACAGGTAAACGTTCGATATTGTAGTCTACAACATTTCTTTTTATCATTCTTACAGGCATTGCCTCAATTTGTAATTCCTTGTAAGATTTAAACTCAAAATCTTTACGAATTTTATTAATTAATCTTCTAAGTGTTGCTAATTCTATAAACTTATCTTCTTTTTCTTCTAATATTAGCTTTTTTTCAATATCTACAGAGATCTCTTTGAAAGCCGAGCTCTCATCGAGGATTTCCCTTTTTGTTTCATTAGCAAGTCCTATTATATCACCGATTAAGTCATAAAAATAAAATGAAGGGTAATTTATTACTATTTCTTGTAATTCCTGTTCAATTTGATCTTCTATCTTTTTTAACATCTCTGCCCTTTGAGTATCTTGAAGATCCGGGTTCCGCATTTCTATTAGGAAAGAAATGAATCTATACTCTAGATCTATCATCTTATAAAGAAGGTTAATTTCTAAAGAAAATGAGTTTTTCAATAAAGCTTCAATTTCCTTAACCAATATTCCTTTTTCAGATAACTCTAACCTTTTTGTTGATTCAAAAGTAAATTTGTTTGAATCTATTTTAGTTTGTACTTTTAACCCTAAATTATGGTAGATATGAATAGTTGCGGTAGCAATTAATAGATCTTTAAAAGTCGTGTTTTGTGTTGTTAGTTCAAAAATCTTATTTTTATCCGCTTCCCTTTTGAAATGGGTGACTATTAAATCAACAGTTTGAAAAAATCTGAGTGTACTTTCAACTGCAGTTGTTTTTCTTTTTATTCCACTTATCATAACTATTTCATCCAATCTCTATATACTTCTTTAAAATTATCTGATAATTCAACTCGCACATTATTATGCCAAAACTTAAAATTGATTACATGAAAAAGTTCACCTTTGAACAATACTTTTTCTTCATTAGTTAAGTTATGTCTTAAAATCAATGTTAATGGTCTAGGAATTAACCTTGAGAAGTATTTTAAATAAATATTTTTCACATAATCGTAATAAGTTTCGTATTTGTTAAAACTTAAGAAATCAACTGGTAGTAATTTTTCTACTCGATGATCCATTTGGTCAAGTTCACTAATAATTTTGTTCTTAACATAGATCGGAAATTCTTCATTTATTCCTATGCTTAATTTATATAACTTATAAAACTCAAGTAATCTCTTCTTTTCCTCAAAGTTAGATTCTTTCGCAATATATTTATCTAAAAACTCAAGAAACATTTCTAGCTTCTGCTCATTGACTTCACGTTTTTCAATATAATCTAAAAAGTCATTATAAATCTCAGTTACCGTCCACTGGGGCCTTTCCTCAACCTTTAAAAACTTTTTTGAATAATCAATAATCCACTGCAAGATATATGATTTCCACTCTAATTTAATCCCTCCCATCCTTTTTTCCAGAAACCGATGAAATTTATTTATAAAATTAATAGGATCATTTACAACATTATCAATTTCATTTTTAATAAATCGGTTGATAGTTGAATATCTTAAAATGTAATTTAATAAATACTTCAATTCATTTGAAAATTTAGTGAATTTCTTTATATGGGTTTTAATAATGTTAGCATCATGTCCCATCTGAGATTCAGTAAATAAAACTAAATCTTCAATTCTCAAACTGACTGTATTAAAGAAGATTTCCAACCTTCCCTTAATTAATTCATTAAATTTATCAATCAGCTTTTCTTCATTATATTGATAACCAATTGGTAATACTAATGAATTAATTTCAATTTGATTAAGAATTTCTTCTTTAAATTTCTCGATTAACTTCGATCCTAATATTTTAGCAGGTTTTTGCTCTCTCTTAAATTTTTCAATGAGGTTATCAAATAATTCTTTAGTTAAAATTTTTAGGCGTCGTCGAGAGATATAATGAGGAATGGAATTTCTTATTATCCCCAGGCTCTTTTTTAGAAGTTCTGAGAAATAATTAAACACTGAGCTCAATTCTAAGACTCTCAGGTCCTCTTTCGCAATAGCTGAATGATGTATAAACCTAATAGCTATTTCGGCAATTTCTTCAAAATCTTCACTCTCTAAATTACCTTGTTTTAATAAGTATAGCTTAAAGTTCTCTGTTAACTCTGATAAATCTCCTTTTTCCCCAGTTGTGAGAAAACTCTTAGAAAACTCTAAATATTTGTTTAAGTATCTCTCTAAAGTAAGTAAAACTTTATAGAAAGTATTAATAAAAAACTCTCCTGTAATTAGTTCCCTAGAAGCCTTATATTCCTTACTGAAACGTGCTAATAGAAATTTAATAATGTTATCTTGGAATTCATCTAAAGTACCTATATTAGCCAGGTTAAATAGACTTGTTCCAAGATTTAGTGTTTTTCCTATAATAAAATTCGCGCTAGGCTCGGATATTGCAAATTTTAAATGTTTAAAGGCTTGGTTGTCATCAAAAGGTAATCTCACTTTACTAAATTTACTATTGAATAAATTAATCTCAATTGGTTTTTTATGCCAAAAAATCTCAACATTAGATATAATTTTTGCATAGGTACTTAACATTTCTTCTTCAGTTGGGATTGAAGTACTTACACCAATTAATTTTTTATTCCATTTATCTTCTATTAAATCTCCAAAAAGCTTTTTACTGAATCTGGTCGCAAATTTGTTATAAAATTCTTGTTTATTTACATCAGAAAGACTTGAATGATCAGCAAATTCTTCCACTTCATAAAACAATTGACTTATTCGATTCATTGCATTCCTTGAACTATGAACATCCATATATCCAATCTCTGGCTTTAACGCAAGAAGCAAGCTTTCACATTCTTTAAAATTACCGGGTATTAAAACCATGGATTTAGGAAATATTTGTGTTTTAACACTAGTTTCATCAAAATTATGTAGTTCAAATTCAATACTAAATACTTCTGCCCCTGCATAGTCTCTCAAAATAGCATTATACATTGATAAAAACTTAACAACTTCCTTTGAAAGATCATTAATATTTTCTCTGGTCAACCTTCCAGGACCTATAACATCTCCAGAGACCATATCATTGGGAGAAGAATACCCAAATATTAAGGAAAATTGATAATTCAATGATTCACGAGTTGTTATCATAATTTAAAAATTATATTTCTTTTTTTAAAATCCTAAAACATAAGATAATTTTTGTTTAAGACAAATGTAATAAACAATATTAGAATCTTTTTAAGAATTTTTAAGTTTATTTAATATTAAAATTTACTTTTGATTGTTATTTTTGAAACTTCCTCTATTTCTTTTAGAATCCCAACAAAATAATAAATATCTTCTACATACAAAAATAAAAATATAATAAGAAAAACTATTATTATTATAAATATAACAATAATTATATTTTTCTCAAGCATTAAAGGTGTATCTTTATCCAATTTGGAACTGATTTAGGAATAAACCAAGAAGATATTGAGAAGATTAGTCCCCAAATTACATTCATAACATCCAATGCCGATATAGAAGCCATTGCTCTTGTTAGTTCAGAAGGATACCAAATAGCATTTTCAGCCCTACCTCAATATCATGTTGATGGTGATCAATTTTGTGGGCTCGCTAGTGCTTTATTAATGACGGGGAGATCCACTATTCAAGCATTATTTCAAGAAGATCTAAGTGAAGTAATTGTAAGAGCAGAAAGTGGTTATATTATCATTACCAACGCGGGAAGATTAGTAATCGTCTGTGCTGGTACAATCATTGACACTTTAATGAAGTCTGTAAAAGTTATGCGAATTGCTGCCAAGAACCTTTATAAAGTTTTTAAAGATAGGTAATAATTCAAAAATCTTTTTTTCTAAACTTATTCAATTTATCTATTAACCCCTTTTTTTATTTTCTTACATTATAATCCCCCGTTCTAGTAGATCGGCGCATTCGATGAGTTTTAGATTGTTCATTAAAAAATCTCCCCTCACTTGCCTTATTATTCGCACCTCGTCTAAGATTTCGGGATGATTCCGTATCTTTAATGTTGCCCTAATACGCCGTTCCACGGATTCTATTGTTTTTGGACCTCTTAATCGGATAATAGCCCGGAGGATAGAATTTATATTTTCCGCAAGATTATT
>LAZR01000881.1_pt1 | contig 20514 bp, 21 predicted proteins | sample 329461 | NCBI WGS metagenome assembly LAZR01 (sample SAMN03002196, study PRJNA259156) | marine sediment metagenome | biome: sea floor; feature: Hydrothermal impacted sediments; material: marine sediment; isolation source: Loki non-amplified sample from Loki's castle hydrothermal vent sediment ...
CACACCAAAAACGCCGCCAATTAATAAGGCAATTAACGAGCTGTAAATGGTTCCCCATATTTCAGGAAGCACGCCAAAAATGCCTTCATTCGTATCCCATGTGGTGCCCGTAATAAAACCTAAACCATGTTTTTGTATGGCGGGTAGGGCTTGGCTACCCAATTCTATAATAATATAAGCAACTAATAGAATGATGAATAAGGCACAAAAGTAGGCAAAAAATCTAAATGTCGAATCTTTCAGATATTCAGTGGCAGAAGGCGGAGCAGATAATGTCCTATCGCTACTTGCTTCTTTAAATGGATCATAAACCATAAATTTACCAGTTAATTAAAGTGTAAAATCAAATGTAAAAAACGTTGTAGGTGCTTTTGCACCTACAACGTCATTTTTTTCTAATGAAGTAATAATGTTGATTACTTAATCATCTTTGCAGCGTTTCTCACTTTTGCAACGACATTTTCTGGCAATGGAATGTAACCCATTTCTTCAGCCGATTTTTGGCCTGTTGTCACCATGTATTCGATCAAGTCTTGCATCGCTTTTGCTTTGTCATCTTCTTGATCTTTATAAACAAGTAACCAAGTGAACGTTGCGATTGGGTAAGCGGCTTCACCAGAAGGATCGGTTGCCCAGCCACGTAAATCAGGTACATCGCTACCAGGTAACATATTCGTTGGGAAATCGGTTGTTGCTAAGGCTGCTGCGCCGCCTTCAGAACCTGCTGCTATGAATTTACCTTTTTGGTTTTCAAGCATTGCTGTTGGGCTTTTTGTTAATTTTGCAAAGCCGTATTCAATGTAACCAATTGCACCCGGCGTTTGTTTAATCGTTGCTGTTACACCGTCATTTTTAGGTGCTTTTACAATACGACTTTCAGCTGGCCAGTTTGGTGACTTTGCACCACCTACCGCTGATTTAAAATCAGCATTGATTGCAGATAAGTGATTAGTAAATACATAACTTGTACCACTTGAATCAGAACGTACTACAACCGTGATTTTTTGATCAGGAAGTTTAATGCCAGGATTGGCAGCTTGAATTTTAGGGTCATTCCACATTGTGATTTTACCCAAGAAAATTTCAGGATAGACATCACGAGGCAGTTTCAGGTCTTCAACACCTTTCAGATTATAAGAAAGTACGACTTCACCCGCTGTCATCGGTAATAGAATCGCGCCTCTTTTTACTTGCTCAATTTCACTGTCTTTCATCGCCGCATCACTGGCAGCAAAATCGACTGTTTCATTGATGAAATCACGAATACCAGCGCCACTACCTTTTGATTGATAGTCAATACGAACGCCGTCTGTTTGTTTGCTGTAGTCTTTAAACCATTTATTATAAATAGGCGCTGGGAAGCTGGCACCTGAACCATTTAATTTTAGATCGGCATGTGCAACAGATAGAGACATTGCACTCATTAGCACACTGACTAAAAGAACCGACTTTTTGCTTTTGGCTAAGAGTTTCATTAAGTTTTCCTGAATTGTAGATACAAATTAAAAAAACTCATCATATCGGACATATATGAAGGAATTATGACAAGGAATGACTTAATTGTTGCCGTTAACGTAATGTATTGATTTATATGTTTATATCTAAGTTTAAGATGCACTTTATCGATCGTATTAAGCCAGATTGAAACATAATTAATATTAATGTTGAGCATTGAATGGGTAGAACCTTGTATTCATCAGCATTTTTGCAAAAAATAGCAAAAACACTGACAATCTAAGGCTACAATCGATACATAGAACATTAAATACACAATATCAACGATTCTCGATACTGTATTTAGTCATGAGCAATATTATCTAAATCAAAAAGTAGGTGCTAACGCCCATAAAATGAGGGCGTTAAGCAAGACAAAGGACATAGTATGGAATCTTTTATTTCGGTTGATCGTCTCCGATTTTTACTCACTCGATTTCGCGACCGACTTTGGGTGAGGCCCTTAGTTGTTTGTTTGTTATCAATTGCTGCTGTGTTTGCTGCAAAACTTGCTGATGGTACGCATTTAAAGGAAATCGTACCGGAAATAACCCCGGATTCTATTGAAACATTACTGTCAGTTATGGCGAGTAGCATGTTAGTTATTGCGACATTTTCAGTGGGTTCGATGGTATCTGCATTTGCCTCAGCAAGCAGCACTGCAACACCGCGATCTTTTAGTTTAGTTGCAGCCGATAATTCATCGAAGAATGCCTTATCAACCTTTGTCGGAGCTTTTATTTTTAGCGTCGTGGCACTGACAGCATTTGAAAATGCATATTTTGATAAAGCCGGTATCTTTATTCTTTATGTGCTAACAGTGGGTGTATTTGCCATTGTTGTCATTACCTTTGTCCGTTGGGTTGATAGTATTGCTCGCCTTGGTCGGCTAGGTCAGACTATTAAAATGGTTGAAAAAGCGACATCAGATGCAATGAAGTGGCGACGTGGTTCACCTACTTTAGGCGGCATAGTCAAAAAAGAAGGTCAGACTGGCCAGCATAAAGTCTTCGCATCAGATATTGGTTATGTGCAACATATCGATATATCAGTAATTCAAGGATGGGCTGAAGATCATAAAGCTCAGGTTGTGCTAGCAGTATTGCCTGGTAAATTTGTATCACCTGAGAAAGTGCTGGCATATGTGGATATTCTCCCTAGTGATTTAGCTAACACTGACTTTTCATGCATTATCGACGCTTTTCAAATTGGTGATGATCGTTATTTCTCAGACGATCCACGTTTTGGTTTAGTCGTACTTTCAGAAATTGCAGGTCGTGCTTTATCGCCTGCGATTAATGATCCTGGCTCAGCGATTAAGATCATTGGCACAATGGTGAGATTATTTTCTTTATGGAATGAACCTGAAAAAGAAGAGAGTAAAGAACCTGAATACGATCGGGTTGCCGTACCTGAAATAGAGATGCAAGATATGTTTGATGATGCGTTTACAGCGATTGCTCGCGATGGTGCAGGCACGGTCGAAGTCTGTATCAGGCTACAAAAAGCCTTACATTCACTGGCATTGTTAGGTGATGATGCCATGCGAGATGCTGCTAAATATCATGGCAATTTGGCATTGGAACGAGCCCAAAAAGCATTGGTGATTGAACATGATCTCAAAGCGGTTCAAAATGCTGCTAGCTTCGCGACTGATTCAGCCAAGTTTACTGATTGATATTGCAGTGAAGGCTTGTCAGTGAGCTTTAAGATTGCTGTTCATTTATTGAAAGTAGCTGATTCATAAATAGTGCAGAAAGAATAACGGCTAATGCGAGCCATGTGTTTAAGAGAATGATGTCATTGCTCATCGTTGCGCCAATAATGACACCCGCTGTCGGAACAATATAATTTGTCATCGAGGTAAAAACAGCGCCTGCATTTTTAATGCTTACCATGTACAAATAGTAGACAATACCGGCACATATCACCCCTAAATATAATAGTGCTAGCATCCCAGCATGAGAGATCGATTGGATTTTAATCGGCGTACTAACAAATGCAATAACTATTAACTGAATAGCGGCCATTGAAAGAATGTTTCGAGCAACAATGATGGGGTGCTCATTCCGCACTTGATTGAGTAGCAATAGTGCAATAGCAAAACAGATAGCGGCAACAATAATACCTAACGAACTCAGTATGTTAATCGTATCCGTTCTCGAAGATAGCTCTGGATAAAATAAAATCAGTAGACCACTAAAGCCAATCATCACGCTGATGAGGTTACCAATAGTAATTTTTGCATTTGTTATAAAAAATGGCGCAAGTAAAAGAACATAAAATGGTAGTGTTCCCATAAGTAGTGCCGCTATTGAGCTGCTCAGATTTTGTTGTGCCCACGGCATGATAACAAAGGGAATTGTTGCATCAAGTAAACCAATTGATGAGAATAGGAACCATTGATTGTTATTACCTTTTAACCCCATTGATTTGCAGATTAAAATCAGCGTAATAGCACCAATTACTGCTCGTGCAGCGCCAATCCAAATAGGAGAAAAGCTCGTTAAAGCAATTTCTTGGAAGATAAACTGGGAACCCCAGATTATTCCAATGGCCAAAAGTATTAAGTAATTTTTAAGTTTCATTGCAAGCTAACCATAATGACGTATTAGAAATGATAAGATTTTAAATCTAGATGAGCCGGTTTGAATGCAACAGCATCCACTTCGATTTGCATATCTTTAAGCGCTAAGCCCACCACAGGAATAAGAGTGCTTGCTGGTAGTTTTCCTACTGTCCAATACAGGGTCATTTCATCAGTCCAAATAGCCAACTTTTCAGCATTATGGTCAACAATTAAGATAGTTATTTTTATAACATCACTAAAGGTTAATTGATGAGCATTGAGTGCGATGTTTAAGTTTGATAAAACAATTTGTACCTGACGACGAAAGTCTTCATTCAAAATATGGTCTTTCCCTTCACCACCACTTTGGCCTGAAATATAGATAAGATCACCATTACTAGGCGCTTTAACTGTGTGGCTAAAACCGTAGGTCGATGGGTCGAATAAACCTGCTGGATTGTGAAAAGATAGTTTGTTATTACTCATGATATATACCAATAAATGATTTGCGTTGTAAGATGGAGCGAAGTATAAATGTTCAAGTTAACTTTAAGTCAAGAAGATCTTTTCAGTTTTTATACTATGTGAGAGCGATCATTTATGGCATTTAAAAATACCGTTTATTTAACGGTAGGCGAGCTAGCAGAACGAAGTGGTGTAGCAAAGTCTGCGCTACGATTTTATGAGACTAAAAATTTACTTGCTTCCATTAGGACTACCGGAAACCAACGTCGTTACGATGCTTCAATGTTAAGAAGGATTGCATTGATTCAAGTTGCTCAGTCGGTTGGATTTACGCTAGAGGAGATTACAAACGAGTTAGCTAGCCTACCCATGAATAAAAACGCAACTAAGCAAGATTGGCAGCGAGTCGCGACCAAATGGCAAAAAGAACTTGATAGTAAAATGAATAGAATTCAATCTTTAAAAGATAATTTAACTGGATGTATCGGTTGTGGATGTTTGAGTATGAACAAATGTCATTTACTCAATCCTGAAGATATCCTTCATGAACAAGGAACTGGCGCGCAACGATTGTTTGATGAATAGTAAGACGTACAATGAATCAATAGAGCCAGAGTGAGCGTTAATCATTTTGACTTTACTTGATGTTAATATTTTCTAAATTTATGGGATATTGCTTCTTACCAGAAAGTATGAAATATTTTATCCTCAACACAACTAACTTAAAATTACCCACGTTAATCATCTTAGGAAATAGTCATGTTAGAACGAAGTAATTCTGCAACACTCATACTTGGTATGAGTCTAATTCTCGGTTTGTCATCTTTAGGCTTTCTAGTCGGAAACGCAGCGTTGTCTGTTAAATCACTAGAACGTTCAGTCACGGTTAAAGGATTATCTGAACGAGAAGTTCAGGCAGATATTGCTGCTTGGCCTGTTAGTTTTCAGGTAGCTAGCAACGATCTTGATGAAGTGTATAAAACAATCGAAACGAAATCGGCGATTATAAAAAAATTCTTAACGGATCACGGTGTGCCTGAAACTGACATTAGTTTTTCTCCACCTAATATTACCGATCTTTATGTACAACAATGGGGCGATCGGGCGAACATCAAATTCCGTTACACCGGAAGTGGCGTAGTGACGGTTCATTCAGAAAAAGTGAATGCTGTTCGCGAAGCAATGTCTAATACATTAGAGCTCGGTAAATTAGGCGTTGTAATAGCGGGAGACCAATATAATCAAGGATCTAATCAATTTTTATTTACCCGATTAACTGAATTAAAACCTGGCATGATCGAAGAAGCGACTAAGAATGCGAGATCAGTAGCAGAAAAATTCGCTCAAGATTCGGATAGCCGTTTAGGCAAAATAAAATCGGCAAGCCAAGGACAATTTTCAATCGAAGATCGCGATTCTACAACGCCACAAATCAAGAAGGTGAGAGTAGTTTCGACGGTGGAATATTATCTTTCTGATTAGTTGTTGGTGCTGTTAAATCACCTTGAAGCGAGGTATAGATGGATCGCGAAAAATTTAAAAAATTGATAAGCGAACTCTATTCTGTAGTTGCAGGGTTAGAGGAAATGTTTCCGAATCGACACTTCACTCCAGATGGTCATATGGTTGGGAGTATTGGTGAATGTTTGGTGGCCAATGCATATGGACTTGAACTTCAGACTGCTTCAAATAAAGGATATGATGCAACATCTAGGGATGGTAGAAAAATCGAAATAAAAGCTACTCAATCAAAGTCCGTGGCTTTTCGTAGTGAATCACAATACGTTATCGTTATCCTAATCATGGGGGATGGCAATTTTGAAGAAATTTATAATGGACCCGGTCATTTAGTATGGAAACAGTTTTGTGATAAAAAATTACCAAGTAATGGACAACACCAAATTTCAATAAATAAACTAAAAACTTTAAACAATCAGGTGCACAGTTTAAGTCGCATACCTAAAATCTCTTAATCAAGGAGACTGGTTCAACTGAACCAGTCTCCTTGATTATTGGTCTTTTTAAGGTCTTTAATATATAGTCGTACGACATTTCCGTACGTTTGGAGGGATTATGGATTCGATAAGTGTAAACAAATTCCGAGATAATCTTAAAAGTGTTGTAGAACAGGTGGTTAGTCGGCATCAGCCGTTAAAGGTTACTCGACGAGCGGGTGAAGCTTTTGTAGTATTGAGCGCTGATGATTGGGAACGTGAACAAGAAACATTATTTGTTTTGCAAAACGGCGAACTGATGCAGCAAATTGCAGCTTCTCTCGAAACTCATAACCGTAGCCAAGGTTATAAGCCGACCAAAGAGCAGATGGATGAGATCACTAGTATTTGAAGGGAGTACTTGGGAGGCATATGAGCAAATGCGGGAAAAAGACAAAAAACTGCATAAGGCGCTATGTAAACTTCTGAAAGAAATGCTTCGCTCTGACGATCTATCTACAGGTTTAGGTAAGCCAGAACCTTTGAAGCATAATCTTGCTGGACTTTGGTCTAAGCGCATATCTCAGAAAGATCGTTTGATATATAGATTTGACGATAACTCGATTTATATCTTCGCTATTGGCGGGCACTACGATCAGTCTTAATGTTCTAAGCACGTTAACCAAGATTTCCAGCTGGCTTGATGTCAAGTACTGTTTATACCTAATAGTGATAACGACAGGATATAACCGTGATATGACTATCACTAACGGCATAGACAAGACGATTGGATTCATCCACTCGTCTTGACCAAAAGCCTGATAAATTTTCTCTTAAAGGTTCAGGTTTACCGATCCCCTCAAATGGTGAGCGCTTAGTGTCGGTGATTAATTTATTAATTCTTTTAAGCGTTTTTTTATCTTGCCCTTGCCAGTATAGATAATCAGCCCATGAATCATCGGTCCACGCTAACAATCTAGTCATTTAATATTTCACGTTCAATCACTTGTGCTGATTTGAATTGTTCAATAGAACGAGTTAAATGAGCTGCGTTAGCCGGTGATTTTAATAAATGAACCGTTTCCATCAAGCTGTTGTAATGATCCATTGACATGACAACAGCATTTCCAGAATCTCTACGTGTAATTATCGTATAGTCAGCATCATTGACGACATTATCAAGTACAGATTTAAGCCCATTTCTTGCCTCAGTAAAAGATACTATTCTCATCGTACTCTCCTTTATTAGTTGTACAGTTAATAAGACAAGTCTAACTAAGAATATTGACTTGTGCAATATTAGGTACATGTTTAATTCGCTGGGCTAAAAAGTATTGAGTGAGCTTGATAATTATTTCTTATTTCAAGCCATTTCAAGTGTGCCTGTAGGTTGGTCATAAGTAACGCAGTAATTACTGGGTATTTATTAAAGCGCTTATCCATCCACGTTAACTTAATTCTATTTCGATTTAACTGTTACAAAAATTCGCTATATCTAAAATTAAATTTTAAAAAAATGTTGCTTATGTTAGGATCTAAATAATAATCAATATCATTTAGATTTACTTTGGAGTTCTAAGCAGCATGGCAAACCGTTATTCTTTACAAAGAAAGCCCTTAAGTCACTTAATATCAATAGCATTAATGGCCGTATCAACTTCGTCATATGCAGCTGAAAACGGTGCAGGAGTGCAGTTGCCTAGCATTGTTGTCGAAGACTCTACTCTTATTCAACCACAATCTAGTGAGGAAACAGGCGAGTATAAAATTTCAGAAAGCCGCGCTTCGACAAAGTTGAATATGTCGGTCAAGGATACGCCACAGTCAATAAGTGTGATGACTAGGCAGCAAATGGATGATTTTGAGTTGGTTACATTGAACGATGCATTGAACTTAACGCCAGCAGTTAATGTTGAGCAAAGCGAAACAGATCGTACTTATTACACCTCTCGTGGTTTTAGTGTGACCAACTTTCAAGTGGATGGCTTGGCGATTCCGAGTTCTTTCGACTATCCAGTAGTCTCCGGTGATGTTGATACGGCTTCATATGACAGGATTGAGGTGCTACGCGGTGCCAATGGACTTATGGCGGGTTCTGGTAACCCTGCTGCTACGGTCAATTATATTAGAAAACGACCTACAACTGACTTTCAAGCCTCTGTAAAAGGCACGGTAGGATCATGGGATCGTTACCGTGGCGAGGCAGATGTTTCAGGGAGTTTGAATGAAGATGGCACAGTAAGAGGTCGGTTTGTAGCCGCTTATGAAGATAAAAATTCGTATTTAGATCGGTACAGTAAAGATCGCGAGGTGTTTTATGGGGTGCTTGATTTTCAGTTGTCTGATTCCACTAAATTGACCGTTGGCCATAATTACCAGATGGATAATCCAAATGCTGTGCTCTGGGGATCGCTACCATTAGCTTATAGTAATGGTAACTCCGTAGATTACAAAGCAAGTGCAAGCACTTCGCCTGATTGGACATATTGGTCTAATCGCACCAACGATACATTCGTTGAGTTGCAATCTCATTTCAGCAACGGCTGGCAAACTACCGCACAAGCATCGCGTGTTAATACGCAGTCTCGCAGTAGCTTATTTTACATTTCTGGCAACCCTGACGTAGCAACAGGCAGTGGCTTATTTGCAAGTACGGGTGAATACGATATTGATACCACAAGTTATATTGCAGATGTGTATGCATCGGGTCCTTTTACATTAGCAGGCCGTGAGCACGAATTGGTTTTTGGGGGCCAGTGGGCTAAATCTGATAGTGACTATTCAGGGATAGCTGGACCTAAATCAGCTGTGACACTCGATCAAGCATTATCAGGTAGTCGCGCTAAGCCGCAGTTTGGTGAACATGTTGATCAAGGTGCTATTGATGCTTCACAGCGTAGTGTTTATTCTTCTGCAAGACTAAATTTTACCGATAATTTGAATTTTATTATTGGTACACGGTTTCTTGATTATGAGATGGCAGATACCACTTATGGTATTGATGAAAAACGTGCCGCAAATGAGTGGATCCCTTATTTTGGCGCTGTCTATTCGTTGACAGACAGCTTGAATGCCTATGCTAGCTACACTGAAATATTCCAGCCTCAGAGCAAAGCCGATATTAATAACAAGTTATTAGATCCTGCTGACGGTCAGACTTATGAGATCGGTCTTAAAATGGATTTGAATGATAAACGCGCATTGGCTTCAGTGAGCCTCTTTCAAACCCAGCAGAATAACGTAGCCGAAATAGCGGGCGTTACTTCAAGTTTACAAAACTATTATTCAGCTGAAGATGGCGTAACCAGTAATGGTATAGAGCTAGACTTAAGCGGTGAAGTAGCTCAAGGGCTTCAACTAATGGGTGGATATACTTATGTACAAGTTGAAGATGCAGATGGAGAACGCACAAAAAGATATCTACCTAAACAAAGTTTTAAACTAGCCTCGACTTATCAACTACAAAGCATGCCAAAACTAAAAATAGGAACAAATGTTAAATGGCAAACTGAAATTGAAGACAGCGCCACCGAAGTGAAGCAGGGTGCATATGCTGTTTGGGGCGCGATGGCGAGTTATCAGTTATCACCAAAATTAAAAACAACATTGAATATCGATAATATATTGAATAAACAGTATTTTAATAGTTTTTATGGCGGTTATGGACAGTCTTACTATGCACCAACACGCAGTGCAACGGTGTCAATGAAGTATGACTTTTAAATAATTTAAGTCTTCAATAGAGCAAAATATAAATTGTTAAGCGGTAAATGTAGTGTATATACATACTACATTTACCTCGTTTACTTTTATTAATTATAGATTTAGCATACTCAAGATAGATCTAACGAAATCGCTACCACTTTCAGTGAAAAAATAGGAAAGGGCACCAACGTTTATTAAAACCGTGAACCAGAACATCGATTTGAACTCCGACTTACTGGATTTATGCCTCAGTTTATTTTGAGCGTAAAACGCACCAGGCCAACCGCCAATAATGGCAAATAAATGAAGCGTACTTTCTTGTATTCGCCATTGCCCATTTTTTGCAGCACTTTTATCTAAAGCGTAAGCCACGAAAGCTATTATGCTTGTGACTATATAAATAGCTAACACATGAATAGGTAGCTTTCCTAAGTAAGTCACAGCAACTAAGAAAATCCAAAATCCTACAGTAAAAAGAGTGCCAAGCTTCCTATCATTGCGTTTACCCTTACTCGTTAAACTTACTCGCCGAGGAAACGAAATTTTAGCGGCTTTATATCGACCATCTTTTTCCTGCACTAAATCATAAGTAATAATATCGCCGTTAACCGGTCTTCGATTAGCCCTATCGAACGATTTAATATGGACAAATGATTTATCGCCGCCACCATTAGGTTCTACAAATCCGTAGCCTTTACCATCATTCCAGTTTGTTATCTTTCCTTGGTATCGCATCCATACTCCTTTATGTCTAATGGCTTAATAAACCTGTCGAAACTGACCGCCATTGATTCACTTTCATGAGTACGATGGCACGCTAACGTATATTGTGGGTAATTTAATCTTTCTTTTACCATTCCCCATCCAAAACAACTAGTTAATCTGAAAGACTAATTAGCATAATTACTGTTTTAAACCTTTATAAATACTAATTGAAAATGATTCTCATAAGCATTAATATACGTGCTTTATTTTTCGATATGGCTGGCCTAGATGACGTTAAAAACTTCCTTAGTAATGATGCAAGCTTTAGGAGCCATTGTCTTTTCAACTTTAACTCTTGCCGAAAACACCATAACAAACGACAACGCTCTTCATGACACAAACGAGCAAAATAGCGATGGGGCAAATATAGAGCTTGAAACACTTCAGGTAGAAGGTCGCGCACTTTCTTATTACAAAGAAGACGAAGCTACTTTAGCCACAAAAACAGCAACGCCAATCGACAAAACACCACAATCTATTCAAGTCGTGACAGAAGCGCTTATCGAAGACCAAGGTGCGAGACAGATCACCGATTTATATCGCTCAATTTCGGGCATGTCTCAAAACAATGTCTCTAACGTGACATTACGTGGTTTTAGTCAAGATGAAATTTTATACGACGGCATGCGTGGCGACCCTTTCAGTGGTTTTTCTATCCCACAGCTTTTCACTATCGAGCAAGTACAGGTTTTAAAAGGTCCTGCTGGTGCATTATATGGGGCTGGTGAACCTGGTGGTATCATCAATTACGTGACTAAAAAGCCGACGTATGAGCAAAAAAACACGTTAAAATTCAGCACGGGAAACAAAGATTTCCTAAGCGGGAGCATTGAATCATCAGGTCCTGTCAATGAAGAGGCATCACAACGTTATCGTGTTGGTGTGTATTCTGATGGACAAGATTCTTATCGAAATAACGTCGAAGAAGAAAACCGGATTATTGACCTTGGTTATGCTTGGGATATCGATAGTAACAATACCTTAAACCTTCAATTTACAGACATTAATCAGCATATTTCTGGCGCTCGATTACGTGGCATTCCCACTGACGATGATGGCAAGTTTTTAGCCGATACCTCATGGAACTCCAATTCATCTAGAGATTATCAAGAATTAGATGCCCAAGTTCTTCAAGCTAGCTTAGATCATGATTTTAATTCATGGCTCACCAGCAATATTACTTTACGTTACTTTGAGAATACTGAGACACAGAAATATCATGAAGTAACGGGTATATCATCAACAGATAGTGATGAAGTGAAGCGCCAATATCGTGATCAAGTACGAAATAAAAAAGGAGCGATGATCGCAGGTAATCTAATTGCAGAAAAAGGCAACCACACTATTTTAGTCGGTGCAGATTATTATCATCTGTATAGTGACTTCGTTTACTATCGCTCTAATGCAAGTTCAGGTGTTTCAAATTTAAGTCTTAGCAATCCTCAATACACAGACAACGTTAGCGACTATACAATGCCGCTTTACAAAGACGAGGAAAACGTTTTACAACGCATTGGTATATTTGCACAAGATCAATGGGCGATCACTGACAAGCTGGACTTAACTGCCGGCGTTCGTGTTGATCGTTACGAAGAGAAATACACCGATAAAACCTCCGACACAGAAACCAATTACAACGATATAGGTTACTCGACCCGCATCGGCGCAACGTATGAGATTAATCAGCACATTAAGCCTTATACATCGATATCGACAGGATTTGTACCACAATCCGCTTCTGACCAAGAGTCATCTAGTCAAGGTTATTTTGACCCTGAAGAAAGTCATCAAATTGAAGCAGGCTTGCGTACTTATTGGCTAGAAAATAAGCTGAATGTCAATATTGCCACTTACCGCATTATTCGTGAAAACATCTTACAGACAGATCCAAATGACAGTGACTTACTGATTTCAGTCGGTAAAGTTCGTAGTCAAGGTATTGAAATTGATGTAATGGCGGACATTACGTCTCGTTGGGTGGCAAACTTAAGCTACGCCTACAACGATACAGTAGTGAAAGATTCTACCGATGCAGACATTCAATTCTCGCACAATGACCGCTTTGCTAATACACCATACAATCAACTCGGCCTTTGGACTCGCTACGACTTTCCTAGCATAGATTCATCAATTGCTTTCGGAGCAGATTACGTTGGTGATCAGATTAATCGTCAAGGTCAAACGGTCAAACCGTATGCTATTTATGACGCATCTTGGCAAACTCAATATAAGGATTGGAAACTCCAACTAAACATCAAAAATCTCTTTGATAAAGAATATGCTGTTAGCGGTTTTACAAAAACAAATGGATCATTCGTCGGTGAACGTCGCCGGGTTTATTTAACTGCCGCGTACGATTTCTAACTTAAGAATAAATCAAAAGGGGTAAGACTGCTTAGGTTCTAGATTTTTTGATTTCTGAACGAGGACCGTTGCACATTTTTTAATGTACGCTACCATGCTTACATTAAATAACGTTTTCATCCGGATTTTTTTTGAATACACAAATTAGAAAAGCTTGTCGCTTTAGCCTTAGAAGACTCTCACAGGTCGTATCTATTTTTTGCATAGGTAAAAAAAATCGAGAACAGTGCAGGGAGTGGTTTGATCACAAAATCATTGCCCTCTATAAAAATGATATTCAAGGCTTTATCGATCGGTATCCTCGCGTGTGGAGTGAAGAGGAGACTATAAAGCACCTAATTGATAATAGAAGTAGTATCTGCCGTTTTGGGGATGGTGAATTTAAATTGATGGTAGGGGAAAGGCATAAATCCTTCCAAGATGTAAATCACACATTAAATAATCGCATGGCAGAAGTTCTGAACAGTAACCATTCCAATATTCTAATTGCAATACATCCTGTACGTGACTTTGAAAGTTTAGGTCGTATTTGGCAGAAGTTCATAATTCGTATAGGTCAGCCTGTTTTAAATATGCTGGATGAAAAGCGTACTTATCCCTCTATGGGTGTCTTTCGCAACCTGCCTAAAAACGCAAAAGCAGATTTGGTGGCACGGGTACGTCTTATTAAGCAGCTATGGGAAAATCGAAAGATAGTACTTGTGGTAGGTAAAAATAGCCGATTTACATTTGAGCAGGAGTTATTCAATAATGTTCAAACAGTAGATTATATATATGCTCCGCCGAAAAATGCATTTGAAGAATATGACAATATTATTCAAAAGGTTCGGGCTTACAATAAAGAGGAGTATTTAATACTCTTAGTGCTCGGGCCAACCGCAACAATTATGGCCTATGATTTAGCGTTAGAAGGTTATCAAGCAATAGACTTCGGACAAATGCCGGGTACATACAAGCAAGTTAAAAAAGAGTTATTCGGTGATGCAAGTACCTCATTACCAGAACTTTCCTCATAACTGCTCTTGTCAATCAAAGCCTGAATTTTCTAGAGGATTTTCAAAATCAATCCCTTACGGCCAGTTAAAAAATCAAAAGAGGGTCAGTTTCTGACCGATCCCTACAAATTTTCGGTTGTTAAACATTGAGGTGTTTAGCGTATAAAAATCAAGTTGGCTGACCCCTTGATTTTTTGCCTTATGTCTAATGCTTTAATTAAGTCTTACCTCGTTGGTTCTAGGTTAAAATCAACCTTAAAAAGAAACAGATGATTAGCTGTCCTATGGAAGAACTCGTTAAGAATTTATCTGTATGGATGAGCATCTGACTGAAATAGAATTTCTTCGATAGAGAAATTTTCCTTTAATAATTTTCGGAGCCCTTCCTTTGCTTCTTTTAAGAGTTGGTTTTGTTGGATAATCATACTTTCAAATTCTTTGGCTGCTTTGTTATCTTCCCAGCCAATTGAAATTTCTTCGAAATCACTTGAGAAATCATCAAAAGCAGAACTTGGCCAATAGTGCTTTTCTCCAGATGCCAATGCTAGTTTTGTTCGCTCATACATAGAGTCCATATCGACAGCCTGCATTTTACCGAGTGGGCGTTTTAGCAAAACTCTTGAAGATTCGGGCGATCGATCCCACTCAATTGAGTTTGAAAGAAAACTCAAAAAATCACCTTTTCCTCTATATAAAGAATGACAGCATTCAGCTAGTACCGGATCAATAATTTCCAATCCACCATACAATTCATTTCCCAAATCTATGAAGCTATTTGTGGTGAGTTCGACTTCATGTGAATGGCTGTTCAGAGCATGTATTACGGCGCTTGCATCGCCACTATGTTTAAAATGATTGAGTGTTTGAATAAAACTTTCAGTAACATCATCTAGCGCTTGAACTGAGTAATAAAGCTTTGTAAGAGCTCGGCAAGCTTTCCGGTGCTTGTCAAAAGGTATAGATACTAGCGAGTCAATAGATTTATTGACAATAAAAGAAACTACTTTTCCTACTATGCCTTCTGCGATAAGCATTGTACTTCCTTAATATTAATAACTTGATTTTCAGTGGAACTATAATCGAAGTGGTCAGACTCCTTTGATTTCTTAAACAAATGTGATTTCATTTTCAATCAAGTCTGACCTCATTGTTTCGTGCATTGTTTCTATTATTTATTTGCCATAGCCAAAAAATCGTAAGACTTCTATTATTGCCACAACCAAAGTTGATAAACCTCCTAAAATAATCGCAGTATTCAAGTAGCCTTCGAGTTCGATTTTTTTCTTTATATGTATGCGCTCACCAAGCCAATAAAGATTGTTGTGTTCGTCTAGTCCCAAATTATCAACCTCATCGATTGTTATGCTTTTAATTTCCGGCATGGAAAAGATTCCTCGTGGTTTATAAATAAATGAAATCAATGAGTCAGACTCAATTGAACTATGAATCAGTGGTGGCAAGACAGTTAGAATTTAATTGTATTAGCCATCTTCAAAACTCTGGCTCTAGATATTACATCAATCAATGTCTCTTCGGCATAGTTTTCAACAATGTTATTGATCTCTCTTAAATAAGGCATCAAGCGTTCTTTGTCTTTCGCTTTAATATCATATTGATTAAGCGTTCTAAGTACGGCTATCGACGCAGTGTTTAAGCTTTTATTGTATCTTGGATATGCATTCACGCTCGTCGTCGGTAGTCCTAGTTTTTCCATGACTTGTTGTATGACATCACCTTTATATTCAAAAGCTAAAACCTTGTTTTGACCAAACACGATTTGGCATTCATCAATAAAGCCTTGGTAGTCTAAATGTTGAGAAAACCATTTGATGTCTAACATCTCGGCAAACGATAAGTCTTTGCCATAACACGGGTTATTTTCAACTTGTGGGTTGCGAATACATTGTTTGTAATAGTTTTCGATAAAGTCGAGTGGTTCACGAAACCATGCCCATATTTCAACGTCGAGATGCTTTGCTAGCTCAGCCAACATGTCTTTTGATTCGTCAGGAAAATCCCACCAGTAATTATAAATACCTTCAGATGACAAAATGATGGTGTGGGTCTCTTGTTTAACTTGTGACATGATATTTCTAAGGTTTTCTAGAAAATTTTCGACATGAGTGGTGACTAGGTTTTTTTCAAACCATTGGTGTTTAGGGGCATTGGGATTGTTTAGACTTTTATGATTATGTGGATAAAGAATGCCTTTTCTTCTGAGTTTGCTTTGTTTTTTATCGAGATAAGATTGAATGCTGGTGGTGCCGGTTTTTGGCGTGCCAGCATGAATGATTAATTTTAATGCTTGCCCGTTAAATGGCTTTAATAACTCAGTGAGTTCGTTGGCAAAATAGGTGCTTGGTTTTATCATGACAGTTAATCACAAGCCTTTAATATAGATGAGCAGATGAAATCGATAGTTGATTTTATGCTATGTGCTGTCGCATAGCTTGAGTTTGTCTACTATTAGCATGTCAGCATAGATTAAAAAATTAGGAAAAATAGATGCTAAAGCCTGTAATACAAGAAGAAACGACCGGATGCGGAATTGCATCTGTTGCGAATATTTTGGGGAAAACGTATTCGGAAATGAAAGCGATAGCCAATGCGATGGGTATTTATGCCGATGATAAATCGCTTTGGTCTGATACACAGTATGTAAGGAAAATGTTGGCGAAATTTCATGTTGACGTGTCTGCTCATGAAATTCCTTTTAAGTCTTGGGGCGCATTACCTGATCTTGCATTACTGGCCATTAAACATCACCAACAAGATGATAAAAATTTTTGGCACTGGGTTGTGTTTAAACGAGTAGAAGGCCAAGCTGTTGTGCTAGATTCGGCAAACTATTTATCATCAAATAGTCGCACAGACTTTGATGACATGCAGCCCGAATGGTTTATTGAAGTGATAAATCAACCATAAGATGATTAAATCTGTCCGCACAGATATCAACCTAATATGAGGTTATACTTATTACGATGATTCTCGATATTTCTATTAGTCTACAAACCTGCATGTTAACTCACGATGGTGATTTGCTATTCGAAGCGCCGGTGTCTACTGCTTTAAATGGTGCTGGTGAACAAAAAGATAGTGGTTGCACGCCGCGAGGTTTACATGAAATTCGTGCATTTATTGGTGCAGGTTTGCCCGAAAACACGGTCTTTAAAGGTCGCAGGCCTACCGGTGAAATATATACGCCTGAACTGGGCAGGCAATTTCCCAAGCGTGATTGGATCCTGACACGAATTTTATGGCTTAGTGGACTCGAATTGGGCAAAAATCGTTTGGCAAATGTTGATACAATGCAGCGTTTTATCTACATCCATGGTTGCCCTGATAGTTTGCCGATGGGCGAGGCTTTGTCTCATGGTTGTATTCGTTTGCATAATAAAGATTTGCTGACGCTATTTGATCTGGTTGTGCCAGGTACGCGTGTGTATATTCATGAATAAAGGGTTGGAATATGACATTAGGCCCATTAATGGTCGATGTGCTTGGTTTGGAACTAAGCGAACAAGAACGTGACATATTGCGACATCCACTGGTCGGTGGTGTCATCTTATTTAGTCGTAACTACGAATCTCCTGAACAAGTGGCGGCATTAACTGCCAGTATTCGTGCCTTGCGTGAACCACATCTGATTATTTCAGTTGATCATGAAGGCGGGCGAGTTCAACGTTTTAGAACAGGTTTTACTCGTTTGCCGCCGATTGGTTCATTAGGCAAACACTATAAGCAACATCCTCAACAAACATTAGAATATGCCGAAAAAACGGGTTGGTTAATGGCGGCGGAATTACGTGCCGTTGGCGTCGATTTTAGTTTTGCACCGGTTTTAGATTTGGATTATGGCGTAAGTGAAATCATTGGTGATCGTGCCTTTCATCGTGATCCTGAAGCCGTAGCATCCATGGCTTATGCCTATATTCAAGGTATGAAACGAGCGTGGATGCCAGCCGTGGGCAAACATTTTCCCGGTCATGGCGCTGTTGAAGTTGATTCACACTTAGGTTTGCCGGTTGATTCACGTCATTTTGAAGATATGATTAAAGCCGATATTTTGCCGTTTAGTCGTTTATGTAAAACAGAATTAGCAGGCATTATGCCGGCGCATATTGTGTATGAACAATGTGATAGTTTGCCTGCCGGGTTTTCACCATATTGGATTAAAGAAATACTACGCGATCGCTTAGGTTTTCAAGGCGCAGTATTGAGTGACGATCTCAGCATGGAAGGTGCGGCGATAATGGGTAATTCTTTAGAACGTGCAGAAGCGGCATTAGATGCAGGTTGTGACATGGTTTTAGTGTGTAATAAACCAGAAAGCGTCATTCAAGTAATTGATGGTTTGAAAGTAAAAGATGATGCGTTGAGACATATGCGACTGGTGCGTTTACACGGTCGACATGGCATGGAACGAGAAGAATTATTCGCCAGTGAAGAATGGAAAGAAGCGGCAAATATGATATTGGAATATGCGCCTGATCCGGAAAGAACCTTAATCTAGCATGAGATGGATGTTAAAAATTTGTCAGTTATTGATGGCTGACAAACGGCAAAATGAAGTTATTGTCGATAGTGCCTTTGGTCAGATGAATCTGTCTGATTTTAAGCTTTTACATAGTAACTTGAGTGAAACGATATGACGGCCGAGTTTGTCCATTTACATCTGCATACTGAATATTCTTTGGTGGATGGTTTAGTTCGAATTAAACCGTTAGTCGCCGCCGTTGCGGATGCTGGCATGCCAGCGATTGCAATTACGGATCAGCATAACTTTTTTGCCACAGTGAAGCTTTATACAGCCGCGCAACGAGCTGGATTAAAACCCATTATTGGTGCCGATGTACGATTACGCGATCCTGATGATATTAAAAAAAGCAGTCGTTGTGTGCTGCTTTGTCAGGATATGGTTGGTTACCATAATCTTTCTCGATTGTTATCTCGTGCTTATATGGAAGGCCAACATCTCGGTGTGCCGATGCTGGATTTGGCGTGGTTGAATGGTCAAAGTGATGGTTTGATCTGTTTATCTGGCACGCGTGATGGGCTTTTTGGACGATCTTTACTCAATAATCTGTCCGATGAAGCGGATGCGATTGCCACACATTGGCAAACCTTATTTCCCGATAGATTATATGTAGAACTCGTTCGTACTGGTCGTGAAGATGAAGAACGTTATATTAATGCAGCGTTAGATCTTGCGATAAAACATGATTTGCCAGTGGTTGCTACTAACGATGTACGCTTTTTAGTCACTGACAATTTTGAAGCGCATGAAGCAAAAGTATGTATCAATGAAGGCCGTTTATTAGACGATCCTCGTCGTCCACGTAATTATTCGCCAGAGCAGTATTTACGTACACCTGCCGAAATGATCGACTTGTTTAGTGATATTCCTGAGGCAATTGAAAATACCATTGAGATTGCGAAACGCTGCAATCTTGAACTGACGTTAGGCGAACATTTCTTACCTGATTTCCCTGTGCCAGAAGGCATGACGATTGCCGAATTTTTTAGCCAAGAATCGTTTGAAGGTTTAGAAGAACGCTTGCCAGTGTTATTTCCCGATCCTGATGTGTTGGCTGATAATCGTAAAGAATACGAAGATCGCTTGCAGGTTGAATTAGACGTAATTAATGAAATGGGCTTTCCCGGTTATTTCTTAATCGTTGCCGATTTCATCAAGTGGTCTAAAAACAACGAAGTTCCGGTTGGACCTGGACGGGGTTCAGGTGCGGGTTCTTTAGTGGCTTATGCCTTAAAAATTACCGATATTGATCCGCTGCAATACGATTTGTTATTTGAACGATTTTTGAATCCTGAGCGGGTATCGCTACCGGATTTTGATATCGATTTTTGTATGGAAGGCCGTGATCGCGTTATCGAATATGTATCACAGCATTATGGTCGTGACCATGTATCGCAAATTATCACCTACGGTACGATGGCTGCCAAAGCGGTATTGCGTGATGTCGGTCGGGTTTTAGGTTTTCCATATGGTTTAGTGGATGGTCTGGCTAAATTAGTGCCGTTTGAAATAAAAATGACCCTGACTAAGGCGATGGAACAAGAGCCTTTGTTAAAGGAGCGTTACGAAAAAGAAGAAGATGTTAAAACCTTAATTGATCTTGCTTTGCAGCTAGAAGGTTTGACGCGTAATGTCGGTAAACATGCTGGTGGTGTTGTTATTGCGCCCAAAGCATTGACTGAATAC
>LAZR01000882.1_pt1 | contig 20499 bp, 31 predicted proteins | sample 329461 | NCBI WGS metagenome assembly LAZR01 (sample SAMN03002196, study PRJNA259156) | marine sediment metagenome | biome: sea floor; feature: Hydrothermal impacted sediments; material: marine sediment; isolation source: Loki non-amplified sample from Loki's castle hydrothermal vent sediment ...
CTCGTATCGGAGGGTGAGAGGCAGGCCGCTTCGACATACTGCTGGAAGTGTCAGGCTGTGGGGAGTATGCCCGCACGTATCAGAGGAGAGAAGGAAGCAGCCACCTGTCCCGTATGTGACGAACGGTGGCTTGTATTTACTCCCGACTACATAGTAGATGGGATCATCCATGAGGCTAAGGAAACCCGTAAGAGTAGGAAGAATGGCCCTGAGTCTGCACCGTGGTGGATTGACCAGCTAAGGACATACTTCGCCTTTGCTAAGCTAGCGCACTGGACCACTGCCCCCTATGCACGGATCGTAGCCAAATGGCTAATGGGGGATTATGGCTCACGTAAGAAGGGCTGGAAGCCGAAGCCCCCACAAGCAGCACTGGATGCCTATCGTGTAGTGTTCAACCCTGATCGCCTACCCGATTGGATTAAGGAGTTGCATCGGCGGAAGATGATTACCGAAGGGTCGGAAATGCCCCCCCTTACTGGAATGGAGGAGGGCGCTAGAAGCCCGGCATATACGTGGGAGTGCAGCAGTTGTCAGGTTGGTGCGCTAATAGATTGTGAGAATTATATTTGGGACGCAGACGGGAAGGAAAAGAATACAGAGGTAGAGGTTGCTAAGGTTAAAAGTAAGGCGGACAAGCAATATATTACACAGGCTGAACACATTGCTAAGGATGAAACTACGTGGAAACTAGATACCGTGCCAGAAGATCAGCTAGCAAATTGGGAGGCGGAAGGCGGTGCTAGTGGAACAGAAGAAGCAAGGAAGCAGAGCAGACCGGATGATGTTACATAGGAGGTGAAGATGCCAACAGTTGAAGAGGTACAGGAAAAGTATGGGGCAATCAAAGCCGTAGATATTGTGGCGAATGGTGATCCGATTACGTTTGCTACATCTGTAGAGGGCTTAGAGGGGACAGGGAAGACCTACTTCGGATTACTTACCTGTCCCACGCCTATCGTGCATGTGAACTTTGGGGACAGAGATGCTACACCGCTTCTTTATGATATGAGCGCAGAGCGTCGTGAACGCACCGTCCTATATGCGTTCCACGCAAAAGGAAGCGGAGGATGGACGCGCCCGGAAGGTAAGGATGCACTACATGCGTTAGCAGAAGTGGCGCAAGAACATCTATCGGATGGCAAACTTGCTGGAGGAACGTTTATCATAGACTCAGGCTCTACATTTTGGGATGTAGTGCAGGAAGTATATGTAGCGCCTGAGCAGGAGAAGCGAGAGAGAGAAGGGGGGAAGAAGCGGGGCGGACTGGAGTATGGGCAGGCTAACCTCATCGTATCTGGTGTCCTGAATTGGATCAAGAATCAGGGCGCGTTTCTTATCATTACGCATACGAAGGCGCAGGAGTGGGACGCACAGGGACCGATACCTGGGAAATATAGGGCGAAGCAGAATAACAAGGTGCCGTATATTGTAGAGGTTCGCCTAGACCTGACGAAGGAGTGTAGTACCTGTAGTGCTCCTGATTGTAGAGCGCACGTAGGACGGAAACACTTTGGACAATTCCTGAAGTTCGGTCGGGATACGGCACTGGAGGGGATGAAGTTGGAATCTCCTACGTTTGAGATGGTGTACAGTTTCTATGCGAGGGGGAAGTTTCCTAATGAGGAGGCGTTACGATGATCTGTCCACGGTGTAACGGAGATCGTACAGTGCAGGGTTATATGTCCAGGACATGGGAACGAGAGTGGGTTACAATAGACTGTCATTGGTGTGGTGGGGTTGGCACCGTGCGCCAGACAGACGAACACGTTGACAAATTACTGAATGCATTGGCAGATATTGCTACTGTTTGTATAACCACACTGAAAGATTGGGAGGTATGCAATGTCGAACGTACTACCTAAGTCTACTTTAATGCTGATGGCCTATCGTGAGGTCCTCCCCAAGACTCATATGTCTATAGTCCGTGACCTCCGCCAATGGCCCCAGCTCGGCCTAGCGTGGGCAGGGAATGATCCCCTCATCATCCGCAGTAGATCGATAGCAGCCAGTCAGTTCTTGGAAGACCCACGATATGGGGATATCCTTCTCATGTGTGACCATGATATCTCATGGGATGAAGGGAGTTTACAAAAACTTGCGGAGTCAGCATGGGATAAGGGCGCAGTCGTAGCAGCAATACACTCTAAGCGGGCATTCGGCCTCGATCTTACCTTCCGCCCAACTCTCGACATGGATACACAAGTTATGATCACAATTGGTAAGGATGATACGATTGAGTGTGACTATGTATCCACAGGGCTGATTGCAATCCCCCGTACCATACTTGAGGAATTGAGCCGTACCCTTCTTGAAACGGACGGCCTGTATTGGCCGTTCTTCTTTCTCCATGGCAATAGGCTTAGTGGGGACTGGGCCTTCTGTGATTTAGTATATGAAGTATTAGGTAAGGAGAGAATCTTCGTCCACACTGGCCCCCGTGTTGGGCATACAGGAGAGCACGTGTATGAGGTAGGGGATAAGCTAGTGCGAACTGCTGAACCTGTGCAGATTATACCAGGAGACACTGAGTAAATGGCTGTTCCAACACTTGCTTGGGTACTACCACGGCCACGACAAGACGCCTATCCCGGAAGCTGGCCGCTCCATTTCGAGAAAAAGTTAGTACGTGTATTAGATAACCCCCACCCTATACTTAATCAATTTGGGGGTATGGCTGAGTATGGGCTTCGTATAGATATGCGGCGTACACATCCTTACTCTAATCATCCGAACTTGGCTTGGACGCCACCTGATGTGCAAGGAGATGCCCATAGATTGCCCTTTAAGGACAACGTGTTTATGCTTACTATTGCTGACCCTCCGTATAGCGCAGAGGAGTCGGCGCGTATGTACAAGACGCCCCCTATTGTTTACAAGGATTATATACGGGAAGCCGTTCGTGTAACACAGGTTGGTGGTTTCATTGCGTCTTATCATGTAACTGTAACACCTCGCCCAGATCAAACTGAATACTTCATGCGTATCCTTGTTGCAACGCGGGTGTGGCATCGGCTGCGGGCTTGCTGTATTTTTAGAAAGGTGTCAGATGACCAAAGCTAAGGCTACTCCCACCGCGCCCCTCATCATCGTAGATGACCGTGAACCAGAGCACATGGCTGTCTCCCTCCAATCCTACGGCTTACAAGCAGTAGTAAGTAGGTTACAGTATGGAGACTATGCCTTCTTTGCACATGGGCTAACCGTTCTCATTGAACTCAGCACGGTATCCGATCTCCTTGGTAAGCTCACGTCTAAACGCCTAGTAGCACAGGCACACGGCCTGGCAAATACAGGGGACATCGCCTTTATCATGGTACGTGGGAGGTACACAGAGGACGCAGGACAGGTAGCGTACCAGGCACCTAAGCACCCGCAAGCTGACAGTAACGGGTGGGTACGGTCAGGCTGGAACTGGGATTCCTTCCAGGCTATCAAGGCTGATGTGATGCTTCTAGGTATAGACTTCATCGACTGTCCTAATGCTGGTGATGCAGCTAGGGAGATTGCACGGCTTGCTGTGAACTTGTCAAAGAGTGAGCATAAATGGTTGAGGCAGCGGACTAGGCCAGAGGTACTGACGTTGGATGGGGAGTATAAGAATGCAGTATGGAGCCTGTGTGCGTTTGATGGTATTGGGCCTGAGACTGCAACAGCGATGTTAGAAGAGTATGGTAGTGTGTTGGGTATATACATTGCTGCGACAACGCTACCTGCTAAGGACTTTTGTAGGACGGTAGATGGTCTTGGCCCCAAACGTGTGAAGGCATTTGTTGAGGAGATTACAAAGAAATGGCAATGAAGATACAGTTGATTGGATCACTCCGAAACCCGAAAGTACCCCTTCTTGGTAACCGCCTTCGTGCTGCTGGGTTTGATGTCTTCGATGACTGGTGGGGTGCGGGCGAGCGGGCCGACGATTGTTGGCAGCAATACGAGGTGACACGTGGGAGGTCATATGTTGAAGCCCTCTATGGTGAAGCAGCAGACAATATCTTTTATTGGGACAGGGAACATATGGACGCTGCTGAAATAGCAGTCCTCCTATTGCCCGCAGGGAAGTCGAGCCACTTAGAGTTGGGATATATGATTGGACAAGGGAAGCCGGGATACGTGGTGTTTGATCGAGAGCCTGAGAGGTTTGACCTTATGTACAGGTTTGCTAATGGAGTATTCTTCCATGAAGACGATCTCCTTAACATGTTAGCGGGTGGTGATATATGCCATACTTAGGGCTTGAGACGATTCGTCGTGGTACATCAGGAGCATGTATCGAAGACTGCTTTCGGATCATCTATCCTAATGCTAAGACGGTTGCCGATCTTACATATGGGAAGGGGCGGTTTTGGAAGTGGCCATCAGATGACATGGTACTACCAGACGTTGTCAAGTTAGACCTTGAACCAATAGGGGGTGCAGAGGTCCAGGCCAGCTATTGTTACGTACCCCTTAAAGATCAGTCTGTTGAGGTTGCGATCTTTGATCCGCCTTTTATCTTCTCGCCAGGACTGCGGGGCATCATTGGTGCAAAACGCTTCTTTTTAGGAGTAACTACAGGTAATGATCCCCGTATCAACGCGCCACGTAATAGCAAACAGCTTTATCAGCAGACTGTTGTAGCTATGCAGGAGATGCGCCGTATTGCACGACATGGAATGATTCTCAAAGGACAAGACCTGATCACTTCCCAACACCCGAATTGGTGGACGTATCAGGTAATGAACATCGGAGATCGGCTATTAGGGCTGTGGCCTGAGGATGTGTTACTACAGGTAAGTCCGGCTGCGCGAATGCGTGATCCCCGCTGGAAGAATCAGTATCACTTCCGACGGGCACATGCTTATTACATCTGTTACAGGTGGGGAGACTAATGCTAAAGACTGAGATAACCTATGAATATACAATTCGCTGCACGCAATGTGACTGGTTCACAAATGATGAAGGATATGATGAGGCAGAGCTTCCCGTTCTCCCATATAGGAATGGGAAGTGTCCCAATTGTGGTCCGGCTGTTCCCCATCTCCTTAGTTGGAAGAGGAGGTTAGCCTACTGGTGGCAGAGGCGCACCCGTAAGAGGGATAACAATTGGATGGAGGAGGTTTGGGGGCCGGAGATGGCCGAACATCTTGATTTTGTGAGTACCCTTGCACCTCTGTTAAGCGATAATGCCCTTCCCTCTATTGGGGATGTAATTCAAATACCGGAGCTGAAGAATGCCAATCCAGATTGAATCCGCAGTATGTGATCGCTGTAAGCAGGAGCGTAAGTGCGCCCATGTCCTTGGCATCACAACCCTCTGTATGCCCTGTCTTGCGGATATGATGATGGCCTTATGCGAGTAGTTGACGATAAAGGATGGGAGTGGGAGGTACGGACAGGCGATCCTGTAGCCCATCTCGCATCTAAGTTACAGAAGATGGGGTTTGATAGGGTTATTCTTGCGCGTCAGACTATTAAAACTGGGATACCACAATCTCCCCCAATTATAACTGATCTAGAGCGTCATGCAGAGATACTAAAGCATGTCCCCGGCGAGCCGACAAAGCAGGCATTCCTTGAGAGAATGCTCCTCTATGACTGCATGGTGGCGGCGAATATGGTATACTTAGGAGTAGGAGAGGAGGCTAAGGTTGGCGCAGACGAAGAGACAGAAACTTGAGCAGCAGATTAGTAAGTATCTAATATGGTGGGCCGAGTTTCTTGGACTGTCCCAAACATGGGAGATATCATTTCGGCTTAACAAGTTAAAAGGCACAACCGCTGGGGGACATGCAGAAGGAGCACGGATTGAGGTACAATTCCCATACCGCCGCGTCGAAGTGTATATTGATACCTCGTATCTTGGGGGCACAGAATATGACGTTGAATACATGCTCTTACATGAGTTGCTACATATCTTTGTCATGCCCCTAGAGGTTATTCTAAAAAACCATACGAATGATGAGACTCCGGAGAGGTTTACAGATCAGATGGAAGAACTATGCGATATTGTAACACGCTGTCTCTTACGCCTGAAGTATCCCAAACGAAACGCAATTGAGGTGGTGAAGTAATGTCTACAAACCCCATGATCTGGTGCTGGTATGACAGGTGTTGCCAGTTTACACCAGGGTCACATAATGCTAAATACTGTAGCGATCATAAATGCAAGCGGAAGGCAGAGAACTCTGCGAAGCGGCTGACTGAGCCAGGCCCTAGTGATCCTGAAACCTTATGGGGGCTACAGGAACGTCGTAAGCTGCACAACCTAGATAATTCACAGGCTAAGAACGCATGGCTATTGGATAAGAGTAAGATCGGGTTCTTTGATATCGAGTCCTCGAACCTGGACGCTAACATTGGCCTGATCCTCTGCGCCTGTGTGAAGGATCGCAACGGTGAGGTGCATACGTGGGTAGCAGGGAGAGACGAGCAGGGGATCATTGACGATCACCAGGCAGTTGTGGCGATGCGTGATTATCTCGAAAGCCTAGATTATGTATGCACATATTATGGTACAAAGTTTGACATTCCCTTCGTAAACACCCGTCTCATCATCCATGGCGAACGGCCTATCAATCAGATACGCCACATTGACCTCTACTACACTGCCCGCTTTAAGTTGAAGATGCACAGCAACCGCCTAGTTGTCCTCCTTGAGACGCTCTTTGGTGAGTCGGAGAAGACGCGGGTGGTTGGCCCTATCTGGGTACGTGCGCTGGCGGGGGATCAGGAGTCAGTAGCCTACATCGTGGACCACTGTCAGATTGATGTGGAGACACTAGGACAGGCGTTTGAGAAGTTGAAAGGGTTTATTAACCTGTCGGCTAGCAGGTGGAGGCGCTATGGTGCGTCTTACTGAGGAACACTTACAGCGTGCCTATGATTACCTGAACGGTGTTCCTCTACCAGAACCGAAGCGAACGGAAGCTGAACAGAAGCGTATGGATGAGTTTATGAAGAGCATACAAAGAGCTGCAATCAGACAAATCGAACGTGAGGCGGAGATATGGGAGGCGCTGAACAAGAAATGGAAGAAGGAAGCCCTAGACAACGATTAGCCCAACATGCTATACTTCAACTAGGAGGTACGAATGGCAGAACTTTGGTATCCAAAGGCGCGTCGTCCCTACGGTCCAGATTATAAGGTATCCGGTCCCCCACAGGCTAAGAAGGGGGCAGTCTACCACTCGATGGTGTCCTCCTATGCATCTGCATATGGTAAGCTGTTGGGGCCAGCCGAAAGCTCGTGGCACTTTAGCGTGAGACAGAACGGGGCTGTGATGCAGCACTATCCCGTTACAGCATGGGCTTGGCACTGTGGAGATAGGGATGATCCGGCTGGGGAGATCAGTAACAACCGCGATCTGATCGGTATTGAGCATGAGGGCGGACCTATAGGTAACGAGTCAGAGCCTCTTACCTCTACCCAGCTTACTGCTACAGTAGAACTAACTGCTTGGCTATACCAACAAGGGCATATAGCTAACCTAAGCCAAATAGGGGATAACAAGGGGCTGTGGGAGCACCATGAGATCGTTGCAACGGCCTGCCCCTCTCACCGTATCCCCCGTCGACTGATCCGTACGCGAGTAGAACGTATTCTAACAGAGGAGGAAGATATGAGTGAGGTTCTAAACGAGCTGAAGGCGCAGGAGAAGTTCCGTAAGATTCAAGCGGTCCATGTGGCTATCGGTGCCCTTCGTGGTGCTGGCCTACCTACTGATTTGAAGAACGTTATGCTCTACTTGGGAATCAAGTAGCATGAGTACAGTCCGTGTTGCCCCTGAGAGTGCCCCCAGACAGCACACAGGCCGATTACGGGCGGAATTGCCCACCGTCACAGCTCAGGACACCTTGAGAACGGGGGGCTGTACAGAGGGCTGTGGCGCATGTTGTGAAAAGATCATCATTCCGCTCGATCCCAGGTTACGGACGCATCCGCAGAAGTTCAATGACTGGGTAAAGTGGGCCGAGCTACACGGGCTGATTATCATTGATGATCCAGAGAAGGGGAGGTTGGATGCGTTTATGTATATAGAGTGCGAGGCACTGACGCCGGATAAGGAGTGTAATTTGATGGGAACATCAGAGCGCCCTGATCTCTGTGCTGGGTTCCCCGCACGGCCCGATGAATTGGAAAGCATTAGGAACGTCTGTAGTTACGAGTTCATTGATTTGACGGAGGTAAGACATGGGGCACCTAATTAGCAGAAAGCTATTTGGAGCGGTGGCTGCGATGCTGTCGATAGTGGGTCTGATAGTAGGAGCGTTTATAACTGTGCCTACTATCGTTACTACCGATGTGCTTATGGAAGCAATCGCTGCTATCGTACTACTAGGTGGCTACCAGATAATGAAGCAAGCGGGCAATGACTAATGGACTGGACAACCATCTTTGCCCACGCTGTTATGGGTACCGTAGGTGCAACGATAGCGATCACTCTGTTCGAGCTAGTAAAGGGGCGCTAGAGGAGCAGTGTATAGGTACAGATGATCGTTGGCAGGCGATTACACAGGAGGAGGATTAGTATGGTAGCAATACCAGGAGTAGAGACGGGCTTCGTGTACGTAGCTGGCCCGTACCGTGCTCACGGGGGGGACCGCACTTGGCAGTCCTTCTATGAGATTGACCAGAACATCAACGAGGCGCGTCTGTGGGCAGGGAGATTAGCGACAGAGCAGATTCCGTTCTTCTGTCCCCACATGAACAGCGCCCACTTCGAGGTGATAGCCCCAGACGCATCACCCGACTATTGGTATGACCTCGACAACCGCCTTCTTGATCATGCTGCTGCCCTCCTCTTGATCCCAGGCTGGAGAGATTCGTCAGGTGCAAAGGCTGAGAGGGACAGAGCGCATGCTATAGAAATTCCAGTCTACAGCCATGTGATGTTTCAGAAGCTTGTGATCGACTGGAAGCAGAGCGAGCGGACGGCGGGGATTGACTCGCCTCTGCCTACAGATGAGAAGGCCGTGCCATTTGTGCCGTCATTTATACCTCATAAGTTGAGGGGTCAGGGAGGATAGGCATGCCGTATATAGATAAATCCAGACGGCTTCACTTAGACTGTGGACACTCGCCTAAAACCGCAGGGGAACTAAACTATCTGATAACGATGACGGCTGTCGAGTACCTAGAATCCAATGGTGAGAGTTACCAGAGCTACAATGACATCCTCGGCGCATTAGAAGGCGCGAAGCTGGAACTTTACAGACGGCGAATTGCTGCATATGAAGAACTAAAGATAGACCAGAATGGAGACGTATACTAAATGTCCAAGAAGAACCGACGTAACCTACTAGAGAGCCTTGCTGCACGGGTTGATCCCAAGCAGCACCGTGATCATCTCATGCAGGAGTTGACAGCCCTCAAGGAACGGGCATCACGGACAATGATCGTGGTCCAACATATTGAGAATGATCCCCATGCACAGGAAGTAGAGAAGGCCCAAGTAGAGCAGGGCTACCAACAGCTTGAATCTCTTGACTGGCGTATGGAAGATATTGAAGCACGGCTAGCAGGCATGGACGATGCTCATGTAGAGTCCATTGCTGGACCTAATCGCGCAGCAAGGCGGCTCACGAGAGATGGGCGGAACCGTAAGGCTAGGCTAAAGTATGAGGCGGGTAAGGACTTCAGCGAGGACGATGAGGATAGCGGAGACCCCGGCAGCGATCCCCCCGCCACGGGTTAGAGTCGTTCGCAATCCATGATGGTTATGTTCGTGAGTACTTAGGCTGTCTAGTATGGACGCTAGCAGCTTAGTATCCGCCGTGTGGCTGTCATCATGCCGTGCAGCCCAATCCTTTAGCTCTTGGATGTCGTTTTGGATGTCATCAAGTTCCATTATGATATTGTCGCGTTCGCATCCCCTAAGAGCAGAACTACTAGTTTTGTGTGAGTCGCACGTACGGTAGCGGTATTTGCTCCTACCACGCGACGGGCTTGGAGCTTCAAGGTGTGCTCGGCGGCTGTCAAAGCGACTAGCCACACCATCGGCATCGTCTTCCGATCATTACCAGCAGTCGCTACCTCGTAAATCATTGAGCTGCTTTCGTCTGTCCCGTCTACGTCTAAGTCCCCCGCAAATATCTCACCCTCGTGAGTTCCATCAATGTCATACATACCCACAACGAGAGCAACCGAAGCGATGGCCGGTGTGAAGGTTGTTGTACAGCCTGTAATATCAGTATCGGTAGTGGAGTTGATGGTTACATCCCCTGTACAGGCTTCGTGGATGATAACAGGGGCTAGGTAACGGGAAAGAATACTCTCATCTGGTGGTGTGAAGGTTGTTGTAACAGTTAATGCAGCGTCAATGATGACACTATCAGGTGTACGCCACGTGTCGGCTGCTGAGCGATACCACAGTGTATCACCTCCTGCAAGAATGCCTGCGCTGGACCCCGCTGTAGGAAGTTCTAACCGTCCGGCTGCATTAAGCCCTAATACATGACTAAAGCTAGCAGTTGCACTAGACTTTAGGGATATAGCAAGTACATCATTTGCGAAGGCTGATCCGTCAGTCAGCGTATCCCATAATTTGATCCGCCCACGATGGACGCCACCAATGTAGAAGTTCTCCTGCAATCCTGTAGGACGGAGTTGATCTAGCCGCACTTTAAGGGAGTTGAGTTCCTCTTCGATAGTCGGTAGTCCGATGGCCATTCTTAACCTCTAGGACTGTCTGCTATGGTCCGTTGCACGTGCCGGTCAGCAAGTTCGGGGAGGATTTCAAACACACCGTCTATACCCGTAATCGCAGGCCGTCTCTTCAGAGGTACAAGACTTGTTCGTGTGTAGGCAATGGCCCATTGGAAGGTAGTCCCTCCACCACGATCCGTCAGCTTCTTAGTAAAAGGCGGACGTGCGCCCATGTGTACAACCGCCCAAGGCTGATTGGGATCATACCTATAGTAGAAGGCAAAGTTATCTACGCCGTCAAAGTCACGTCCGAAGATACGCACCTCTCGCAGGGAAACAGCTTTCCCATCCGCAACCTCAAAATCAGAAGCTTCAAAGAGCCCTGATCTCGGTGGCCTGACCCAGACCTGACTATTATTCATGTGGTGGATGTATGCTGCTCTCCTACCAAAGCAGACAACTTTCCTATACGCTGGGCCATCACCCCCACCAACCAAGCCGACAGCTACAACACCGATCTCGTCTACATCCGGCTCTGTGCCCCCGGAGTTGACTGTCGCTGCTCCCATGTCTTGCCAGATGAAGTCTCCTTTGTCATTCAATTCACCCAGGAGGATATGTGGGATCATACCTTGGCGATCCCTCCCATCTGCGCCCAGATTTGCGAGGGTGGCATCAATCGTTGGCCTCCAAGGAAGAAGTCTGACCTCAGCAACGGACACTGTGGAGTCAAGAGCAGCACTTACGTTGAAGCGTATATAGTAGTAATTAACACTGTCGGTATCTATTGTCCTTGCTGTCCAGTCAGAGGGGTTAGCAGTGAGGAAGACCATGCCCGTCTTTTTGAGTGTATCACCAGCAACGTCGGTAAAGTCCACAATCGTCATCGTCTGCCATGCTGAACCGTCCCAATACTCAGCAGCGAGGGTGGCCGCATTATCGTTTTGCAGCGTGTTATCCTCATCGAACTCAATGTGTGCCGCCCCCCACGGCCACGGAGCACCGATATAGAAGTAGTCTCCATTCGCTGCCGTGTCGAGGCTGTTGAGTGTGGCACCAGTTGTGATGCTTCCGTCTCGTGGTTGTGTGTAAAGTGTAAAGGTGCTCTCATTATCCGTAGTCTTCCAAAAGCGGAGATCAGTATTTGTCTCACCCCCCAGTTGGATGAGCTTCGAGTTTACTCCCCACCCCCAAGCAGTCTCGTGTGTACTCTTATCTCCTGATCCCCCAATAGGGGAGCGGGCCGTAGATGTTACTGCGATCACTTTCGTTCCCCATAAGCCAAGACAAGAGATCAACTGAGAAGGCGTATCTACTCCAGGTACATTGTTGTTATAAGGACTCACGTCAAATTCATTGGTTCCATTAAAGACGACTGCACCCCCCTCACCCTTTGTAACAAGAAGGTTCGATCCAAGTGCAACAGCAGCCCGCCCGTTGTCTGGATGAGTTTCCAACTCCCAAGCTGGAGTCATGTTTTCCCACTGATCGATGGCACGATTATACATATATATACCTTCAGGCTTGAGAACGACAGGGATACCACGGAGGGCAACGATGTTGTTAATGTCCGTATGGGGCCAACCTACGCGAGTTACAGAGGACCAGTTACCTGAAGTGAAGGGGTCGGAGCCGAATGGGACGAACTGAATCGAATTCCAGCGGACTGATCCTGACTGTTGCACAGACGCATATAGCTGCCCAGAGATAGATGTAATCTTATCGATGTTCCACGGCGCTGAGTCTGCTGTGCCGCTAACGCCTCCACCAATTGCGATCTTGTTAAGACCGTCAGAGGTGCCCTGCACATAGTAGAGAAATTCAATACCATCTCCTGCATCGTGTGGGGCTGCGTCAGTGTTTCCCGTACTGCCCCCAAGGTTCCCAAACCCCCCTCTTCGTAAGAATTCATTTCCCTTATCCGTAAAGCACATGATTCCCTCTTGGCCATTAGAGTTAGCTTCACGCCAGGGGATCACGATCATTGGTGGGCTATCAGGAGAGGAGGTATAGGTAATACGGGTAACATTGTCCCCGAACCTCAACTCACCGGGGAAGCGAGGATCAAACCCCCGATGGTTCCGGTTATAGCGGAAGTCCTGTGCCCCCTGCCTCTCATCACCGAACCCATTATGCGCCGACGCAAACAGTCGGACGGTTTTAATCCGTTCTTCTTCTGGAACAGGCTCCTGTACGGCCATCTATATTCTCAAGTTAGGGATACTTATCCCCCGCGCACGTTCGATACGCGCCTTTGTCTTCGGCCCATACAGCTTCTCTTTAATAGCCAGTTCCCGTGTAGCCTGTTGTAGCACGCCGTCCCAGAACTCACTATCCCATGAGTGTTTGATCCTATACTGTTCAGCAAGCAGTTTCGTCATTGCGGGGACTACATAGTCCGTAGGACAGAGCGTGGTAGCTGCATCCCCCGTAGCCCGTGCTGCATCCGTAATATACGTTGCGGACAGAGCACTATAATACGCCCGCTCCAGATAGAAGTGGGGTTGTGTACTTAGCGGTTCGTTAAATCGTAGCTGAACATTATCTGATACCTGCTCGACACGGACACCTAGTACCTCATTTATATCCTCCTGCGCCCAGTTGTCGTCAGCAATTGCCTGGTTAGTGAGCCTCTGTACTGGCCCCACCCATTCACGGCTAACCACACGCGCAGGCAGGCCGATACGCCGCTGTTCCTGCCAGTGGAAGCAAATGGGACCATACTCTGCTATATCACTTGCCCCCTGTGCCTGTAGGCGAATTGTGATCTCATAGCATCCGCTTGGTATCTGTCCGGTTACTTCAATAGCAGACCACCCGCGCCCTGTAAGTGTGGACGTACCGTTGAGGGTTATGTCTGCACTGTTTGTTATATCGCGTACAACAACCTCTGCTGTTCCTGTCCGCCCACTCACTGGAACCCAAAGGTAAAAGCTCTTGCCCGGCTGTGTGTAGATGGAGAAGGATTCTGCGCCTCCGTTTGCTCCTGAGTTAGTAACAAGGATGGAATCCCTGGCGAACTCCATTGGGAAGCCAAGAACCTGCTTGGCGATAGCGGCGTTGTTAATCGCCTCCCAATTCGATGAGCTAAGCGCCTCCACATAGGCAGCATTAGTAACCTCCGACACTGGATGGAGATACCACTGGCTGCACACGTCCGTTAGGGCGTTATCCCTCGCCCTGTCTGCGTCATCAGGATCAACACCAGGACGGAAGATTTCGTACCGTGCGCTAGTAGTTGGCGCGGAGGACCAATCAGGTGTAACATTCAATCTCCCATTTACACCGTCTACATAATCTACACGAACGATCTCCCCGGCAGCGACGCCTCCTGCTGTATTGATACGAACATAAGCCCCATCAAAGATGGTAGGAGCTATAGTGTCTGCCTGCAACATCTCCGTGTCAGTCAGGTATCCGACTGCGCCTGTGGCACTGGGAGCACCTGTCAGGAGAATGATCCCCCACTTCTGCAACTCCAGTCGGATATTTGTCCCTGTTACGGTTGCCACTAGTCTACATCCGTTCCACGCTTGCTGGCAGTCTTGCTCATCTTGCTCATGTCCAGCTCGCCCTGCCCCTGTTCGTTGTACTGGAAGGCGTGACGCAATTCATCTACAGCACGGTCGCCATCCCAACCGATCTTCCTCATCTCCTGATCCAACGCACCTTGGACCTCTACCATGTTTTCCTGTGGCGGCATCGCAGGGTCTACGACAAGACTCTGCCGATAGACCTGCTTACGTGTAGCAGTCCCCTGACAATTATCACAGGGGACAGTAGAGTCATTATACCCAGCACGCCGCTCATACGTCGTACCACAGCTCTTGCAAGTGAAATCGTAGATAGGAATCTTACACTCTCCCTAGTATATACTTAACAGCCTGAAAGATACGGCCCAAGAACCCTGTAGGCTTCGATTCCTTAGAGGACGTTCCACCCATACCCATCATCCTACCAATGGCGGCTCCCGCATCAGGGTTATCTGAAAACTTACCAGGAGCATACTCCCCGTTGGGATATGTCCACCACTTAATACGTTCATCCTTGTCTTTAGGACTATTATCTATCTTCTCTGCCTTCTCACCACAGACACACTTGATAAACCTAGCGTCTTTGTTTCGTATCTGTTGGTCACGAAAGGCCCTACATCCTGAACATACGAATCTAAAACTCGGATGCTCAGCAACCTGTTCAGGTTCACTTACCATGTCAATTCCTCCTTGTAACGAGGCAGCACTGCGGCAGCACTGCCAGGTATCTTAGTTAAATGCCGATTCGGTAATCTCTGCCCAGTGGATAAGGGAGAAGCCGGTGCTCGTCGCATTGAACATGACGGTGGCAATTGATCCTGCGTCAATAACGACAGGGGCAATTCCGGTCTTTCCTACGCTCCACCTGATATACGGATCAAGGTCAACTGTATCCAAGTCCTGTGCGCTGGCCCAGTGGAATAGTACACGTTCGGTAGCGTCCACATTATCCACTGCGGACGTTACGGTATGCATTGCAGTTGCGCCGGAAGCCACAGGGTTGTCGGCCCGAAGGTTCAATTCCGATACTTCAGTTTCCGACCCGCCTGTACCGTTAAGCAGCACCGTGACCATAGCGGACATGTGGCTCACGGTAGCGGCGTTCAGGTTGAAGTTGGTCTCAATATACAGCGGAATAGCCGCTGTGCCATCGGGAATATCCACAGCAAGCGTTTTGGACGTATCTGCATACGTTCCCATCGTAGTCACACCAGTAATATCATACGTTCCCGGTGCGGCTGCTGAGAAACAACGTCCTTCTAGTACCAATGCCTGATACCAAGGCACAGCAATCATAGCACCGTCACGGAGGGCACGGAGGTTAGTCCAGTTTCCGTCCGATTCACGGCTAACGTTTTGCTGTTGAATCTTTACACGTGCGTCAGACATATTACTCCTTTCTTCAAATTAGTTGATAGCCGATTCGGGCAACTCAGCCCAGGCAACAAGCCCAAAGCCAGTACCCGACGTTGCAGCCGACATCTTCAAGGCCAGGGACGACGCATCCATAGCGACGGGGGCATACCCTGCATCCGCAACTGACCACGTTCGACGAGGATTGATAACGGTCGCGTCAAGGTCCTGTGCTGTACCAAAGTGGAACATCATCCGCTCTGTACCGTCAACGACAGTTATACCAGAGTTATTAGTATGCTGTGCCGTTGCGCCGGACGCGATTGGGTTATCGAGCCTCAGATTAAGTGCGCTTACCAATGTTGCACTGGCTACCCCATAAGGTAGAAGTCCAACAAAGAAGGCTGCGTGAACAATAATCGCACCTGTAGCGAGGAAGCTGGCCTCTGCATAGAGAGGAATAGCTGCCAGACCGTCAGGAATATCCACCGTTACTGCGGCCTCATCGGTTGCCTCAGTTATTCTTAGTGTCATGCCCGCATGATCATACGTTCCTGGGCCTGTCGCCGAAAAGCACCGCCCTTCGAGGACAAGGGCCTGATACCACGGACAGGTAATGACTGCTCCATCACGGAGCGCCCTTAGTGCTACAAGCTGTCCGTCATTTCCACGCGACGGGCTTTCCTGTTGTGCAAGTACACGAATATCCATATCTTTACTCCTTTCTTTTTAAGTAATGGCCGACTCAGGGAGTTCGGCCCAAGCAACCAATCCAAAGCCAGTGCCGGAAGTGGTTGTAAACATTACGAGGTTGATCGATGAGGCGTCTAGAACAACAGGCGCAAGACCAACTTCTCCAATAGACCACAGAGAGCTGCGGGGGTCCAGTGCAACTGCGTCGAGGTCTTGGCTTGTAGCGAAGTGGAACAGTACCCTCTCAGTCCCATCTACGTTATCCACTGCACTTGAGACGGTATGCATAGCCGTTGCACCAGATGAAACGGGATTATCTAGTCGGAGATTCAATTCAGATATCTCAGTCTCCGTTCCGCCTGTACCGTTCAGTGCTGTATTTACCATACCTGAAGCATGAACAACAGCACCGCCAGTAGCGAGGAAACTCCCCTCCATATACAAGGGGATACCAGCAGTGGCATCGGGAATATCTACCGCAACTGTCTTGGATGTATCTGCATACGTGGCCATAACCGTAAGACCAGCATGGTCATACGTACCAGGGGCAGCAGCAGAGAAACAACGCCCCTCAAGAACGAGAGCCTGATACCAGGGGCAGAGAACGGCAGCACCGTCACGGAGGGCTCTCAGGCCCACCCACGATCCGTCGTTTACTCTAGTTACGCTTCCTTGTCTTACGAGTCCGCGAAAGCCATATTCGCTCATATATACTTACTCCTTTCTAATCCTATATTCCTATATATCTAGGAGCGGGCCGCATAGCTGGGACTCAGCTACCGCCTCTATGATCAGTATACCACACCCTCACCCTTACGTCAAGGTTAGGGTTCGACACGTCCAGCAATAGACTCGCCCATTTGTTGTAGGCGAAGCTCATTCTGAGACAGTTTAATGTCCTTGTCCAGCGGCGCGCCTAAGCTGGGGACTTCTAGTTCTGCCCAGTATACGCGCACGCGACGAGCACCACCACTTCCCCCTACCTTACGCATGACGAAACGGAACTGGACATCGGTATAGTCAGTGATCAGAATCGCCTCTGCTTCGGTAAGACGGCGGGTGTATGTAGTAAGGCTATCGGGCACGAGTACGCGGATCGCAGCAACAAGTGTTCCTCTGTTTGCGTCCGTCTCATCCGAATAGCCCTGTCGAATTTCTATTGTACAGGCTAAGTCTTCACCGCCAGAAGAGTTCTTTCCAACAGCCACACGGAGGAAGTGGTTACGGTTGCTTATAGGTGTTGAGGAGGGGTTCCCTGTCTCAACTGCTACAACTCCGCCAATCGCATCTAGTGCAGACTCGAAGTAGTCTGAGGTATCACGATTCGCCTCATCAATAACTCCAAAGGCTGACGCACCTGTAGAGAGGGCTGGCTTCTGACCAGCAGGGGTCATCGTAGTGAGTACAAAGGTTCCGCTTGAGTTCTTTTGCTGGCGTTCAATAGGCAGAACGCTTCGGATGAGATCAGATGTCGGGCGCATGAACTGTGGCATTATACTATCTCCCTCTCCTGCCACGCCTGCATATAATCTAGACGGGTACTATGCGCCACGCCAGATGCACGGTTCTGTACCATGAACCAAAGGTGCATGTTCGCCCCCGTTCCATGATCAGCAGCCTCTCCACCAAGTACACCAAAGGTTTCGTCTACTGTACGTGGAGCGGTCTGCACGAACCCAGCAGGAACGCCGTTGATCCAGTAGCGCACGCCCCCGCCTTCAGTCATAGCCACCATAATCGAGATCGGTCCCGGAACGCTCAACGTAGGTGCCCCAGTCTGTGCAACAGAGGCAACGGTACCCGCTGTCTGTGTCGTAAGGTCACAGTTCGTGTCGTCATCCGTATCGAACACTGCTACAGCGAACGTGCCTGTAAGTTCATTAGCGGTCGGTGTCGCCTTTACGAGCACTACACCAGATAGGGTAGGCGAATCCAGTTCAACGGAGGGGTGAGCGAATCCGAACTCAAACTTCGCGCTCGTTAGACTAGATATGTCAAAGGATGTCTGCACTACGCAGCGTCGGGCGGGGGACCACAGTGCGTGCTTACTGAAGAGGCGAATATCTGCATCATCCACTTCGCCAGGATCGCCTTCAATGAATCCGTTAATGGCATCATCTACAAAGTGGAAATCTGTGACACCATCTGTTGGGGAGCCGATTTCACCATGAGCGACCCCCCAGTAGTCGGATAGGTCATCCTTGTCAAAGTCATCCTTGAAGCTGTAAATGCTGTCCGTGCAGAGAAACTCCAGCAAAGAGTCCCGCCCCACATCGGACTGGAGAAGTATCCTTGTTAGGTGGTCATTAGGAAGTCTAAATGCTGTTGGCATCAATCCCTCCCTTACAGCGACAACGGTAGTCTATTCCGCTCTTGCCAGGCAAGTACAAAGTCAAGTACCATTGTGTTCGCAGTACCATCCCTAGACTGACAAAAAGCGTAAAGCCCAAGGAGTGTCGTGTTATCAGTATCCGGAGCGGTCGTAGTAAATCCCTGGAATGTTGAGTCGATCCAGAAGGAACACCGCTTCTGCTCATCAATAGCGAGCATCATGTCGTAGTACGTCTGTGTAGTAAACGTGATCCCCGGCGACCCATCTACGGAAGATACGGCATCGTCTGTCCCATCAGATACTAGGCCCACGTCCGAGCCTGCGGCTGAGTCATCCGTGTCATAGATTATGACTGCATAGTCGGTCCCGCTGGATGTGGGCGTAGCCTTCACCGCTACAACGCCTTCATTCTCATCTGATGCCGCCCCTAGCTCAGCAGCGAAGCCTAGTTCAAACTTACCTGCGGCTACGGAACTCGGCATCTGCATACGCCATAGGCATACGGGCCGGTGGTCAGCCGTAAAGACGGTCTCAGAAAACAGCGTTGAGCTACCGTCGTTATTCGCTGTGCTGTCAAAGATAATCTCACCCTGCAAGCTCCCACCACCAGTACGTTCTGTAGGCGCAGTACCGTTTGATCCGGCAGCACTAGGCGTCCAGAAAATCTCTGTCTGGCCTGTATTGTCTAGTGTGGTGAGGAAGTCATCGAAGATTGAGAAAACGTCGCGCTTCGCCTGAAGCATGAGTAGGTGATAGGTTGGGTCATCTGGCCCAATCTTATCCCGCAACATCCTTGTACGGAAGATTCGTCCTGAAAAGTTGGTCTGGAAGTTGGGGGTCTGTCCCCCTACGGTAGCCATAGATTCTTTACTCCTTCTCGGAGAAACTCGTTAGAGTATCTCACACTAACGGACTTATGGGATCATGGTCCCACACTTAATTATACCACAATCTAACCCTTACGTAAAGGTTAGGATTATCCAATGATCCCCGCAAAGCGGGCTAGGGTGGCCGATTTTGATAATACAGCCACATAGCCGTGTTGCCTATAGACCGCTGTAGGAGGTCGATAATAGACAGCCCACGGTAAAAGTCTACGCGGCAGGGGCAACGATGTAGTAGCAGGCGCACCTCCTGCGTTTGTCAGTACACCAATCGTGCGACTACGCTGCTGTACAAAAGGTCGCCGACGATAGACACCGTAGGACACTAGCCTAAGATTTCCTCGAAGATAATTGTCCCCGTCATAGTAATTGCCGAAGCAGGAGCGCCGGGAAGCTGTATAGCTAAGAACGTTTTCGTGCCAGCGATCAACTCGTTCCAGTAGATGCGCGTTTCAGGAGTTGGGAGATACTGCCAACCAACACGAACATTCCACGCATCGCTGAACTTAATTACCTGTGTCCCGGCGCTGACCTCTGTGGTATCATTTGCTCTCACAGTAACAGTCGGCGTATCTCCTAACTGAAACGGAATTGCTGTAGGAGCGGACCCGCCCGATCCTACTGTAGTGTTTCCCGTGACGATCCTGACTTCTTCAATAATCTCTGCTGAGTCACCTACGTCTGAAGTCTGTGAGAGGTAGACTGCGTGGAGCAAGCCTACTCCTGAAGTCGGTGAACCGAGAGAGAATACATCCTGGGCAGCAGATACATTCACTGCCTCAAACCTCGCAGTATAAATCCTTCCCATATCCTTTCCTTCCTTTCTCTATCTAACTATAAGATGGGCCATTGATCGGCCTCGTATGTGAGGCAATGAAGCTACCCACTCTACCACCAGCTTCCAGCGGTTGGCTTCGGTGGTGTGTTCGCTCGAATCCCAGTTGCCACCCACGTTGCTGCCTGGGTCTTCGTCGTCGAAGAGCATGATGGCCGAGACGATATCGCTCCGGTTGGCGATGGCATCAGTCACGAAACCCGCCATGCCGGTGATCTCCCACGTTCCCGTCGAGGCTGGAA
>LAZR01000883.1_pt1 | contig 20497 bp, 18 predicted proteins | sample 329461 | NCBI WGS metagenome assembly LAZR01 (sample SAMN03002196, study PRJNA259156) | marine sediment metagenome | biome: sea floor; feature: Hydrothermal impacted sediments; material: marine sediment; isolation source: Loki non-amplified sample from Loki's castle hydrothermal vent sediment ...
CTTGAGGTAGGTTTCGAGGATCTTGTTGGTGGTGCGCGGGTATACGTAGTCGGTGCCGGCCAACACCCAACGCTCAACGCCGATGTTGTTCATCAGGTAATCAACCGCCGGAAGGGCCTGCTGATTGGGGGCTGCACCTGTGTAGAACACGTTCTCGGACGACTCCTCGCCCTCGTATTGAACCGGGTAAAACAGCAAACCATTCAGCTCTTCGATCACCGGCAGCACGGACTTACGGGAAACCGACGTCCAGTTGCCGAAGATCACGTCTACCTTGTCTTTTGCCAACAGCTCACGGGCTTTCTCTGCAAACAGCGGCCAGTTAGAGGCCGGGTCGACAACCACGGGTTCAAGCTTGCGGCCCAGCACGCCACCGGCTGCGTTCTGCTTTTCGATCAGCATCAACATGGTGTCTTTCAGGGTGGACTCACTGATGGCCATGGTGCCGGAGAGGGAGTGCAGAATACCGACCCTGATAGGATCTTCCGCTGCAACGGAGTTGAAAGAGATAGAGAGTGCCAGGGCACAGAGGCCCAGCTTAACGAGTTTGTTGATGCTCATTTCATCGTCCTTTGCATTCTAGTGGATTGCGCAGTTCGTCAGTGACGCAACCTACCTCTGCATGAGTCGTTCCAGCCTTTACAAACTCCTTTATATTTCAGATATTTACTTTCGAAAGAAGACGCTCAGCCAAGATCATGGCGCAGGTTGGCAGGTCCAAAAAAGTGCAGCCAGAAAAGACACGCTCGATTATGGTGCGATGGGGCGGGAGGGAAGGAAGAAGGACGCGAGGCAATCAAAGCCGGGCAATGCCAATCGCTTCTTGATGGGGTACTGGCCGGGAAAACAGATAGCCCTGAGCTTGATCGCAGTCGCGGTTGAGCAACATTAAGTACTGCTCTTCAAACTCCACGCCTTCAGCGATAACTTTAAGCCCCAAACTGTGCGCCATGGCGATGATCGTGTTAACGATCACCTTGCTGTCGGGGTCCGTCGTCACTTCTGCGATGAAGGATTTGTCGATTTTGAGCGTGTTTATCGGGAAGCGCTTAAGGTAGCTCAAGCTGGAATAACCCGTGCCAAAATCGTCGAGGGAAATGTTCACGCCCAAGTTGGCCAGCTCCGTCATCGTGATAATGGCCGATTCAACGTCGTACATCAGGGCGCTTTCCGTTATTTCCAGTTCCAGGTCGGCCGGCGTCATCTCGGTTTCTTCCAGGATCTGTTGCACTACGGCGACGAGGTTGTCCTGATGGAACTGGCGGGCAGACAGGTTCACCGCCATTTTCAGCCCCGGCACCGCGGCGCCCTTAAGGCAGGCCTCACGCAGCACCCATTCACCAATAGGTATGATTAATCCGGTCTTCTCAGCCAAAGGAATAAAGCGATCTGGCGCGATCATGCCCTGTGTTGGATGATGCCAACGCAAGAGGGCCTCCAGCCCGACAACCTGACGAGTCGCGATGTTGATCTGATGCTGGTAATACAACTGGAACTGACCCTGCACCAATCCGTGTCGTAAGGATGTCTCCATAGCCAACCCATCATCAGCCCCCTCAATTCGCGGCACGAAATGCTGATAATCATTGCCTCCGAGTTCCTTAATGATGGTCATAGCGCTTTTGGCGCTGTTGATCATTGCATCCATGTCCGTGCCGTTGCGGGGGTATTCTGCGATGCCCATGCTGCACGAGACGAACAACTCCTGGCCGTCGTGCAGCACAATCACCGAGTGCAGCGCGTCGGCAATGCCGTTAGCAATCGCGGAGACGTCTGCGGCGCTCTTGCCAGGCAGCAGAACAATGAATTCGTCGCCGCCCCAGCGCGATACGGTATCGGCCTTGCCCACGCATGAGCTGATCAGCTTCGCCACCTGTCGCAGCACGGCATCGCCACCTGTGTGCCCGAGACTGTCGTTAACCTGTTTGAAGCGATCGATGTCCACATACAAAATGCTGAGGATGCCCTGTTGGCTGTCAGCCTGGAACATGGCCTGCTGCAGCCGGTCGGTCAGCAGCAGGCGATTTGGCAGATCCGTAACACGGTCAAAATGCGTCAGATACTCCAGACGCTGGCTCTTTTCCAGATTAGTAATCGCGAACGAAATATCGCCGGCAACCTCATGCAAAAGCTTCATTTCAGCCTGATCAAATGAAAACGAGTCGTGCCGGTAGAGCACCAAAGCTGCCCCCAATGAGACGTCCTGGGAGGTCAGCGGAAACGCGACCAGTGCCCGTATCCCGAGATCGACCAGGCCCTGCAAATCACCGTGGCCGTGGTGTTCAGCCAGGTCGTTACAGACAACAGCGTGATGGCTCTGAAGACATTCACGGATTGTATCCGTCTCGAAGCCGGACAAACGTCGAGCCTGGAGCCGCTTGTCGGTCGCGTGTGAGTGCAGAATCTTGCACTGATCCGACTCACGGTTGTACTCCACCAGCAGTGCTGCGGGCAGATCACCCTCCTCCACCGCGATCCGTGTGGCCTCATCGCAAAGCGCGTCGCGTGTTTGGGCGCGCACGATCAACATATTGATACCGCTCAGAACCTTGTGAATTCGATTCAGACTCAGAATTTTCTGCTCAGTCTCTACGCGCTCCGTGATATCCATGATCGCCGCCATGACATAACGACCATCGGCGGTCTGCACAGGGTTCAGAGCGATCTCAGCTCGAAACTCCGTGCCGTCCTGACGCAGGGCAAAGAATTCTCGGCCTTTTTCCGCTATCCGTTGCTCTGAACAGTGAAGATACTCGCGGCGAAAGCCCATACGGTTCTGGCGGAACCTGTCAGGCATCAGATTTTCCACCTGCATGTCTACCAACTCACGTGCTGGATAAAGAAACAAGGAATGCGCGCGCTGGTTGGCCATCCCGATAATGCCGTTCTCGTCAATCATGATCGCGGCTACGGGGGAGGAATCAATCGTTGAGCGAAAGCGTTCTTCCTCGCGGTTGAGGGCATCGGCGCCGAGCCAGCCAACAAAACCAAGCACGAGGATGCTGGACAGGCTACCCAGTGCAAAACCGAATGCCTCGGCGTAGTAGCCAGCCGCCACACCCTGCATGCTAAGCCAGCCCGCGAGTACCGGCGTTACGATAATGAACGGCATCAAGCGCCGCAGTGAGCGACCACCAACGTAGGGACTCACGGCAGAGCTCATGGGCCCATCTTCGGCCCGAACGAAAAGCATGGCCACACCACAGAGCACAAACAGCGCCGCCGTGTGCAACGCCATGGTGGAAAAAACAGACAGTCTGAACTGCTGCACGCCGAACACATAACCGATCAGCGCCGCGCCGCTGATCAGGATTACTGCAAAGGTGAGAAGTTGAAATACCATTATGGAGCGGCGACGCGACGGCGCGATGGCTAACCACGCAGCACCGACCAGGCTAAAACATAAAGCCGTGCCGGCCGACATGCGCCCGGGCCAGTTCTCTGGAGGTGTCGTCGTGTCCGAAATCACAAGATTATCGATGCCAAGTCGCCAACCTGACCCGTATTCGAAAAGCGTAAGACCGGATACCACGAGTATGAATAAAGCCAGAGACGCAGCGATCGGATCGCGGGTGGAAGCCGCAGCAGATGCCTTACGACTCAGGATGAAGCCACAGGCAATGAAGCAAAGTGCCGTATTGAACTTCATTGACTCAAAGTTGGGCAGTATCCGTTTCCCCGCTTCGATATCAAAGACCCATGACAACAACACCAGGGTGCTGATGGCAATGATGACACCGCCGACCTGTTTGACGATACGTCTGTAAATATCCTGCGGGCCTGCATCTGCTGTTTTATCCGGGTAGTTTACCCCTAGCATGTCATTCTCCCTTTCCCTTCCTGGGATGGGTCGACGTTTCTATGCCGATTGCTAAACAACTAACATTGCAATTTACGCTTAACGGTCGGGGGATGAAAGGTTGAGATATACAAATCCTCAACCTTGTCTCTGGCCCACTGGGTTCTGCGTAAAAACTTCAACGATGACTTGATGGAGGGATCGCTTTTAAAGCAATTTATGTTGATTCGCTGAGCCAGCCCATCCCAGCCGTAATGCTCTTGCAGCCTTGTGACGATTTGCTCAAGTTTAATCCCGTGCAGAGGGCTATTTGGTTGCTCAATACTCATGCTTTTACCACACCGCTATTAATCTACGTGTCAGCGACAACCGGGGCAGATAACCCCGCTGAACACTGTGCTGGGAAAGGCCATACTCTACCGGAGGACAGGTTTGGTTTCATGCCCGAAGAAGGCAAACCACACCCGGTACAAACCAAAAGAATACCCTCTTTACATTATTTGCCAATTCCCGGAGCCTATGCTCTTATAAATGCAATGCCATCGAACCAGTTGCACTGCTGTCAGGGGGCTCCCCGCAATTGACAGACACTGGATAGGCCCCAATTTACTCAGGAGAAGGTTATGGATAGCTTATTTAGCAGTATGGGTAATGTCTTCGGTGGTTTGCTGAGCCTGATCTGGCTGATCATCGTTATCCTGGCCATCGTTAAAGTCGCCAAAAGCGGGGCGGGCACGTTCTCCAAAGCGATCTGGATTTTTGTGCTGATTTTTTTCCCCTTGGTCGGCTTAATCATCTGGTATCTGTTCGGCCCCAAAGGATAACGCGTGCGGTAAAACCGCGCTGATACGCGGCTTGATCTCAATCAAGCCGCCACCTTGACGATAAATCTCCCGGCCCTGTAATATTTAACATTCATCTTACATACTCTTTACAAGGCCACCTCATGCTCTCTGAACACACCATTGCGACCGTTAAATCGACGGTGCCTCTACTGGCGGAAAATGGCCAGGCCATTACTCAGGAATTTTATAAAAAGCTGTTCGCAAACAATCCCGATCTGCAACACATCTTCAACATGGCCAATCAACGCGGTGGCAGTGGCAGCGGTCAATCATCTGCCTTGGCCGACGCGGTTTTTGCTTACGCCAATAACATTGACCAGATTGAGGTACTGGTGCCGGCGGTACAGCGCATCGCCAGCAAGCACGCCAGCATCGGCATTCAGCCAAAACACTACCCCATTGTAGGCGAAAACCTGATCGCAGCTATTCAAGACGTGCTGCAACTGCCAGACAATCACGAAGCACTTATTGCATGGGGAGAAGCCTACGGCGTGCTGGCGCAGATTTTTACCGACACTGAAGAGCGCATGTATAGCGAGAAAGAGATGCAATCCGGTGGCTGGCGCGGGTTCCGCCCCTTCACCATTGACAGGATTGTTGAAGAAACGCCGGAAGTGAAATCGTTTTACTTCAAACCATCGGATGGCGGGGCTATTTGCGGGTATTCCGGCGGTCAGTATCTTGGCATCAAGCTGGCGGGAACCGGTGACCGCTATGATGAGATTCGTCAGTACTCACTGTCGTCCTGGGGCGCAGAGGATTACTACCGGATTTCAGTCAAGGCCGAAACGCACGGAGCGGCATCGCAGCAACTCCATCAATGTGCGGTTGGCGATGTGGTTGAACTGAGTGCGCCTAATGGGCAATTCCTGCTCAACAAGAACGCTCCCAAGCACGTGTTTATTTCCGGTGGCGTTGGCATCACACCCCTCTACAGCATGCTAAAAGAAGCGTTGGCATCAGGCATCGCAGCCGACAACATACAATTTGTTGAATGCAGCCGCAGCGCCGAGCATCAGATCTTTCGCACAGAGCTGGCAGAGCTAAAAGCATCAACCGGGCTGAACCTGCGGCTCGCGTTTGAGTTTGGTGAAGGTGCGGACTGGGTTGGGTACTTGTCCGCTGACATTCTCGACCAATGGCTGACCGACAAATCCGCCCACATCTACTTCTGTGGACCTATGCCGTTTATGGCAGCCCTCAAGAGCATACTGAACAGCATCGGCTTCCCTGATGATCAGTTGCACTACGAAGTGTTCGGACCAACAACCGCACTGCCTGCAACCCACTAATGGCTTATCGCCATTGCTATCGCTGTGTGCAATAGCGAACAAACTCGATAATACCGATATACCAACCTATGGGCAGATGGGGCGATGGAACAGCCCAAATAGGACGTTGCATCATGCGCCTTAAGGACGAGTGCGCACCCGAACTACGAGTTTCAAAACCGACTGGAAAATATCAAGGAGCGACTTATGAACAGGATTATCTACATCGTTGGCGCCGTCGTTATCGTTTTGGCGATTCTCTCCTTTGTTGGTTTGCGGTAGGCCTTAATAGTTCGGGGCCGGTATTCAATCCTTTTTAGCGCTCTGAAGCGGCTTATGCGCGGGGCTAAAGAATGGCCATGCACAAGCCGAACATAGCGCTATTTGAAACCAACCGATCCGAAATCCGAGAAGACCTGTTCAAATGGGTCGGACTGGTCAATCGCGCTCCCTGCCACAAAATGTTCTGCTAAAACAAAACACTGACGATACCGACGGTGCTGACCACGAGCAGCACCACGCCCAGCAGGCGGAAAAACACCGGTGTTTCCGCCTGCAGAATACGCTCGTGAAAACGCAGCCCGATCACGTGCCCTAATGCGGCACAGGGCAGCAACCACAGGTGATGAATCAACTGCAGATCAAGCCCTACCCAGATGAACGCCGCCAGCTTGATCAGTACCAGAATGAACCAAAGACCGAACAGCGTATCGCGCAGTTTCTCCCGCGCCACGTGCTGCGCCGCCACCGCAATAATCAGCGGCGCGCCGATCAGCGAGGTGCCGCTAATGTAACCACCGGCCATCAACAGGGCCACATCCACGGATTTACTGTTGCTGCGAAACGGCCGGTTCGCGATGTACGACACCGAGTAAATTCCGACAATCACAAAAATAATCGCACTCAACACATTGGCCGGCAGCGTAAACAAGCCCAACACGCCAATCAGCTTGGGCACCAGCATAATGCGCAGCATTCGCCACAGGTAGGGCCAGTCAACGGTGCTTTCTCGCGCGTTTGTGGCGGCATCCGGCCCAAATCCGGTTAATGTTTGGCGGCCCTTATCGCCTTTGCCTTCGCGATTGCCGCGATTGTTCATCCAGATGGTCAGAGATGAAAACACCAGCAGGTGCACCGCGATGATGGGCAGAAATACCAGCGGATCGTCTTTCACCAGCAGCAGGAATGGCAGCGACAGCACGGCCCCGCCAAAGCCCAGCCCGGAACGCACAAAGCCGCTCCAGATAAAAATCAGCGCGATCAGGCCATACTGAATTAAGGAAAGATCTGACATAACATCCTAAGCGGTAGCAAACGTTCATGAAAGTGTAACGGTTTTCCATAAAAAACACCGGGCAAAGCCCGGTGCAACATTCTTTATTTATCCGCCAAGGCGGCGTACCAAAGCGTTTAATCGCTCACTGGCCCCTCTTTCATGGCAGAGTGCATGCGCCGGCGTAGTATAGGCCCGACCAGTGTTGGCAACACCAGGCCCAGGCCGGCAACCAGCCACAAACCGATGGCCAGGGGGCTTGACCAGAGTGTTGTCCAGTCGCCGTCAGACAAGATCAGCGCATGGCCCAGATTTTTTTCCATTTCCGGCCCCAACAGCAGGCCCAGAATAATGGGCACCATGGGAATCTCCAGCTTGCGCAGAATGTACCCGCCAACCCCGAACACGATCATGAAGTACAGATCAAACGTGCTGTGGCTGATAGAGTAAATACCCACAAACGCCACCATGGTTACAATCGGTAGCAGGTACATAGGCGGCACGGATAACAGCCTCACGAACACCCCGATCATCGGAATGTTCAGCACCAGCAGCAGTACGTTGCCGATCAACAGCGCAGCAATCACGCCCCACACAATGTCAGCGTGCTGGGTGAACATCAGCGGCCCAGGCGTGATATTCAGGGAAATCAGCATGGCCAGCAACACCGCAGTGGTGCCACTACCCGGCACACCCAGAGTCAACATAGGTACCAGGGCGCCAGACGCCGCACCGTTATTGCCCGCTTCTGGTGCCACTACGCCCCGAATGTCGCCTTCGCCAAAGCGGCCTTTTTTGCCCAACACCGTTTTTTCCAGGGTGTAGCTTATAAAGCTGCCCAAAGACGCACCGGCACCCGGCAGCACACCGGCAATGAAGCCCAGCACACCGCCGCGCAGTTGGGTGGGAATGGTCGACACAATCTCTTTAAAGGTCAGTGTGAGCTTGCCCACTTTCACTTTGCTGCGGCCTTTACCCATTCGTGCTTCGACAAAAAACAGCAGCTCGGAGATGGCAAACAGACCCACAATCGCCAGAATGAAGTCAATGCCCTCATACAGCTCCAGCACACCGCCGGTGTAACGCTGGGTGCCGGTGGATATATCAATACCCACGGTAGAGATCATAATGCCCAGCACGGCGGCAATGACCGTCTTCATCGGATTTTTGCCGGTTATACCGCCCAACGTGGCGAACGCCAGCAAAAACAGCGCGAAGTATTCCGCCGGCCCAAAGGTTAGTGCAAATCGCGCCAGCACCGGTGCCAGCATGATCAACCCTACGGTGCCAATCAGGCTGCCCGCGAAAGATGCAATCGCCGAGATGGCCAAGGCATCCGCCGCACGGCCGTTTTGCGCCATGGGATAGCCGTCGAGGCACGTCATCATGGCCGGTTCGTCGCCCGGAATGTTCAGCAAAATCGACGAAATTCGCCCGCCGTACATGGCGCCAGCGTAAACCGAGGTAAGCAGAATCATGGCGGTTTCAGGCGGCAGCCCCAGGGTGAAGGCCAGCGGAATCAGAATGGCCACACCGTTCGCCGGGCCCAAGCCTGGCAGGCAGCCAATCAAGGTGCCCACAAAAGCACCAAACAGAGCGAACATCAGGTTATACGGCGTTAACGCCACCGCAAACCCGTCCATCAGAAAGCCAATGGTTTCCATAATCAAAAGCCTCCCAGCAAGCCATTGGGCAGGCTCAACGACAAGCCATAGTTGAACAGCCCGAACACCACAACAGCGCTTACCAGACCGGTCACAAACGCCCCTTTGGGCGGTGCGCCCATGCGCCAACTCAGGGTACCCACGGCCAGGGTGGTGGCAATGATAAAGCCCAATGGCTCCATCAGCAGCGCGTAAATCACCAGCACAATGATCGAAATCACCAGCTCCAGGGCCGATTTCCCTACGGGCCATTGGGCGTCAGTATCTGGCTTGATCATCAGGTACAGGCTGCCCACCACCAGCACAGTCGCCAGTATGGTGGGGAAGGTTTCCGGCCCTAATCCCTCGGAACCGCCGAAGGGTTCAGGCCATTGTTGCGCCACCCAGCCATAGGCAAACGCCAGCACCAGCAGGCACAATCCCAGAATACGGTCACCCATGGCGGTCATTTTAGAAGACCAATTTCCCGAGACAGGTTTTCAATGTCTTTCACTTGATTGGTCACAAAGTTTTCAAACTCACCGGCTTTGGGATGGAACGGAATCAGGCCGTTGCTTTTCATCACGGCTTTCCACTCTTTGCTGGCGTAAACGGTGTCGATCGCGTCTACCCAATACTGCTGAGCTTCTTGTGGGGTGTCTTTGGGCATGTAAAATCCGCGCCAGTTCGGGCCAAGCGCATCAATTCCCTGCTCGCGGGCCGTCGGAATGTTGCTGAACTTACCCGGCAGACGCTCCTCTGACAGCACCGCCAGTACGCGCAAATCACCGGATTCCATAAAACCGGTGGCTTCTGAAACGTCACCGGTAAAGGCATCAACCTGGCCGCCGACAACCTGGGTCATGGCTTCGCCGCCGTTGTTGTACGACAGGTAAGGAATGGATGGCAGTTTGTCAGCGCCTGCGGCCTTTGCCGCAATAAGCACCTTCAAGTGATCCCAGCCGCCACGAGCGCTGCCGCCGGCGAATTTGACCGCGCGCGGGTTCTCTTTCAACGCGTCCATCAATTGGTTCAGGTTTTCATATTTGGAATCTTTACTGACCGCGATGATGCCGTAGTCTGCGCCCAGCGCGCCGATCCACTTCACCATGGACGCATCCATACCGGGAAATTGCTTTTGCGCCAATCGAGTCGTGGTTGCAGTCGATGCTGCGACAATCAGCTGATCGTCGTTTTTACGCTTGCTGACAGTGTGGGCGTAAGCTACGCCGCCGCCTGCGCCAGCCATGTTCACGGTTTGTACCGACCCGTCTACCAGGTCAAGTTGTTGCATGACGTTACCCACACTGCGGCAGGTGAAATCCCAACCGCCGCCCGGATCAGCCGGTGCCAGGCACTCTACTTTGCCGCTGGGCTGCCACGCCATGGCAGACATACTGAAGGTAGCCGCAGCCACAAATGCTATTGTTGTTTTGATAAACATACACATTGCCTCTTGGTTGTTTCAGCTAACACAGTAGAAGGCAATGCGTAATTACAGAAGTTTGCGGGCGTAACGCATTTAAAAAAACTACTGTGCATTGTGTTCATAAAGTTCACGGACAAACACAGTGGCGGTGTTTTACCCTGAGCAACACGGAACACAGCGCCGATGGACCAATTTGACTGAAGCCTATGCCTGCAAAGCGACGAACAAAACTCAAAACCCGTATGATTCTCACCCTTGGTCTGGTGAGCGCTCTGCAAACGCTGTTTATTGGCGTGTTTGCCGGTTATTACCTCAGCCAATCCCTGTACAACGAGATTGGCCAGCGCGCCCTGATGGTTGCCAAAACCATTGCCGCCAGCCCGGCGATTATCCGTGGCATACAACAACGGGATATTGAGGAGCTCAACACCCTCGCACGCACCCTGGCCACCACCAACGAAGCGCTGTTTATTGTGATTGGCGACCACAAATCCATTCGTCTGGCGCACCCGTCACCCGAACGCATCGGCCACTCCATGGCCGACGACGACGGCGATTTCGGCCGCCGCGCGCTGGTGGATGGCGAGGGCTACATCTCCCGCGCCCAAGGCAACCTCGGCGAATCCATGCGCGGCAAAGCGCCGGTGTTTGAACCGGCCAGCGGCGATATCATTGGCATCGTGTCGGTGGGCTACAGCGTGCGCCAGGTGGAGGCCACGGTGCAGCGCTATAACTTTGTGCTGTACGGCGTTCTGGGCGTGGTGTTGCTGGTTAGTATTCTGGCGGCGGTGGTTATTGCCAGCCGTTTCAAGCGCGCAATTTTTGGCCTGGAGCCGGAAGAAATCGCCGGCCTGTTCCAGGAGCGCAACGCCACGCTGCAGTCAGTGCGCGAAGGCATTATTGCCATCAACCGCGACGGCATTATTACCACGGTGAACCGCGCGGCTTTAACCACGCTTGGGCTGGATACCGATGCCGCCGTGGCGGGCCGCCCCATTCTGGACGTGTTGCCAGAAAGTGATCTGCTGTCTGTTCTGGCTACCGGCACGCCGGATTTCGACCGCGAGGTGTGGATGCGCAACCGCCAGATGGTGGTCAACCGTTTGCCCATGCGCCAGGGCGATCAGATTATCGGCGTGGTGGCCAGCTTCCGCCTGCGCAACGAACTGGACCAGGTAAGCCAGCAGCTCACCCGCATCCAGCAATACGCAGACACCCTGCGCAGCCAGACCCACGAATACTCCAACAAACTGCACACCATTGCCGGGCTGATCCAACTGGGCGCCTATAACGACGCACTGGGCCTGATCGGCAGCGAAGTCAGCAGCCATCAGGCGCTGATTCACCTGGTGCTGGAAGCCGTACCCGACCCCATTATTGCGGGCTGCCTGCTGGGCAAACACAACCGCGCCCGTGAGATGGGCCTGCATCTAGATATAGACCCACAAAGCCAGATGGCGAACCTTCCAGACAACCTGCCCCGTGAACAGCTGGTGAGCGTGCTGGGCAATCTGATCGATAACGCCCTGGAAGCCACACTCCGCCACACGGGCGCCAACGGCCGGGTGCAGCTGTCGATGACCGACCTGGGCCAGGAGCTGATTTTTGAAGTGGAAGATCAGGGCCCGGGTGTGGCACCGGAGGTGCAAAATCGAATCTTTGAAAAAGGCGTGACCAGCAAAGCCAGCGGCGAGCACGGTTTTGGGCTGCATCTGGTGCGCCAGTTTCTGGACAGCTGGGGCGGCTCGGTAACGGTAGAAAGCCTGAGCGACGCTGGCGGCAGTCGCTTTACCTTATATTTACCCAAAAATCCCACCGGCAGGAGCCAACCGTGACCCCCATCCGACTGCTGATCGCCGAAGACGATCGCCAGATTGCCGAAATCCAGCGCCGCTTTATTCAGCGTCTGAGCCAGGTGGAACTGTGCGGCATCGCCCACACCCTGGCCGACGCCCGGGAACAGGCCGAGGTGCTGCAGCCTGATCTGATACTGCTGGATGTGTATTTTCCCGACGGCAACGGCCTGGATTTATTGCGGGAACTGCGTGCCAGCAACAACAGCAGCGACGTGATTCTGATTACCGCCGCAAAAGAAGTGGAAACGCTGCGTATCGCCCTGCGCGGCGGGGTGTTTGATTACATTCTGAAACCCCTGGTATTCGAACGCCTGGAAGAAGCCATCAACCGCTACTGCGATCACCTTGCGCGCTTGGCAGCCCTAAACCACCTGGGCCAGGACGAAGTAGACGCCCTACTCCCGCGCAACGCCGGCGACGCAGGTAACGATAACGCTCACCGGCTACCAAAGGGCATAGACGTCATCACGCTGGACAAGATTCGCGAGGTGATTGCCGACGGCAAACCCTGGAGTGCGGAGGAAGTGGGCAGCGCCATGGGGGCATCGCGCACCACGGCCAGGCGCTATCTGGAATACATGACCGGCACCGGCACTCTGGCAGCCGAGGTAAGCTATGGCAGCATTGGCCGGCCAGAGCGGCGCTACCGGATGCAGCGCCTGCCGACCTGAGTGTTAACTTAATATTTCAACGTGAAATCCGTGGACTCCCAGCTAAACCGAGTTGCCGGGATACAACGAACTGGCGGTATTCGGTGCTCGTCAAAAACGGCACCATTGAGAGAATGTTCGTTGAGCCAGCCCTGCTTGGCGATCGTTTAGCCAAATAAAGAACAAAGGACAGAGTTTATATCTGTCCTTTGTTGCTGAAGATGGTCAGGTCGCGTTCCTGAAACCGCCGACAAGGTAATTGAAAAACAAGCCGTAAACGACCGCTAGCGGGATTGCCACCACCAACGTAGCGGCCATCAGTTCCGGCCAAAAGAACACATCACCACGAATCAGCTCGGTTGGCACACCGGCACTGATGGTGCGAGCGGCAGACCGAGTGATGAACGTTGCTGCATAAATGTAATTTCCCAGTGACAGCGAAAAAGCAAAAACGGCGCAAGCACCAATACCCGGCCAAACTTGTGGCAAGAGCACGCGATAAAAGGTTGTGAACTGACCACAGCCGTCAAGCATGGCAGCCTCATCAAGGCTTCGGGGCACAGAGCGGAAAAACCCCAGCAACAACCAGGTACAAAAAGGCACGGTAATGGTGGGCAGCACTATCACCAGTGACCAGATAGTATTGGCGACACCCAGCCATACCACTATTTGATACATGGGGATAAACAACAGGCTTGGAGGAATCAGATAGACCAGGAAAATAGCCATTCCCGAACGCTCACCCCAACTGCCTGTCAGCCGTGCTAACGAAAAAGCAGCTGGGATAGACAAAACCATTGTAATAAGCACAACGAAAATGCCGACGATGGCCGAATTCTGCACAAAAAGGCCAAAGTTTGACTCTGTAAACAGGAAAATCAGGTGATCCAAGGTCGGCGGTTCATTGTAGAAAAACGGTACCGTACCCACCGAGTACATATCGCTGTCGCGCTTGAACACGGTTACCAGCGCCCAGAGTAGAGGCACTATGGAGAACAGCGTTAAAAAACCGATGCCGCAATAAAATCCGATTTTGCGCAACACGCCTTATGCCTCCTGCGAGCGGTAAGCCGCACGCAACGCGAGAACCGACGCCACCAGCAAAAAAGGAAACAGGAACAGCGTAATCGCCGCCCCCTGCGCCAGGCTACCGCCCTGGATCCCCTTCAGGTAAGCCCAATAAGGCAACACTTGCGTGGAGTGGCCGGGACCACCTCGGGTCAACAACTGGACCAGCGACATTTCGCCGATCACCAGCAGCCCGGTAAACAGAATGGCAACAATCAGCATCGGCTTGAGCGCCGGCAGCGTAATTCGGAAAAGGATCCGGAAAACGCCAGCACCGTCAATTCGCGCCTGCTCAAAGCGCTCCTCGGGAATCGACATACGCCCCGCCAGCACGATAATCGTGGCCAACGGCAACATGCGCCAGGTATCCGTCACAATGACCGACGCCAGCCCAAGCCATTCACGGCCCAGAAAATACAAATGATTGAACGGGCCCCAGACACTACCCGGGCCAAGCAGGTTCAGTTGAACAAGAACCCAGTCAACAGGGCTGAAGGTAGAATCCAGAAACCACATCCAAACGATCGCTGTCAGCGATACGGGCAGCGCCCAAGGCAGAATGAAGATCATTTGGAACAGGCGTTTGCCCCGAAAGGAATGCACTAACAGCTCGCTGGCCAGAGTAGCCAACACCAACACTAACGCGAGCGTCCCCGCGGTTACGATCAGGCTATTGCGCAGCGCCAGCTGAAAGGCATCGGTCTGCATAACAGCGCTGAAATTGGCGAGGCCGACAAACTTGTCCAGTGAAGGGTCGCCAATGGTAGCGTCACTCATGCTTAGCGCAATCGCCAGCAGAAACGGAAAGCCCACAAACGCGATCACGTAAAGCACCGCTGGGCCAAGCATCAGCCAAGCCAGCACTTTTGGCTGATCCAGCCAGGCGCTCAAGCGCCCCATGCGGCCACGCGGTTGTGGCACACCGGAATGCTGTTGCGTGCTCATGCTGGCACCTCAGCCCGCGCCTGGCGCTTGCCACTGGCACGGTCAAACAGACAAACATCCTTGCGTTGACCCACCATGCGACACTTCTGACCCGAGACAAAATCAGGGTGAGAGCTGGCAGGCAGGCGGGCTATTACATGCAACTCCTGGCCATGAGTATCTGCATCAGATTGGGCCTGACCATGCGCCAACCATTCGGACCCCAGGTACTCGATGTGTTCGATGGTGACGGCCAGATCAATAAATACGTTCGACACGTCACCCTCCGGATCCACCAGCATGTCTTCAGGGCGTATGCCCGCCACGGTCGTCTCGTTGATAGGTATAAGGTTCATGGGCGGGTTGCCGATGAACCCTGCAACGAACAAATCGGCCGGGTCGTTATATAACTCCTGAGGCGTACCAACCTGGTGCAGACGCCCCTCATTGATAACAGCAACACGATCGGCCAGCCCCATGGCTTCCACCTGATCATGAGTAACATAAAGCGTGGTTATGCGGGTTTGATCGTGCAGTTCGCGTAATTCCGCCCGCGCCCGGCTACGAATTTGCGCGTCCAGTGCCGACAAGGGTTCATCAAAAACGAACAGATCCGGATCGCGGACCAATGCCCGCGCCAGCGCTACCCGTTGCTGCTGCCCGCCAGACAAGCGGTTGGGCCTGCGATCAAGCAGATCTTCGACACCCAACATGCTTGTCGCCTTGTTCAAGCGTGCTTCGTGTTCGTGCTTGGGCACCTTCCGTGAAACCAAGGGAAACAGAATGTTGTCGCGCACAGTCATATGGGGATACAGCGCAAACGACTGGAACACCATAGCCACATTACGGTGCTGAGGCGGCACGTTTACCACAGACTGGCCATCAACGAGAATGTCGCCTGCAGTAGGCGATTCCAGGCCCGCCACCATGCGCATGAGCGTACTCTTGCCTGATCCGGACGGGCCCAGTATTGCCATAAACTCTCCGCTTTCGAGCTGCAAGTCGACATGGTCAACGGCCTTGATCGAACCATAATGCTTTTCCAGCGCGCGCAGAGTTAACACCGTCATGTGTTTTCCTCAGTTAGTTATCACCACTGCCAACAAACCCACGGTCTCGCCACTTCTTGAAAATCTTATTGATCTGATCCGTAGCATCCTTAAGCGCTTGCTCCGGCGATTTTGTCCCATTGGCGGCGTTGGCCATCATGGTTGAGATAACGTGAGTCTGGTACACCTCACCGACGGCCGGGTTGGCATAGCCTGGATAGCCCGGCCATACAGTCCAGTCTTCGGCTGTTTTCATAAACGCCATCTTGTCGGCTGGCTCCGAACCCCATGGGTCATTATCCAGCCACCCGCCATCGGCATAGAGTTGCGGTACCTGTTTGGCAAATGCCGGAAAATTGTACAGCTTGGAGTTATAGGTCGCATGGCTGTAGTTATTTTCCAGATCCAACATGAAGTTCTTGGCAGACTGGATCTCGTCTGGATCCGTCACGTATTTGGGCATTACGTAAGTAAACCAGATGTGCGCCGGCATATGGACTTCACCACCTGGGCCTTTAAGGCCGGGCCGGAAGCTGGTGTTTTGAGTGACTGGCTTGCCAATATCCTGGGCGCTGCGGAAGAACGAGATGGAGTTCTGGATATACGACGCCGTGCCAGCAATGTAAGCCTGGTTATTCGATGCCGGGTTCCAGGCAAATACCTCTGGCGTCAGCGCATTCTCGAACAGCTCCTTGATGTATTTGACGGCCGCGAGGGTTTCCGGCGAGTCAATTGTGACATTGCCGTTTTTATCCTGCAGAGCGCCGCCGAACGACCAGATCAGCGCGCGGGCAAAGAACTCCGAGTCCAACTCCGGTGACAGGCCAACAGCGACTGGCGTGCCTGTATCCTGAAGGATTTTGGCCCCGCCCTTCAGCAGGTCATCATAGGTCTGGGGGCCATCAGGGTAACCGGCATCCGACCAGAGATCCGAACGATAAACGCCGGGATCGACAACCCAGCCGTGGCAGAACCCATACCATTGATCTTTTGCGGGCAGATAGCTGGTGTAGCGACAGGTGTCGGCTTGATCACCAAACTCTGTCTCCGCTGCGGCATTGAGATCATCCAACGACTGCAGACCTTCAATGAACGAAGAAGGTGCGGCGTTCATTTCCACCAGTGTTGGCCCCTGCCCCGCAGCAATCGAGGCTGACAGGGTGGCGGGTATATCACCGAGGCTGATGTGATTGATCGTCACCTTGACGTTATGTTCATCTCCCCATTTCTGGGCGTACTGACCAAACCACTCATCGTAACTCGGAACAAAGTGGCTCCATTGGGTAATGCTGATGGCTGTGCCATCGGGGTATTGCGCAGGAAACGTGATGTCTCCGTAATCGGTAGGAAACTTCTGTGGTGAAGGCTTGAATTCATCCTGGGCGCTAGCAGTCCCGGCAATACCGATGGCCAAGGCAGCGAAAGCGCCAGTCATGAATTTTGTTACGCTTTTACAGCGTAACGACTCAACGTATGACATGGCGAATTACCCCCGCTTAACGATTGATACGCTCTTTAAATTTAGGCCTTTGTGGAATATTGTCAAATTTTGAGCTTCGCCAATTGCAGCAGCCCCCGCATAGGCCCGTATTCACCGAAACGGCGGCTCATCAAAGCTACGCAGCTTGCGCGAATGCAGGGTGTAACGCTCGCTGCGCATCAGTTCCAGCGCGCGGATGCCGATATGCAAATGCTGGGCAACCGCTCTCTCGTAGAACGCCCCTGCGGCCCCGGGCAGCTTGATTTCACTGTGCAGTGGCTTGTCGGACACACACAGTAGGGTGCCGTAAGGTACACGCAACCGATAACCCTGGGCGGCGACCGTGCCGCTCTCCATATCAACCGCGATGGCGCGGGCGAGGTTAATTTGCGGGCGCTCCTGCGCCCAGCGCAGCTCCCAGTTACGATCATCGTAGGTTAATACCGTGCCGGTGCGCAGCCGGCGCCGGAGCGTATCCCCCTCCTCGCCGGTGATCTCCGCAGCAGCCTGCTGCAGTACCTGCTGTACTTCGGCTAACGCAGGCAGTGGAATGTACGGCGGCAGTACCCGATCAAGGATGCCGTCTCGGCGCATATAAGCATGGGCCAGTACATAATCACCCATCACCTGCGACTGCCGCAGCCCGCCGCAATGACCAATCATCAGCCAGCAGTGCGGGCGCAGTACAGCCAGATGGTCGGTGATGTTTTTGGCGTTGGAAGGCCCCACGCCAATGTTCACCAAAGTAATACCCTGGTCGGACTCGGTCGCCTTCAGGTGGTAGGCTGGCATCTGGAACCGGTGCCAGACCACGGAGTCTATAATCGCCTGCATTTCATCTTCGGCCATACCCCGCTCAACCACAACATTACCGGGCAATACCATGCTCTGAAAGCGTGATTCGCCCTGCAGCATATTCAGCCCGTGCCGAATAAACTGATCAACATAACGATGGTAGTTAGTCAGCAGTATCCACGGCTGCACATGCTGCCAGTCGCTGCCGGTGTAATGCACCAGCCGGCGCAATGAAAAATCCGTGCGCGACGCATCAAACAACGCCAACGGCATTTGCTCCAGCTCCTGCCAATCGTACAGGCCATCGGCGGTGCTATCGTTGGTGGCAGACAAATCGGTGCTGGGGAATACCCGCGCCAGCTCGATGGCGGTAACACCCGAAGCGCCCAGCTCATCGCCTTCCTCAACAACATAGGGATAGGGAATGTTGAGCTGGCTCAAACCCACCTCCACAACTACGTCGAAATCCCTCATCATGTGCCTCAGTTGGCTTTCCAAATAACGCCTGAAGGCCTCTGGCTGAGTTACCGTAATACTGTAAACACCGGGCACCTGCAGCCGCGCGTAGGCGCGTATGCTGCTGGGCATCTCACCCTGGGATTGATACGTCAAACGCAGCTCTGGGTAACGGAAGGCGCTTTGGGCATCCTGCGGCAGCTCGCGATCATTAATATACTGCTTCAAAGCCGCGCGCAGTGCGCTGGTTGCTTTCTCATACAGCGTAGCAAGACGATCAACCGCCGCTTCAGGGGTGGTCACTTCAATAAAATCATCAGCACGAGAAAGTGTCATGACAGGCCTCAGAGTTGTTTAACTGCCTTCATGTTGCCGGCTGCAGCGGCTGCGGCCAAACACCCGCACATACAATTACTCGCTCGGCTCAAACATCGATAAATCGAGCACAACGCTGTCCCCTAACCAGTATGCGTAAAGTGTATGGTCTTCCAAATCATTGCCGGACAACGCGTGTATTAGGATCGTGAGACCATCTCTATTTAAGTCGAGCCACGTTACAAATTCATTAAAATGCTGGGCACCAAATGTGATTTGGCAACTCCACTTTGGGTGAGGTCCAATCGTCTTTTGGTGAATGCGACCGACTTTCAGGCCGAATGTCTGACCAGCCTGCTCACACAAAGAGGTCGCAAAGGACAATGTCTCTTTCTCAAAATATATATGGGCGTGGTAAGCCTTATGAGAATTAACAGGGCGCTTAACGTCTTTCATTGAGTTCTCCATTCGCCTTAACGCAGCCATAGAGGGCGAGCAACGCGATTGATTAGCTGTTCACGAGCATAAATGCCCGAAGCTGTCGCTCCTCGCTCATAACATAGAGTATAAGGATCCGCCTCTAACTTTCACGATAAACAATGCCACATGGAGGTGCCACTCTGACTTCCGCTGACGCAGCCTTGCTCGCGGCCTGTTATCGTTGTAGTTTCTATACGCACCGCCCAGGAAGGGCCTCGAGTAAAAGGATTTAAACGATGGAATCTGAGCAACGCGAACACATCTCCACCGTCATAAACTACTTCTGGAGCGAAGGTACAACGTCCCCGGAATCCGTCAACCAAGGTATGGCACACGTTGCCTATGAAGCTCTTCAGGAGGCGCAGTCCTGCTCCGCTGCAATGGACTTGGTTCCCCGCCCAGCCTCTGGCCGCCCCGGCATGAGCTATCTCGTTAAGCAAGTGGCAAAGATTGGAAAACGAATCGCATCCGGTGATACGCAAGTTTACGAGAGTTGTCGCCAACGAGTAGCGGTTAATTACCGAACCGAAATGGAAATGGCAAAACAGGGACTGTGACATGAAAAAACGGGTGCTATTACTTACCACACTGGCGTTTGCTTCGATTGCTGCATGCGCTCAATCCGACCAAACAATAACGGCCGTCTTTTCTGGTATGAAATTCCAGGTACCCGAGACCCCCGTGATTGTCGGCACACTGGGACAGAGCAACAACATGCTCTTGATCAAATACTCACAGTCGGCCGGAAAGCGTTATATCAGCTTCAGCACTGAGGACAGCCTAGATACAGGTAGGTGTGAGCGAGCCGACTTTTTCATGGCCGTCATAGGAACAGAGCCAGCTAACCATTGCGATGAAACCGCCGTTACATCCTTCCAGAACGTTTTTCGGAACGGTTCAGACTCAGGCGTGTGGAACACCGATGAGCGAGACTTCTATTACTTCCTATCCGATGACGACAGATCTTTCGTCTTTTTCAGCAGTAATGACGGCCGTCTGATCAAACTTGAGTCGGACTTTCTGGATGCAAAGGATTTTCAGGCAGCATTGGGTATCGTTGAGCCCCATTAAAAGACCTCCTCCCAACTCTGGTTAGGACGGAACAGATCCCGATAGCTCAGACCTCAATGATCTTATCTGCAACAAACAGTGGCGGTTCATATT
>LAZR01000884.1_pt1 | contig 20491 bp, 22 predicted proteins | sample 329461 | NCBI WGS metagenome assembly LAZR01 (sample SAMN03002196, study PRJNA259156) | marine sediment metagenome | biome: sea floor; feature: Hydrothermal impacted sediments; material: marine sediment; isolation source: Loki non-amplified sample from Loki's castle hydrothermal vent sediment ...
ATTTCAGTGGCTCGGCCAGTGGGTTCCAAAGTGGGATCTGCTGCTTCCGACTGAAGGGGGAATAAAGTTCAAGCCGCACGGAGAGATCGTTATTCTGGAGCCGGGTGAGATTTTTTGGTGGTGGCCAGTAACGACTTACATATTCAAGATTGCCACGAACCGACAAACCCTGACGTTCGGTCAGCGGCTCACAACAAAAGATGGGTTTGCGGTGCAGCTCGACACGGTGATCGCGTTTACCATTTACGATGCCAAGCTGGCAATTATTGGCGTGGACGACTTTGAAGACACGGTCGGAGAGATTGCGCAGAAGATAACCCTTCGTCCAATCATGGGCCGCGAGTTCTCAGAAACCCGCGCAGACATGGGCGATTCCAATGAATTGCGAAACGAAATCACCCGCGGCGCCAAAAAACTGCTGCACCGTTATGGACTCGATGTGGAAGATGGCTACGTGTGCAACTTCACCAAAACAACGGTGTTCAGCCACGACGGTGGCGTCGGGTTTGTGGGCGAAGGGGAGGAAGAGGAAGAAGAATAGGAGTTTTTTTGGGAGTACCAGCCGGCCTCGCTTAGGTGACTGAGCGGGGCTTTTTGCGCTATGATGGCTGAATGAGTCAAAGACCCGCCCTCTGTAAGCAAATGAATCAGACGATTCGTCTCATGAAGGGAGCCATGGACGTTGTGCAAAGCACGTCCGCGGTGGGACCAAGGCGCGTGAAGTTGGCGCGCATCATGCGGTCACTGGAGGTACTGTGTCCTCAAGATCAAACAAAAGCGGTCAAACGGGGTGCCCCGCTACCGTCACTGAGCATTTCAGGGTTCCAGGCGCAGGTCCGGAAGTCGAGCAGCTAGAAACCAGTGCGCCGCGCGTAAGGACGCGCAGGCCGCGTGATCCGAGAAAACCCAGGAAGGTCACAGTTCGGCCGCCTCGGAAGAATCCCCTGATTGGCAGAGGCGAGCACTACAAAAACGAACGCAATCTTGTGTACGACACGGACGATGACTCGTTCAACGACCCCGAAGACTATGAGGAAGAATAATGGGTGACCTCACCCAAATATCCCGCAAGGAGGCCAAGCTTCTTGGGCTCAAGCGATACTTCACGGGGCGGCTCTGTCGGTACGGCCATGCTTGCGAGAGGCTTATTTCCAACAAGGGGTGCATTCAGTGCAACAAAAACAAGCTTCGCGCATGGAGAATAGGGAACCCGGAAAGGGTAGCCGCTCACAAGCGGAGGGCTAAGGGGCTTCCAGAGCCCACTCGCGCATGTCCTGAATTTTGCGAAATCTGCGGATCACCCTCAGGGCAAAGGAGTTTAGATTTAGACCACAGCCATGAAGCCGGTGAGTTTCGGGGATGGCTGTGCAATAAATGCAATCTTGGGTTAGGGCTTTTAGGGGATAACGCGGAGGCGCTTGGTAAGGTCACCAGATATTTGGAGCGATAGGTTGGGAGATTTAACACAGATACAGGGTGAGCTGGCCCGTCGCAATCTCTTCCGGTTCTTCAAGGACGCGTGGCCGTTTATGGACCCCGCCGTGTTTGTTGAAACGTGGCATCTCGAAGTGCTGTGCGAGTTTCTCTCGTACGTATCCCAGGGCGAAATCCGCCGACTAATTGTATCGATGCCGCCGCGCATGACGAAGTCCTTGTCGTGTTCCGTGGCCTGGCCAGTGTGGGAGTGGATCGACCATCCAGAAATCCAGTGGCTAACCTCCTCGTATGACGCTGATCTCTCCACCCGCGACTCCCTGAAGTCTCGCCGACTTATCGAGTGTCCTTGGTTCAAGGATCGATGGGGCGACCGGTTCACAATCCGCGCTGACGAAAACATGAAGTCTCGTTACTCCAATACCGTTGGCGGACACAGGATCGCCATTAGTTCAGCCGGACGAACGACCGGCGAGGGCGGAGATATCATCTTGTTGGATGATTCACATAACGCGCGCGATGTCCACTCCGATGTCAAGCGAGAGGGTGTTATCGAGTGGTACGACAACGCCATGAGATCCAGGTTGAACAACCAGAATACTGGACGCATCGTACACGTTGGACAGCGCACCCATGAGGCAGACATCATCGGCCACGTTATTCGGAAGGAGGGGCGCTGTACCATCGAGGAGCGCGGAAAATGGGTTCACCTTGTCATGCCGAACGAGTTCCGCGCGGTGACGCGGTGCATTCTTTCCCTGCCGAAAGATATCAAAAAGCACCAGGAAGACCCTGGGTACGAGCCCCCGGTTGTGTTTTCGGACCCCCGTCAAAAGGAGGGGGACCTGCTATGTCCGGGCCGACTCGATAAGGAAGCCACAATCGCATTGAAGCCCCCGGTGGGAATGAGCCAAAGGGATTACAACTCCCAGTACCAGCAGGACCCGGCAGCCGATGACGGCCTGATCTTGAAAAGGTCTTGGTGGATTCCGTGGGAGTGGCCAGAGTGGCATCCACTATCGCACGAGCGCCGGCCGATGCCGGAGTGCGAAGCGACCATACAAATATACGACACTGCGTTTGAGGAGGAAGAGGAAAATGACTTTTCAGCACGAACTACCTGGGGTGTGTTCTTGTTCGCACACGAGCTCATACATCCGACTACTGGTGTCATTATCAGACGAGAAGAGAAGAGGTGCGTTATTTTGCTGGAGGCGTGGCACGAGAAGATTGCGTTCCCGGACCTCCGACGTGAGGCGATAAACTCATACAAGGACTGGGACCCTGACTTTGTCCTGATCGAGAAGAAGGCGTCGGGCCATTCACTGATCCAGGAGATGCGCAAGTCAGGCGTTCGCGTGAGGGGAATTGACCCGAAAGGTAAGGACAAAACCATGCGCGCGCACATCAGCTCCGGCCCGTTGGAGCAGGGCTGCATATTTTACGTGCCTGGGCACCTGGAGGCGTCAGACGTAATTGAAGAATGCGCGAAGTTCCCAGTTGGCCAGTACGATGATTACGTCGACACCGTTGTGATGGCGCTCGCCTGGTTGCGCCGAATGGGCAGCATCGAGTACTTCGACGAGGACGGAGATGACATGAATCTTTTCAAACCAAGAAGAACGAGAGGAATCTATGGGTAACAAGGCAAGGAAAAAAATAACCGACCGCGCAAAGTACCTGAGAAACAGGGACACATACGTGACGCGATCTAGGGCTTACAGAGCAACCACTCATGGGCGGGCCGTAGAGATGTGGCACAGCCATCGAAGGACGGCCAAGGTCCGGGGCCTTGATGCAACCCTTACCAAAGAGTGGATCGAGGAAAAGCTAAACGGAGTGTGTGAAGCAACCGGGCTTGGGTTCGAGCTGACGGGCGGAAGGGGTCCAAAATCCCCAAGCCTGGATCGTATGGACAGCAGCAAGGGATACACGCCGGAGAACACGAGAATGGTTCTATGGGCGATAAATCTTGCCTGTGGCGACTGGGGGCAGGAGGTTTTTTTGCCCATCGCAAACGAGTGGATCGTAGAGACGTACGGCTAATGTTTGCTGTAGTATGGTCACGATGACCGAAGAATACATGCCCACCCCCGCTGAAATGATGGTCGCCCGACACCTCGATGGTCTGATGGGAGATCTCCTGTCCGGGAACCTGGACGGAATTGGGGTGTGCGCAATACGGAAAAACGGCGAGCCCGCGTTCTTTTATCTGAACCAGCCTGAAGAGCCGGTGCTGCGCCCAGCATTGAATCGCCTGCTTGGTCTGTACGAGTCCAACATGCAATTCAAAAAACTGATAACCGCCCCGAGAGAAAACCGTAGTTACCTGACACACTAATGGCTAAGAAAAACAAACAGAAGACCGGCTATCTTGAAGAGATGGAGGCTGACGGCCTTGAGGCCCGCGTAGTTGATGGGGCTTCCATAAGGCAGGAAGGCGACGACATCGTTGTTGACTTCAGCGGAGATCTCGGACAGGTCGAGGAGCCAACCGGCGAACACGACGAAAACCTTGCAATATACATTGACGGTTCAAACCGAATAGCGCTCGGTACTCGTATCGTCGAATGGGTTCAAGAAGACGAAGGGTCGAGAGCTACCTGGAAGCGCCGACTTATCGAAGGCCTTGAGATAATCGGCGTCGAAGAAATCCCCACAGAATCTAGCGCGTTCGACGGCAGCTCGACGGTAACCCATCCGGGAATCGCAGAAGCCATGGTTCGTTTCCAAGCGAACGCCATGGAAGAGCTATTCCCGTCTGAAGGGCCGGTCAAAACGAAAGTGGTTGGCAAGTCTGACCAGGATCGGGAAGAGCAGTCGATGCGCGTGCAGGAGTTCATGAACTACATGCTCGTGGAAGAGGACGACGAGTACTTCGATCATACCGATCAGATGTGCATGTATCTTCCCTACTCTGGCAGCGCGTTCAAGAAAGTGTACTACGACCAGACACAGGACATGGCACTGTCTCGATTCATCTCGGCCGAGGACCTCGTTGTTCCGTACGACGCAACCTCGCTGAAGACCTGCCCTCGATACACCCACAAATACAAGCTGTACGGAAATGAAATAAACTCACGCATTGTTTCGGGAGAGTTCATTGACTCAGATCAGTTGGACCCCCAGGGAACAATGACAAGGGGTTCGGTCGGCCCAGATACTGACGACATAAAAGACATCTCGGATAACCGGGAACCGTTCCGCGCAGAAGAAGACGTTGTTTACCAGATTTACGAGTGTCATGCCGAATTGATTTTCGCAGAGTTCGATGAGCCCGATGCGGCCGAGAGCGGCGCACACAGGGTAGCGCTGCCGTACGTTGTTACAATTGAAGCGGAGTCCGGCGAAGTTCTCGCCATCCGCAGACTATGGAGGGAAGACGATGATCGACGCAAGAAAAGAGTTCACTTCATCCACTATAAGTTTTTGCCAGGACTTGGCTTCTATGGCTGGGGATACCTCCACATCATCGGTTCACTTGGTAAGGCGGCTTCTGGTGCATTGCGAGCCCTGCTTGATGGTTCTGCCACAGCGTCCCTTCAGGGTGGGTTCAAGTCGAAAGAATCGCGACTAGCTGGCGAGTTCGTATTTACGCCTGGCGTCTGGAAAGACGTGGACATGACGGCCGAAGATCTCGCGAAGTCATTCTACACACCTCCGTTCAAGGAGCCGTCTCCCGCCCTATTCCACACGCTTGAGTTGCTGGTTAACGGTATTCAGGAGTTTGCTTCCACTACGGAGGCGATGACCGGTGCCGGCGACAACAAGGGACCGGTTGGAACTACACTGGCCCTGATCGAGCAAGGCTCCAAGATTTATTCCGGCATCCATAAGCGGATGCACAAAGCGGCGCGCTTCGAATTCAAGTTGCTCGCACGGCTCAACTTTGAGCACATGCCTGAAGAGGGGTATCCGTTTGAAGTCAACGGCGGAGAGCAAACCGTTATGGCCCAGGACTTTGACGGCCGCGTCGACATTCTGCCCATCTCAGACCCGAACATCTATTCCAACATCCAGCGTGTCGCTAAGGCCCAGGCAATCCTGGAGCTGATACGCGAGGACCCAGAGCTGTATACTCTGGAGTCTCGCCGGATGGCGCACTTGGATATGTTGCGCGCCCTACGCGCGCCCGATCCGGATCGGCTACTTCCGGACACATCAACCAAGCGGCTGGACCCGGTAACCGAGAACCAACTGATGCTAACGGGAGGCGCTGTGAAGGCGTTCCCGGAACAGGATCACGAGAGCCACATCCAGGCCCACAATCTGTTCCAGCAGGAAGTTGCCGGCATGGGACTTGACGAGCAGCTACTTCAATCGGCCATGCTGAATATGCATGCCCACTTGACTGAGCATCACGCTCACTCGTACAGGCTGCGCATCGAGCAGGAACTGGGTACGTCACTACCGGATACCGATTTCAAGGACATCGAGGAAGACGTGGATATCGAACTTGACAACGCGGTAGCGCGGGCCGTTGCAAACAGCATCGCACCGCCGCCGCCGGCCCAGGGGCCAGAGCCGTCTGACGAAGAGCAGGCGCAGGCTGCGCACGAACAGAAACTGGAGCACAGCGATCAAGACCACAAGCAGGGTCTACAGCAGAAGGACGAGCAGCATCAGCAGAAGATGTCCATAACGGCCAAAGAAGCCGGGCAGCAACTCGCAATCGACGGCAGGGCGGCCGACCAGTCGGCCAAAGCCAAGTCAGCGGAGAACGTCCTGAAGACCGCCGAAAAAGCCGCGGCCCTGAAGACTGAATAATGGTCGCTGCTACCCCGCCAGAGGTGCGGAAGGCCAGGGCGTTTTTGCGGAGCAAGGGTATCACCACTCAGGAGATCCCGCCCCGGAAATTTGCGAGCGCCGCGAAGGAGCTGGATCGCGGATTCCGCGAGACACTTAGGTTTATAATCACCGCACAAGAGCAAAGAAAGTAGAGGCACCATGGCGGAAGGCGAAGGAAAAATAGTCGTAGGCAGTGGCGTATCGTGGCTGCTGGAGAAACTGCAGGTCGTGGCAGAAGAGCGTTATGAGTATCTCAAGGAGGGGATGGCTGACGGCGTACCTCGCGATGAGTATGAAGCTATGGTCGGACGCTGCAAAGAGGCGAAGCGCTGGAAGAAATTCGTAATCTCCGAGATCTTTGAGGAGTTCCAGCAAGCGGAAGATAACGCGCTGGAGAACGACGGACTAGAGGAGATGCCTGATGAGTAGCGTACCAGTTCCAATTCCACTTGGGTGGAAAGTAATACTGCTCCCAAAGCAGGGTAAAAAGACTAGCGCGGGTGGCATTGACATTTCCGCTACCCAAGATGCGGAAGCGCATTTGAGCTACATAGGAGAAGTGCTTGCCCTTGGTGAGGCCGCCTTTACGGCCAGAACCAAATCTGGTATAGATATGTCACAGTGGAAGGTACGCCCGCAGATCGGAGATTGGGTTGTGCATACTCCATATGCCGGAATAAGGATACGCCGCTCGGGAGAAAAAGACGAGAACTGGATTATCCTGCTAAATGACACGGACATTCAGGCCCTAATTGATGACCCCAATGACTACTATTCTTGGATTGACGGGTAGTGTGCAAGGTCGACGGGTGCGACACCGCGTGTAACCAAATCGGTTCCGCCAAGGGGCTATGCAAGAAGCACTACATGAAAAAATGGCGGCGCGATAATCCCAAAAAACAAAGCATCATAGCAAGGCGCGCCAAGATTAAGCACTACTTCGGCATCTCGCTAGAGGAATACGAAGAGATGTTTATCTCCCAGAAGGGGAGATGCGCCATATGTCAAGGAAAGCAAAAGCACGGATCAAGGCTTCTGGCGATAGACCATTGCCATCTGACGGGAGTGGTGCGAGGCCTGCTGTGCCATAAGTGCAATATCGGCCTCGGCCTTTTTGACGATGATGGGGCGTTACTGGCGCGAGCTATCGAGTATCTCGGGTAGTTTCTTTATCACTCAAAATTGACTACAGCGGGTTGCAACTAGCAGCCTGTTCGTGAAACAATCACCTGGCTACCTCCTGGCGAGCTAGCAACACAGCCATCGAGCTGGAGGAAAATACGGAAATGAGTAAAGACCGATACACGGTTGATTCAGATTTTGACGATCTGCACGGTGACCCCGCAGAAGTCAGTGAGCTAGAGGTTGACCTCTCAGACTCGGACAATCCCATCATACAGGCTTTCGTGACTGGTAAGGACGACGATTACGTTGCCCCCGACAAGGACGATAAGCCTAAGAAAAAGAAAGGGGATGACGAGGATAAGTTCATCGACGACGATGAAGATGACGATGACCTAGAAGAACTCGACGATGACGACGATGGTGATGACGATGGCGACGACGGCAAGCCCAAAAAGAAAAAGCGGGATGACGACGACGATGACGAAGATGCCGATGACGACGACGAAGATGACGATGAGGACGACGGCGAGGACGACGACGATAAAAAGTCGTGGAGCAAGAAAGTCCAAGCACGCATCGACAGGGAACGAGACCTAAGGGTCTCAGACAATGCAGACTCAAACCGGCGAATTGCGAATCTTGAGCGGGAGAATAAACTCTTTCGTGCGCAGAGCAAGTTCAAGGAAGAGCAGGCCGACGCTGACTCCAAGCTACGTAAACTCCGAAAGGAAAAGACGGAAGCAATCGAAGAGGGCAATACCTCCAAGCAGGTTGATATCGACGATGAAATCCTCGACATCAAGTCTGACCGAAAGGTAAAGCAGTTCGAACTGAAGCAGCTTGAAGGCGGTATCGATGACGACTCTGATGACGCCGGCGGAAGAGGAACACCTCCCGCTGGATTAAAGTGGCTCGATAAGTACCCCCAATACCACACCAACAAGCAGTTCCAAACAACGGTTCTGCAAGCTGATAAGATGGTAGCTTCGAGGGGCTTTGACAGAAACACGGACAAGTACTACTTGGAGATCGAAAAGATTCTCCGACCGCAGTTCCCCGAAATTATCAAGAACGTCAAGTCAACCAAGAAGCCAAAGCGCAGGGCGCCTAAGAAAAGAGGACGCAGTGCGGTTGGCGGTACCCAAAGGGCCGGAACTAAGCGCACGCGACGAGGCGTAATTCGACTAACGAAGAATGACCAGGAGCAAATGGAAGTCTTCGGCATGGACCCCAAGAACGTGAAAGACGTTAAGGCTTGGGCCGACAGCAAGGCAGGTAAATAAAACTCATGACCGCACTAACAAAAGCACAACGAAAAGCAGCCGGCAAGAAGGCCTGGGCAACACGACAGGCGCGAAGTAAGGCCAAGCTACTTGGAGAAGAGGCAAGCTCCTCACATGATGTGGAGCTGCCCGAAGACGAACGAACAACTGAGCAGAACGTTGCCCAGTCGATGGGATTCGAGATTCCGACCGCAGAAAGCGATTGGTCTCGCCCATCAGAACTTGAAGCACCAAAGCCACGCGCTGGATACACCCAGCGCTGGATTAGGGTAAGACTTGGAAACGATGAAGATGCGCGTAACGCAATGCGCAAATTCCGTGAAGGATGGCTACCCAGGGCTCTGGATTCAGTGCCCCAGGGATATTCGCCACCGACCTTCCTTCACGCCCGACTCGGGAATGTAATCGGTGTTGAGGATTTGATTCTCTGTGAGATGCCCGTTCGAAAGGCTCGTCAGCGAAATGCCTACTACAAGGCGAAGCTGTCAAGAATGATCGAAGGCATCGAGAATGATCTTCGGAACGTCTCAGCAGGCGGCCCAAGGATCACGCGCACACAGCGAACTCAAGTTACTAAACGCCGACTAAAGATCGCCGATCCGGGCGCGGACTAACCTCCCCTCCTAGACCATACGCTCTCCGTCGGTCCCTTTAACCACGGAGAACGAAAAAATGGTTTTTTCTGTTAAGTCTACACCTGCTGGCTTTACTCCTGTTCGATCACAAACTGGTACCGAACGAGTTAACGAGTATGAGATTGCAAGTGCCTATGGCACTTCGATGTTTGCTGGTCAGCCTGTTCGTCTGAGCACTGGTGGGCAAGTTAACGTACTTGCTGCTGCTGCTGACCCGATTGCTGGTGTATTTGATGGAGTCTTTTACGTCGAGAGCGATGGCAACGTCGTTTTTCGTCCGTACTGGCCCGCTTCAACTGCCCTGCAGACTGGCTCAGTTGCAAACGCCAAGCTTATCGATACTCGTAATCAATCCTTCATAGCATTGGCTAACGCCGATCTTACGCAAGCGATGATGTTCGAGTATTCGGACCTGACGCCGGCAACGGCGACTGGCGGAAGCACGGTAACCGGTAGATCGACTGCGCAAGTGGATGTTAGCGCTACTGACGATGTTGGTGGCATTGACGCAACGAACAACGTTGTGCAGATCATCGAGCTGTCCAAAAAGCCCGGTGACCTACGCAGTGTGATCGTTCAGTTCATACGTCCGCAGTACGCGAATTGGGCTGCAGCATAATGGCTCTTAATCGCGCAGACTTCAGGAAGCAACTCCAAGAAGGCCTTAACGCTGTTTTCGGTATGGCTTACAAGACATATCCGGAAGAGTGGCGTGCGGTGTTTGCAGTATCAACATCCCGCAAGGCTTTTGAGGAAGACGTATTGATGGCAGGCTTTGGTGCCGCCCCTGTGAAGGGCGAGGGCGCCGGAGTCGAATACGACGAAGGAGCAGAATCCTACGTCGCTCGATACAATCATGAGACAATCGCTCTCGCATTCTCGATTACCGAGGAAGCGGAAGAAGATGGTCTGTACGGCGCATTGGGCGCAAAATATGCGAAGGCTCTGGCTCGTGCTCTACAGCACACAAAAGAAGTCAAGGGTTCAAACGTATTTAACAACGGATTCGATACGAACTTCCCTGGTGGCGACACCAAGCCTTTGTTCAGCGCAACACATGCCCTCTGGGGTGGTGGTTCGCAGAGCAACCTGCTTGCGACGCCGTCCGACATCGCTGAAGCGAGCCTTGAAACAGCTCTGATTCAGATCGGTGACTGGGTAGATGAACGCGGAATTCCGGTTGCAGTCTCAGCGCTATGCCTACTGATTCCGACCGATCTCCAGTTCATCACGGAACGTATCCTTGCATCTCCATTCCGGTCAGGAACGGCTGACAACGACATCAATGCTCTAAACAGCATGGGATTCTTCCCCAAGGGTGTCAAGATCAACCACAGATTGACCGATGCCGATGCCTGGTTCATCATCACAGATTGCCCTGACGGCCTTAAGCACATGGTGCGTAAGAAAGTAAGCAGGGGAATCGAGGGTGACTTCGAAACCGGAAACATGAGATATAAAGCCAGGGAGAGGTATTCGTTTGGCTGGTCCGACTACCGCGGAGCGTTCGGCACAGCCGGCGCAGACGTGTAACCCACAAGTCCCTCCGCTGAGTAAGCGGGGGGCACCTTTTTTGCTGGCGAATTCACCAACGACAGCGTAATAAATCTGGTCAGGTGGTGGCTGACCTTCTTTGAAATAGGATTGACAAAATGAGTAAGCGTACAGACTCCCACACCGTTTCGCATGCCGAGAGTATTTACTCCGGTGATGCGTATCAAGCAGGCGCAGAAGGAAACGGCCGCGGTATCCCGCGAGCCAGCCTGGTCCAAGTAGACCTTGGAACCCCAGCACTCGCTGTAGCTGCCGGCATCGGCGCTCAAGATAGCGGAGCTGGTGGCCCCTACCCGTTTTCCCTTACGATTGACGGCTCCCTTGCGACAGGTGGCGTAGCTACCTTTGACGTTCCGCGAGGCGTACAGGTCGTGTCAGGTGGTGCCGATACCGGTACGGCCGTGTTTGTGTTCTACGGAACCGACAAGTACGGTGTACTGATTCAGGAAAGCGTTACCTCAAACGGTACGACAATCGTCAAGGGCCTGAAAGCCTTCAAGACAATCACCCAGGTTACGGTAAGTGCAGACACCACTGCCTCTTACAACTTTGGCAGCAGCGGCGTTCTGGGACTTCCGTTCCGGCTTGAAAACGTTGCCGATGTTTTGGTTGTCGATGAAAACGACAGCCTCTTGTTTGGACGCGTTGCCAAGACAGCGGCAACAGTAGCCGGGGCAACAGCGGGCGCACCGGCGGTTACCGCCTCTTCCCCTGCTCAAACGCAAGTGACCGTTACCGATGCCCTTAACGGAGCAACGTTTACAGGAACGGCGCTGACCACAAGCACAGTGGCGACTGCTGACGAAAACGAAACCAACTTTGGTGTAGTAGGCTTGCAACTGAATGCCGCGCAAACCGACATCGCTGACAACAAGTCTTCAATTGACGAGTTGATAGCGGATGACGTGGCAACTCTTGCGGAACTAGCGAAGCTGCTTACCGACGTGAACCTGATTCGGGTCGAGGTAGACAAGCTGGTTGTCGATGCAGCCGCGATTGACACTGGAACGTTGGTTAAGGCCGACGCCACAGCAACGTCCACAGCCACAACCGGCGACGTTCGCGGAACGTACGACCCAACAATGGCACTTGATGGGTCGAAGACCCTTAAGTTGACGTATAAGCCGAAGGGTCGAAACACACGCGGAGCGTACGGATCTGTTCAGTACAGGGCTTAGGGGCTAGTTCATGAGGACTAAAACCCTAATCCAGACAGTAGTTGCCGAGGATCTCAACGGTATTTCAGTATCGGCGACGGATATTGCGTCGCCATTCGCTGACCTTACGCTCGGCGGCGTTCTTGCGACAACCGATGCGTGGCGCGGCGCATACGTCGACTTCTCCCTCAAAACCAACTTCACACCTCTGGTGGCCTTCAAGACTGGGGCGACTGGCTCTACTGCGATTGCAACCATTACCGGTCTCGATATCCACGGAAACGAAGATACGGAAACGGTAACAATGCCGGGCGCATCCGCGGCAGTTGAGTCGTTGAAGCCATTCAGTCGAATCGACAGCATCTCAATGGACGGCGCCTACACCAACCTTGAGGTTGGCGTGAAGGCCGAGATCGATCAGTTCAGCCGGTGGATTGTTTTTGACCCGTATGCAAACCCATTCTCGGTCTTCCTTGACCTGGAAGAGGTAACGGACGGATCAACGCTGACCATCGAGCTAACGACTGACCCCGACATCTGGACCCCAGGTTCGAACTTTGACGTTCGAACATTCGATGCGGTCGCTCCGTTTGCGCCGACTATTATCATAAGCGCACAGGGCATCGTAACGGCCGACGCAGATCAAGTCCTTCCATTCCTAGCCGCAAGGCTGCGACACACGGCAGGTACTGCCGGCAAGTGGCGCGCTAGATTCACGCAGGCTGGTGGTGGGCGCGGACGATAAGGAGTAGATAATGGCCAGTTCAGGCACCTACGCCTTTAATCCCGAACTCCAGGATCACATCGACGAAGCTTTCGAGCGCTGCGGTATTGATCCGTCAGACTTGAAGGCCCGTCACATCCGTTCGGCGATCCGATCAGCAAACCTTCTCTTTTCTGACTGGCAGAACTTTGGCCACAAGCAGCACAACCTTACCTTCGTTTCTCAGACCGTCACCGCAGAAGATCAAAGCTTCACGCTACCTGCTGGCGGCTATGACATATTCCATGCGACCCTGAAGCGAGACTCGCGCGAGACCGAGATGCATCCCATCTCCAGGTCGGACTACAATGCCATCACCGACAAGACGGTTGAGGGACGGCCTGATCGTTACTTCGTTGACAGGGGCTCCTTTACCCCCTCGTCCGGAGCGACAGTGTTTACCTGGCAGGCTGCCGAGAATTCCACTGACACGCTTGAGATATGGTACATGCGCACCCAGGCAGATGCCGGGGACCCGGCCAATACGCTGGCTATGACCCCGAACTACCAGGAGGCCTTCGCGTGCGGGATGGCGTTCCATCTATGCAGAAAGTACGCCCCTCAACGTCGCAAGGCATTGCTTGCCGATTACCTGGGCGAGCGCTATGACGAATACAAAAACAGTAGGCCGGCCGGCGCCATGGGCCGTGCGCTCACTGAAGACAGAGACACCGGTGACGCGATCCTTCGGGTTCGGTTCGACCGGTACAGGGGACGTAGATAATGGGCGGCATGGGAACAGGTGGATACGCTAGAGGACATCACGCCATTGCGCACTGCAAGAGGTGCGGCAACAAAGTACTGCGCCGGCACCTGGTGTTTGACGGCCACTTCCCGGACCTGTTGGTTTGCACAGATTGTTTCGACCCGAAGCATCCGCAGGACTACCTGCCGGATATTCACGATCCCGAGACGATATACAAGCCAACCGGTGACCTGGATAAGGCGGCGGCCAACACGCTGGTGGTCAGCTTTCCACCGTGGAAGTTTATTTACGGAGCGGATTATCCGACAACTTCTAGCGGCAGGCCCTTGAACTTGACGCCGACATTCAAGGTGCCCGGTCTGGTAACATTAGGCCTGGACGACAACAACAAATTTACCATTAATGGTGGTGGAGTAACGGACGCATAATGACTATCACGACAGGCATAGGTGAACTCTTTTTGGAAGAGCTGTTTATCGGCACTCACAATCTTTACGAGGGCGCGGGTCCGGATACAATAAAGTGCGCGCTCTATGGGCCTAACGCAGCCATTGGCCCAACGACCGCCGTATACACGACGACCGGAGAAGTAACCGGCGGCGGCTACACGGCCGGTGGTGTGTCGCTCGTACTGGAGGTGGTCGGCAAGACAGGATCAGATCGTGCCGGCGGTACGCAGTTCAGCAATGGGGCGTACCTGCAGCCAACACTGGTCACCAATCTTCCATTCACTGGCGCAGCATGCCGAGGAATCATGATTTACAACGTAACTCAAAGCAACAGGAACATCTTCACTCTGGACTTCGGGCAGAACCTTATTCCCGTGACCGGCGTGAAAATAAACTGGGCAATCGGGGACGTTGTGAACTGGTCTGATGCGCTGATTCCGCTGATAGGAAGGTCTAACTAATGTCCCTCACATACACCTATACTCAATTGGTCGCGGTTATTAAGTCCTATGCCGAAGACCTTGATCCTAATTTCGTTGCCTCGGTAGATGACTTCATCGCGAAGGCGGAGCTACGAGTTCTGCGTGACCTTGACCTTGAGCTGTTCGAGACGTGGTCCAACCTGACAATCTCCAGCGGCAACAGGACGGTGCCAAAGCCCTCGAATACGGCGATCATCAACGACGTGTTTGTCAGAAGCCCGTCCGAACAAAAGTGGCTGGAACTGCCTCGCAGGTCGTACGAATACTGCATAATGTACGCTCCGATTGAATCTGACATTGGGGTTCCGAAGTTTTACGCAGAACTTGATGGTACAAATATTTACGTGGTACCGACGCCCGATCAGGCGTACGCCTCTGGAAACTCCAAGGCCCGTGCTACCATTCGTCCTACCGGACTGAGTTCAGACAACGCTACGTCCTGGCTTGGGGACAACCTGGCGGATCTACTCTTTCATGGCTGCATGATTGAGGTACACAACTTCCTGAAGCACCCAGCGAAAGTAAAGGAAGCCGCTGACATGTACAACAGCTTGATTAACCAAATTTCTCGCGAGCAGGAGCAAGGGAAGCGACCGAAGTACAAGGCCCTGAACGCGCAAAAAGAACAAAAAGGAGCGGATGACTAATGGCTGCAACACCAGACAATAATCTACGACTTGACGTACCAGATGTAACGCTGGACGACAACACGTGGGGCACGATCCTCAACACGCTGATTGGGGAATTCGAGCGTTCGATTACCGCAATCCACAGCCAGGCATTTACCTCCTCGGACGTAACGCTTGGCGCGGCCGGCGGTGCTAACGAAGAAGCGCGCAAGGCTATCCTCGTCGCAACGGGTGCGCTCGCGGGAAACGTAAACTTTATCATTCCAAACGAGCCGAAGATTTACATCGTATGGAACAACACCACGGAAGACTTCACGGTTGGAATTAAAACATCAGCCGGGACTCGGCTCGACATTCCTCAGGACACAGCGATCATTGTATGGTGCGATGGCGCGGCCGGCATAAAACAGATCAACGCACTAACATCCGGAGTGGTATCTAATGCGACGGACTCTACCCAGTTGATCGGCGTAGCTGGTGCCAACTTCGCCCAAAAAGCCGTTAAGAATCAATGGACTAAGCCTCAAGTTCTTTTGGCCGATCAGGTGACTTTGGACATTAGTGGTGACCCAAACTTCTACGTGCCGGACGCCGACTCCGACACAAATATTCTCGTGACGCAAGCGGAGATGATGCGAGACACTGACGACGTGCAGATTAAGAATCCTACCGGAACTCCGGTGGACGGACAGATCCTGGTCGTTACCGTAGAACAAAGGTCTTCTGCTCTGGCTTCAATTACGTGGGGCTCAGAGTTCAAGTGGCCCGATAACACGGCTATCGACCTTACGCAGACGGTTGACAAAATCGATGCGTTCTCCTTCATGTACAATGCAAACGTTGCCCTCTGGTTGAACTTCGGTACCGCCCTTAATATTCCGAGGTCGTAACCATGGCCGAGCAACTAGGCACACCGGTAAAGCTTGACCTCGCTCCAGGCGTCTACTCTGATGAAACGCCTTCAGGGGCCATGGGGACATGGAAAGACTGCGACCTGATTCGATTCAAGAACAGCCTGTGCCAAAGCCTTGGCGGGTGGAAAAAGAAAACACTAACGGGTGACGCCATTCTTGGCGTGCCTCGTTCTGCGCACGACTGGTCGGCGCTAGATGCAACGAAATACCTGGCGGTTGGCACAGAAAAGCGCCTGTACATAATTCAGACCAGCCTGGTTGCTACAAACATAACCCCTATCAGGGCAACCGCATCCCCATCCGGCCCATTTGGTACAAATACAGACGGAGATCATGATCCGAACGGAAGCAGCGCAAAGTACTTCACGTTTACCGACCCTGCCAACCATGGTTGCACTCTTGGGGACATCGTTGAGTTTGACAGCTACACATCCCCCGTTGGCGGGATTGTCGTGAATGGATCGTTCGAGGTTGTTGAGGTCACCAGCTCGACCGTTATAACCCTCAAGGGAGCTGAAGCTGCTTCCAGCACCGTGGTGGGCGGAGGCAGCACTGGAAACGTCACGTACGAAATTACCTCCGGATCAGGCGCGGCCGGGTTCGTGCTTGGATATGGCACTGGCCCATACGGCGCTGAAACGTACGGCAACCCTCGTACCGTGTCAACGTTCGTTACGGAGACGCGCAAGTGGTCTCTGGGTAACTGGGGGGAAGACTTGATCGCCAGCCCGCGAGGGGGAAAGATATACCAATGGGATAAATCTAATGGAGTAGGCACAAGGGCACAGGAGATCACAGAGGCCCCGGCCACTAACCTCAGTGTGATTGTGTCCCCTGAAAACAGACAGTTGATAGCCTTCGGGGCGCACACGGATACAACAGACGACAGTTTGTTTATTCGCTGGTGTGACAACGAGGACTTCACCACATGGACTTCGGCCGCAGATAACAACGCTGGAACAAAGCGTCTGGACTCAGGATCGGAGATTGTGGCCGGCATTCGGTCTCGTATTGGCGTTCTGGTTCTTACAGACACATCAGTGCATGTTATGCAACCGATTAGCGGTAACGAGATTTACGCATTCAGAGAAATTGCCAGCGGAATCTCCATAGCCGGCCCCTCGGCAGGCGTGGATGCGCACGGCATCGTGTACTTTATGGGAATATCAAACTTCTATATTTACGACGGCACGCTTAGGGTTTTGCCATGCCCGAACTGGACAAGGGTTTACGACAGCTTCAACATTGACCAGTCATTCAGTGTATTTTGCTCGCACTCCAAGGACTTCAACGAGATTTGGTGGTTCTATCCAAGCGAGGGAAAGTTCTCGAACGACAGGTACATCGTATACAATTACGTTGAAAAAATCTGGTATTACGGGGACATGGACAGGCAGACCTTCCATGATTATTCTCCGTTCTTTAAGAAGCCGTTTGGTTTCGATGCTGCGGGTAACTTGTATGCGCACGAAGACGGCGTCGATGCCGACGAATCGGCCATGGTGTCGTTTATTGAAAGTAGCGACATGTCAATCGAGGAAGGAGATGAGTTGATGCATGTTAGCAGACTGATACCCGACTTTGACAGAATTGCCGGCTCGGTAGAGGTTCTCCTGAAGGGCCGCAAGCAGCCACAGAGGGAGCAGTTTACCAAGGGTCCATACATAGCAACAGGCGCCACATCTGAAATGGGCGTACGCATTCGCGCTAGATACCTCGCGCTACGGATCACCCAAGAGGGCATCGGGGAAAGTTTTCGCATGGGTTCTTGGCGGGCCAGGATGCAGAAAGACGGTGAACGGTAATGGCCGTATCTACGTCATTCAATCCACCTCAGTTCGAGGATGAGTACGATGGCCTGAAGATGCGACAGCTCGTTGACGAGCTGATGCGCACACAGGCCGAACTAAACAGAGCCTTCGATTGGATTCTAGCAAAACAAGAAGCCCTGCAGTTTACAGGCGCTGATGGCGTGCCGGTAGACGCTATTTCGTTTGTAGATACTCCCGGAGATTCTGACTTTGCCAGCGTGAGGCTGCTTGTAGATGCCGATGGCGCTGACGCGGCAACATCATATACGGAACGATCAGTCAATGCCGCAGCCGCGACATTTGTCGCAAATGCGCAGCTCGATACCGATCAGTTTAAGTTTGGAACAGCCTCGATATTGCTGGATGGTACGGGCGACTATGTGACGTTCCCGGACGATCCCGCGCTGGAACTTGGTTCGGGAGTCTTCACGATAGAGGGGTGGGTTCGGCTCAACACAGTTCCCGCCGTAGGCGAGTCAATGTCGCTGATCTCGCAGTGGGAGGGCGTGGGCACTGAAAGGGCTTTCGATCTATTTATTCACAATCACGCAGTGTTTGGATTTTCACTAAAATTTGAATGGGTTGACAGCGGCGGCGCCAAGATTCAGTCGGGGAGCATCGACCCCGTTGATCCAGTTGCAAATACTTGGTATCATTTTACCGTAATACGCAAAGCCAACGACGCCCTGTTCATATGGTGGGACGGTGCTCGTGAATTTAATAGCTCGCCCGGTATATTTTCTGGCACGATAGACAACACCACTGTGACCACCAAACTCGGAGTGCGTGATCCGGGGGTTGGTGGGGGCAATGAACAATACCTAGATGGCTGGTTGGACGATGTTCGAATTACAGTAGGCGTTGAGCGATACGATACCACTACGGACCTCACTCCACCATCGGCGGCATTCCTTACTGTGGGAGATGTAACAGAGTTCACCTTTGGCAATTCTTCTACCACCACGAATTTTGACGGCGACTTGACGCTGACCGGAAGGCTGGTTACCGACGACAGTACGGCCACTCGTTCCGGATTCAATATCCCGACAGGCGTGGCCCCAACCTCGTCAGTGCAGGGAGACATATGGGTAACGGCCTCTGACATTCTCGTCAGCCTGAACGGCGTCGATCAGTCATTGGTCTTTGTGGATTACGACCAAACGGTCGGAGACCTGGTGCATATCCTTGAAATCGCGAACACACTTCAGATGGACGCGACAGACATCACTGTGTCCTCTGATGGCGCGGCCATTACGTTCTCACTTGAGAAGGAAGGTGGAGGCGATATACGCATCCTGTTCAGTGATGGCGTGCACACACATGACACGGACCCAACCCCTGACAGCGTAGCGCTGAACGCGGGAACTGACGTGTCGCCGCAGATCAACTTCGTTTACATTCTGCAGAGCGATAAGGCGCTTACCGTCTCAACGAGTGACTGGCCATCGGCCGAACACTCGCGACTGGCAACGGTCTTCTGTCAGAGTGCCGCATCGGCGCAGACGGATGGCGTCTATAAGATGCATGCATGGTCTGACCACACAGACGAAGCTAATGCGCATCACACCTATTGGATGCGTAGTCAGCCCGCGACGTGGAAAAGTGGAACGCTTGCTACGACATCAGTTGGTGCAGCAACGTTTGATATAGCTGTCGCTACCGGCGTGATACAGCAGATGCATAATCAGACCTACCCGGCCTTTGATACGGCCACTGGCTCAGAGATAATGATTGTGAACCAGAACGGCACGGCGTTTGATCGTGTCGGCAATATGGTCAGCCAAATCACAGATGCATCCGGTGGATCGATGTCCGGCAAGTACTACAACCTCGTCGTATGGGGGGTGGTGTCAGAGGACGCTGGCGATTGCCAGCTCATGGTTAACCTGCCGACAGCTTCGTACAATACGTCAGCGCGTGCGATACTGGATGCTGATGCCACTACAGTTTACGATATACCAACCGACTTTGTCGGCGTTGGGTTCCTGATTGCTCGGTTGGTTGTTCGGCACCAGGCCGGCGGTAACACGTATTCGATCTCATCGAACATCGACCTGAGGGGCAAGGTACCTTCTACTTCAGCGGGTGGTACGGTTGGCGGAGGCGTTACAGCGCTTGCTGACCTCTCTGATGTTTCCCAGGTTTCTCCGACACAGTTTCACGCTCTCGCGCGCAACTCGGGTAACACGGCGTGGGAGTCTCGTTTGCTTGTTGAGGCAGACATCAGCGATCTGCAGGCGTACCTGACATCCATTCCCACGCACACAGGACACGTAACGGGCGACACGGCCCTAACGTTGGTCGTGGCGGCGATCACGGGACAGACAGCGCTCGCCTCTGGATTGGCAGACACGGACGAGTTCCTTATCAACGATGCTGGCGTTATCAAGCGAATGGATGCCAGCGTGCTTGCCACGTACATTGGCGCGGTTACTTCAGAAGTGAACGATCTCACGGCAACGGTGACATGGGCCAATGTACCTGACGCGAACATTACACAAGGCTCCGTTACACAGCATCAAGCAGCACTGTCAATCGCAGAGACACAGATACCTGATGGGTCCTTGTTAGCTCGTGAGGGAGCTAACGCCGACTTCGACGCGCTAACAGCTACCACTCTAGTAACTGACGGAGCAGGAGATAGTTCCTTTGTTGGTGATGTTGGGATAGGAACAGCAAGCCCACAAAAAAACCTACATATAGAGAGCACAGTCCCAACAATAAGATTGTCAGATTCAAACGCTGCAACAGACCAAGCAGT
>LAZR01000885.1_pt1 | contig 20480 bp, 16 predicted proteins | sample 329461 | NCBI WGS metagenome assembly LAZR01 (sample SAMN03002196, study PRJNA259156) | marine sediment metagenome | biome: sea floor; feature: Hydrothermal impacted sediments; material: marine sediment; isolation source: Loki non-amplified sample from Loki's castle hydrothermal vent sediment ...
CCAATACTGCAAGTTAATTTGAATCGAATTTTATTGAAGGTTATATTGATGTTGGCTAATTCAGTGGCTATTTTTTCTGCCATTGCTATCGCAGTGATATTATCAATATCAGGCAAAATAATGGCGAACTCATCACCGCCAATTCTAGCGATAATATCCGTTTCGCGAGCAACAGTAGGTAATAAGTGAGCGACAGCTTTAAGTACCTGATCGCCGACTTTGTGGCCACAACTGTCATTAATATCTTTAAACTGGTCAAGATCAATAAATAACAACATACCTTTTTTGTTAGTCTGTTGAGCTTCTTCTAACATTTGTTCAAAAATATCGTGAAGTTTACGGCGATTATAAAGTTCGGTGAGCATATCGTGTTCAGCTAACCAGATAATTTGTTGTTCACTGTGCTTTTGTTCGGTTATGTCGAGCCCTACCGATAAAATAACCGATGACGTTGTCGGGTGAGCAAGACTTGAATGCAGCCATGAAATGATATGAATACTACCATCATGGTGAATAAATTCTGACTCATGTTGGCTAACTGACGCTATATTCTCCTTAAGATCAAATAATGTCGACTGAATTTCTGGCCATTGCTCTTTTGGAAAAAATCGTTCGAAAGAACTGTTCAAAATATCTTCTTCTAGATAGCCTGTTACCTGTTCGGCATAGTCGCTAAATGAAGTGATGTGACAGTCGCGATCAATCGTTATGATAATTAATTGGGCTGTATCGATTAAGTTTTTAACAAAATCACGTTCTTGTTTTAATTCAATGCTACTGGTGTGTAATGATTCCGTTCGTTCTTTCACTGATAACTGCAAATGTTCTAATTGATAAGTCAGTTCATCTGTAGATTGTTCAAGTTGATCTAACTCATCGACATAACCTTTATGTTTGTTGTGAGAGATGAGTTTTCGAACGTTTTCATAACGTTGTTTTGCAAGCAATGGTAACGCTTCAGATACGATAGATAAACGATTTAACGGCCGTGAAATCAAAAAGAATAAACTACTTCCAATGACCAATAGGCTAAATAGTGAAAGCATAATACTGCGCAATGTGATGGCTAGAATTTCTTTTTGTTGAGCAGAGATATCATCAATAATGATAAATAGAAGATCGCTGTATCCCTTCAATTGTATTACATTGAGTTCAACGGGGACCGTCTTATCTCGGATCAGCTTGCCATTGTCAATAAGCGTATTCAGCAAGTAGTTATTGGCGAAAAAATGCAGATAATCGATATTTTTTTTGAATGATGTGAGTATGCTAATTTGCATATTCCATGGTTCTAAAATGTTTTCAGCTGTTGAAGTATGATCATTTTGTCTGCTGATAATGGCTACATCAGCGGCTGTTTTATTTGTAAAATCAAATAAGGCATTACTCATATCATATGAGAAAACTAATGCTAAGGTTGATTCATCCTCCGTTAAAACTGGGATAAGATCGTATTGTTTACAGCCTTGTTGACAGTCGATTATTTTTTCGGCTGATTCTGATGTTAGGACTTTTGTAACTAGTTCTGAAACTGACGGCGGAAGATCTTGCCCCCAACCACCGATTCTTTTGCCTGTATGATCAAATAATTGTGCTTGTTTTGTATGCCAATCTAGCTCCAACTTACTTTGGTTTTTATCTAAGGCAGCAATAATTGAATTACTGTTCTTGTTTTCTGCAATAAAGCTGAGTTCAGCGAGCCGTTGCAGTCTATCACTCGTATTTTGTAATTGGCCCATCAACTCTTGTTTGAATTGTTTTTGAACTTGAGTCCGTGATAATTCGAATTTTTGTTGTAAATTCCAATAAACCATCAAAGGCACTAACGCATTAAAAACGAGTAACGCAGTGCCAAATAACACGCCTGCTTTCCATTTAAGACTTAAAAATTTAGTTGGTTTTTTTTCGGTCATATGATTTTAAAAACGGTATGACAACGAAACGGCAAACATATCCCAAAATTTTTTTGTTTCGTTCATATCGTTATCCATACCCGATAAAATAGCGCCACCTTTGATGATGTGATAATCAGCTGCTGCCATTAAATTGTTATTAATATCCCAACGACCCCCAAAAATCCATGCTTGTGAATAGCGATTATAAGCAGGCGGAACAGGAAGTTGGCCACCATATAAGCTATCGCTGAGTTGTTGTAAGCTCTGCGTAGCTGAACGACCATATCTATCTTTTTTATCTAAATAAAATGTTTCACTACGAACAAAGGCTTGCCATTTTGGTGTAAATCTATATTTAGCTTCAAATGTCAAACTTAAAGGTTTAGCATCCGCATCGGTAAAAGGTCCTTCAATGCCTATAAAATTGGATTTTTGAATGGCGCCTTCAGCGGTAAGCTGCCATTTTTCACCATTAAACTGTGTCGATAAAATAGTGTAATCGATAGCTAATTTACCTGAGTTAATCAGATCATTTGCACCCGCATTAAAATCAAGTTCTAGAGAAGCACCGCTTAGCGCGTATACCCAACGTCCACCGTCGTGCTCATACATAATACGACCAACTAAAGCAGGTTTATTTGCTTCGAGCTTACCTTGCCAGTTTTGTCCAAGATAGGTTTGCTCAACATTATTATCAGGCAATGCGTAACCTATTCCTGCTTGCAATAATAAAGTGCCGTTGGGCAAAAAATATTGTCCATAAAGATGAACGCCATCAGCAGACATCGTTAAATCACGGACTTTGTCAAAATATATGGCTTGTTGAGTAAATACGGATGCGCGGGTATGCCCGATATCTCGAGTTTCATTGTACAAGCCAAGCGGGGTTTTAATACGTCCCAAATAGATACCTAAATTTCCTTGTGATGATGCGATTAGATTAATGTCTAATAATGCGTAATCAACGCGAAGTGAACCATCATCCATATTACCTGCATGTCTTGATAATAGCTGCCCAGCAAGTCTCACTTTTGGCAACACTTGTGCATTCGCATTAATACCTAATTCGGTAAAGTCAGCACTACCTCTGTCACTGTGCCCATAAAAATTATTATCTGTGGTGAAGATCAAACCTTGGGTAGCAAAACCGTGGACTTTGATCTGTTCTAACCAATCTGGAATAAGCTCTGCCAATGCATTAGTTGTTACAAGCATTAATAATAAGCTTGAATATTTCAGAGTATTTTTCATGATAATCGGACAAACAAAGAGGGCATAACATTTCCTGTTAATGTGCAGTGATAATGGTATAACTTGCGGATGATTTTTGAGAATGGCTTAGTGTGATCAATGCAGTGGGTTTTCATCGGCATGACGTGACTTGACGTGATATCGAAATGCTTAAAAAAATGACTAGCTATTGGATTAATCATCATGATTTTTCTCCGATGATTTTCACTGCAGATTCAATGCTGTTCTTGGTTTTGTCATTGACTATCAAATAACCAATTGCACCTTTTGTTTCAGCGACACGTTGAAGCATTTCTTGTTCTGACTCGACGAGTATTGGAGCCGTACCCGTACCTGAAAACACTTGACGATCCCATACACGTCGAAGTTGGTAAGGAAACATGCCTAGAACATCTTTGCAAAATACGATGTGGGCATTTTTTTTATCTTCGAGCACAAAAACGCGTATGGCTGAGCCATCAGGCCATTCTGTTTGGCGCATAGCAAAGATCGCACGCAGACTATTTCTAGATAGCTCGTTAACGACATTTTGTGGTTGAGCGATTAATACTACTTGCGCGTAACTATTGGAGAAAAATAAAAGGCAATATATAAACGCGCTATATTTAAAAAGAGTCTTCACCCATTATCCTTATGTGGTGGGATACCTACAATAATCCTTTTAAGATTATAGGCTTGAGTTGTGGCTTATGACAAGCGAGAAAGCGGTTTGACAATGCTGTTTTTATCGTGCTGTAAATAAGTATTTGATATTAAATCTGGCCAGCTTTTTTTTCCTTTGCAAAACCATTGCCACCAAAAGCCAATGCCCAGAGCCAACCATGATGGCAGTGCAGTAGTAAACCGAAGAAACGCTTGTCGCCAAGTGACGGAATGCAGATTATTGCTTCGCAGAAAAACTTTCCAAGTGCGCATGCCTAATGTTTGGCCACCATGTGTCCAAAACCAGCCATAAAATAAGAAACTCACCCCTAATAAATATATAAAGAAAAAAGGATTACCAGCAGTAATTGCTTGACCATCTGTGACAACGGCATTCAGGCCAACGGCTATCGCGGCGGCAAACAATAACACCGATGCTAATAATAGCAAGTCATAAACGATAACCGCTAAATGTCTTAATAAACTAGGGCGTGAAATGGTCTCTATTGTTTTGGTCATCTAAAAAATCGTAAATTATTTGGGTTGGGGTGCCACATAAAGTATCATTATTCCTTTATTTATTGTGAATTGAGATCAGCATGTTGCAATTGATTGGCCGTTCGGCACTATCTGCTTTCCGTCTTGAAAAATTGTTAACTACAATTCAAGCTCAGCTTGATAACGTTTTAACACTTAGAACGGAATATCGTTACTTTATTGAAGTCGATGGCGATGGTGAATTATCTACATCAGAACAAGCAGTTGTAAGCACCTTGTTAGAAGCTAACTTGAAAAAAAGCGATGCTGCGGCAGATGAAATATTTTTTCTGGTTACCCCTCGTCCAGGTACAATTTCGCCTTGGTCAAGTAAAGCAACTGATATCGCGCACAATAGTGGTTTAGCATCAATATTGCGCATTGAACGAGGTAAAGCGTACTTTGTAACCACGTCTCGCGACTTAAGTTCTGATCAACGTTCTACGCTTACCCAATTATTACATGACCGCATGATCGAATCAGTCTTTGATTCAGAAGATGAAGCTGAACGATTATTTATACACGGCCAATCTCGCCCATTAGTTGCGGTAGATATTTTAAATGGTGGTCGTGCGGCATTGGTGGATGCTAATAAAACAATGGGTTTAGCTTTGGCCGAAGATGAAATTGATTATTTAGTGGATAACTTTACCGATCTTGGTCGTAATCCGAATGATATCGAATTGATGATGTTTGCTCAGGCAAACTCAGAACACTGCCGTCATAAAATATTCAGTGCAGATTGGATTGTTGATGGTAAAACAAAGCCACACACATTATTTAATATGATTCGCAATACGCATAAATTACACCCAGAAGGTGTAGTGACGGCATACAGTGATAATTCATCAGTCATTGAAGGTCCCACAAGTCATCGCTTCCATGTTGATATGGCTAATAACGAATATAGCTACCAAGGTGAAGTACAACATATCTTGATGAAAGTCGAAACACACAATCATCCTACTGCCATTTCACCTTTCCCTGGTGCGGCAACGGGTGCGGGTGGTGAGATTCGTGATGAAGGTGCAACTGGTCGAGGTTCTAAACCAAAAGCAGGTTTAACGGGGTTTTCTGTTTCTAATCTTAATATTGCAGGTTTTGAACAACCTTGGGAAACACCATACGGCAAACCAAGTCGTATGGCTTCAGCCCAAGAAATCATGTTGGATGGCCCATTAGGCGGCGCGGCGTTTAATAATGAATTTGGTCGACCTAATCTATGTGGTTATTTCCGTACTTATGAAGCCCTAGTTCCGTCAGCGGATGGCTTCGAAGTGCGAGGTTATCACAAGCCTATTATGGTTGCAGGCGGCATGGGAACGATTCGTCCTCAACATGTTAAAAAGAACATTTTCGAACCGGGTGTTCAGCTCATCGTATTAGGTGGCCCCGCGATGTTGATTGGTTTGGGTGGTAGTGCTGCATCATCTGTTACATCGGGCACTAGCGAAGAAGGTTTAGACTTTGCTTCAGTACAGCGTGGTAATCCTGAAATGGAACGCCGTTGCCAGGAAGTCATTGATCGTTGTGTAGCGTTAGATGATAACAATCCAATTGTAGCAATACATGACGTGGGTGCGGGTGGTTTATCAAACGCCTTTCCAGAGTTAGTGAATGATAGCGGCCGTGGCGGTAAGTTTGAATTACGCGTGGTGCCAAATGACGAGTCAAGCATGTCACCGATGGAAATTTGGTGTAATGAATCTCAAGAACGTTATGTATTAGGGATTAACCCTGAAGATGTTGAACGCTTTCAAGCGATTTGTGAGCGTGAACGTTGTCCTTGGGCTATAGTCGGTGAAGCAACTACAGAACAACATTTATTAGTCGGCGATGCCGAGTTTGATCAAAATCCGGTTGATATGCCTTTATCATTATTATTAGGCAAACCGCCTAAAATGTTGCGTGATGTTAAACATCAAACCTTTGAAAAACCTGAACTAGATTTGGCTGGTATCAAGGTTGATGCTGCATTAGAACGTATTTTAAAACTACCGACAGTAGCAAGTAAAAACTTCTTAATTACCATTGGTGATCGCAGTGTAACGGGCTTGGTCGCTCGCGACCAAATGGTGGGTCCTTGGCAAGTACCTGTAGCCGATTGTGCAGTGACTTTAGCAGATCATCATGGTTTTCAAGGTGAAGCAATGGCAATGGGCGAACGAGCGCCATTAGCCTTAATTGATGCACCGGCATCAGGTCGAATGGCGGTTGGTGAGGCAATTACTAATATTGCTGCAGCAAGTATCGCTAATATCGGCGATATTAAGTTATCTGCGAACTGGATGGCGGCTTGTGGACATGCCGGTGAAGATGCCTTGTTGTATGACACGGTTGAAGCGGTGGGTATGGAGTTATGTCCAGAACTGGGTATTGCTATTCCCGTAGGTAAAGATTCTTTATCGATGAAAACGGTTTGGCAAGATGATGGACGTACAAAATCAGTGACGTCTCCTTTGTCACTGATTGTAACGGCCTTTGCCCCTGTGACCGATGCGGCTAAAACGTGCACACCACAATTACGTAGCGATCACGGTGATACTGATCTTATCTATATCGACTTAGGTAAAGGTAAAAATCGCCTTGCTGCTTCAGCATTAGCCCAAGTTTATAGTCAAGTCGGACATCATGGTCCTGATTTAGATGATCCTGCCGCATTAAAACACTTTTTCAATGCTATTCAGCAACTGAAACAAGATGATTTATTATTGGCGTATCACGATCGTAGTGATGGTGGTTTGATTGGTACATTATGTGAAATGGCCTTTGCCGGACATTGTGGTATTGATGTGAACTTGAATGCCTTGGGTGATGCTTTACCTGTCTTGTTTAACGAAGAACTTGGCGCAGTGCTTCAAGTTCGTCATTGTGATGTTGAAGAAACTTTGTCGGTATTGAGAGAAGATGATTTATTAAATCATTGCCATGTTATTGGTTCATTACGTGACGATCAGCAAATTGTCATCACAGTAAATGGCGAGCAAGTGATTAATGAGTCACGCATCACATTGCACCGTTTCTGGGCTGAAACGAGTTATCAAATGCAGGCATTACGTGATAATCCTGATTGTGCTAAACAAGAGTTTGATGGTTTGTTAGATGCCAGTGATCCTGGTTTACATGCTAACTTAACATTTGATCCCGTGGATCATGTTGCCGCGCCATTTATTGTGAGTGGTGTGCGTCCTAAAATGGCTATTTTACGTGAGCAAGGTGTTAATGGTCAGATTGAAATGGCGGCGGCATTTGACCATGCAGGCTTCACTGCTGTTGATGTACACATGAGCGATATTTTAGAAGGTCGAGTTGATTTGGCTGACTTTAAAGGTTTAGTGGCCTGTGGTGGTTTCTCTTATGGTGACGTTTTAGGTGCTGGTCGTGGTTGGGCAAGCACCGTGTTACATAATGACAAAGCAAGACAGCAATTTAGTGATTTCTTTAACCGCCAAGATACTTTTGCTTTAGGTGTGTGTAACGGTTGTCAGATGTTGTCACAATTGAAAGAACTGATTCCAGGCAGTGAACATTGGCCTCGATTTGAACGCAATGTTTCAGAACAATTTGAAGCACGTTTTGCCTTAGTTGAAATTGTCGAATCTGCCTCTATTTTATTACAAGGCATGGCAGGTTCAGTCATGCCAATCGCCGTTGCTCATGGAGAAGGCCGCGCTGATTTTAGTGCAACAGGTTCACAAGAGGATGCTTTAATTGCAATGCGTTTTGTCGATAATAATGGTCAGGTGACAGAACAATATCCACAAAACCCGAATGGCTCTGCTGAAGGTATCACGGCGTTAACAACAACAGATGGTCGAGTAACGATTATGATGCCTCATCCTGAACGTGTTATTAGAACGGTTCAACATTCATGGCATCCTGATAATTGGGGTAAAGATGGTCCGTGGTTAAGACTATTCCATAACGCAAGAAAGTGGGTAGGCTAATATTGGAATAATGAGAAGGGGAGCTTAGGCTCCCTTTTTTAATTTCTGTTTCTAACTATAATATGAAGCTTGAAGCCATTGTCATCAAACAAAAAACATAATGTGAAATCTGCTGGTAAAGGATTACATGTCAATAATGTGCATAATCAGGATTATGATTTTTCGGCGTTAATTAAATCTCATCCAGCACTAGGCGTGCATGTCAAAATCAACCAATATAATAATGAATCGATAGATTTTGCAGATCCCGTTGCAGTGAAAGCACTTAATAGCGCCTTGTTAAAACATCATTACGATATTGTCGAATGGGATATTCCGGAAGGCTTTTTATGTCCACCGATACCGGGACGGGTCGACTATATTCATTATATTGCCGAGTTACTTCAAATAAGTCATCACGATCGAGTAACCGCATCTAGCAACTCATCAATTAAATTGCTTGATATCGGTACGGGCGCTAATGGTATTTATTCTTTACTAGCCTGTCAGGTGTATGGTTGGCAATGCACTGCGAGTGATATCGACCAGTTATCGCTCGATAATATTGCCAAGATTATCAGTAAGAATCCTGCATTGGAAAATCGATTAGAACTACGGTTACAAGCCGAAAAAAATCATATTTTTGAAGGTGTTATTGCATCAGATGATTATTTCGATGTTAGCGTGTGCAATCCACCTTTTTATGCCTCCCTAGAAGAAGCGTTAACAATAAGTCAAAAAAAGCGAGATAATTTAGCGATAAATCGCCAGAAGAACAGTTTAAATTCAACGAGCCAAAATACATCAAAGTCTAACTTTGGTGGTCAAAAAGCCGAACTATGGTGTAACGGTGGCGAACAACAGTTTTTACGAATGATGATTAAAGAAAGTAAAATATTTGGTCATCAATGCCGATGGTTCACCAGTTTGGTTTCAAATAGTGACAATGTAAAACCTGCAATAAAATTACTGCGTAAGTTAGAAGCTATTGATATAAAAAAAATAGAAATGAAGCAGGGCAATAAGATAACGCGTATTTTGGCATGGACATTTTTAGCAACTCATTAAATAAAGTCTCATATGATTGATCAACATTGAGATAATCTACATTCTTTAAAAGTGTAATGGCTTTGTTTGTTATGCCATCATCAGATAATAAGTTTTATAGTTGAGGCTCGATATGAGCAGTATATATTTTTTAGTACCTACCTTAATTGCGATCATTATTTCGATGCTTATCGTACGCGCAGGAGCGATTGCGTTGATGATGACCGGAATGAGTTTTGATCAAGCAAAATTTCAAGCTTTATCAGCATTTAGTGGTACTGGTTTTACAACGCGTGAGGCTGAACGTGTTGTGAAGCATGCTCAACGGCGCAAGATTATTACGTGGTTAATGATATTAGGTAACGCAGGTATTGTGACGATGATCGTAACCGCAACTTCCTCTTTTGCTAATACCAAAGGACTAGAAGTTGGAGTCAATGCCTTGTTTTTAATGTTTGGAATCTGGTTAATTTATTTCATTGCCAAACATTCAACCTTGACACGTTATTGGGAAGTTTTTGCCCGAAAACATCTAGCACGATTAAAATTGTTTGATGAGGATGCTGCTGTTGATGAGATGTTACATATTACTGAAGGTTATGGTGTGGTTCGTATTCAGCTTTTGGAAAACTCAATTTTTATAGGTAAACCTTTGGCTGAATTGAACGTAGGTTTGCTCAAATCATTTATATTGGGCATTGAACGCGGTAATGAATGGCATCCCGTTCCTCGTTCGGATATGAAACCTAAAATTGGCGACTTTCTTGTTATTTATGGCCAGTTAGATGATTTAGCCGACCATTTTAGCTAAGGTAACTACATTTTAGTGATATAAATTAGTTTTTATTCAATGTGTTATACGGATAATTTAAGCAGTTTTCTTTCGCCTGAGCAATACATAAACCGCGCCTGTTCCACCATCTTCGATTGGCGCAGAGCAAAATGCTAATACGTCTTCAGCTTGTTGTAACCAGCCATTTAATTTGCTTTTTAATACTGGTTTTTGATGCTGAGAACTCCAACCTTTGCCATGAATAATTCGCACACAACGAATATTATACTGTTGGCAATCATGTAAAAATTCCGCCAAAGCATGGTGAGCGATAGTAATTGTCATGCCATGCAGATCAAGTTCGGCTTCCATTTCAAGATGACCATTTCTGAGACGTGAAAACAAGCGTTCCTGAATACCACTGCGTCTAAAAGCTAATGATTCTTCGCCAGTTATTGTATGCGGTTCATAATCTTCTGAAAATGTGTCGCTAAATTCTTGGTGAGTACGTTGCTGTTGATAGCGTGGAATGGGTTTTATCTGTTTAGTAACAGGATGAATTTTGTCTTGTTCTATTTGTTCAATTTCACCGACTTCTTCGCGGAACAAAGCTATTTCATGCAGGTCAATTTTTGACGGTTTTGATTTCATAATGAGTGCTTTTTTATAACGAATTGATGAATTATTAATGGATTAAAGAGTGGTTGAAACGAAGAAATAATGAATCATTTTAGCATTGTGTTGTACAAAATATTTTTTATGCTTTAGTATTTCGCCCACTTGTCGGGGTGCCTTAAGTGGCTGAGATGAAACCCGTTGAACCTGAAGAGGCTAGAACCTCCGTAGGAAACAAGTGAGTCCACATGATACTTGAGAATATTTTATATTTAAGATCATTGGGCTTATCCCTTGTTCGCTTCCGCGCAACTTTTCTCTCGCTCCCCGTTATTTTTTGTAACAGTTAAGGGGAAGTGCAGTGTCAGAAAAAAATAATGTTATTGATATCAAAGATCGTTCAGGAATTAGTACCGAGCCAATGCCGGGTTCTGAAAAAGCGTATGTCACTGGTAGTCGTGATGATATACGAGTTCCTTTCCGTAAAATAAGCCTAACCGATACACCAAACCGTGATGCAAGCTTGCCGGGTGAACCTAACCAGCCTATTTTCATCTATGACACGGCAGGTATTTATACCGATCCTAAAGCGACGATTGATCTTGAAAAAGGCTTACCTGCTATTCGCCAAGCATGGATTGACGATCGCGCAGATACGATTGAATTAACAGAATACAGTTCTGAGTACACCAAGCAACAAGCGGCTGAAAAATTAGATATCCCTTTATTTGAACATAACCGTAAACCTCGTCGTGCCCAACCGGGTAAAAATGTTAGCCAAATGCATTACGCCCGCCAAGGCATCATCACACCAGAAATGGAATTCATTGCCATTAGAGAAAATATCGGGCGTATTGCATTACAAGATGAAGAGTTGTTACCTGCTTGTGTCGATAGCCATATCACACCAGAGTTTGTTCGTAAGGAAGTAGCAGAAGGTCGTGCCATTATTCCAGCGAATATTAATCATCCCGAATCTGAGCCGATGATCATAGGGCGTAACTTCTTAGTGAAAATTAACGCTAATATTGGTAACTCTGCCACCACATCTTCTATTGAAGAAGAAATAGAAAAAATGGTGTGGAGTATCCGCTGGGGTGGTGATAACGTCATGGATTTATCAACAGGTAAAAACATTCACCAAACGCGTGAATGGATTATCCGTAATTCACCCGTACCAATTGGTACCGTGCCTTTGTACCAAGCTTTAGAGAAAGTGAATGGTATTGCTGAAGATTTAACGTGGGAAGTCTATCGCGATACCTTGATCGAACAAGCTGAGCAGGGTGTGGATTATTTTACGATTCATGCTGGCATTCGTTTAGCACATATTCCATTAACTGTTGATCGCACGACCGGTATCGTTTCGCGTGGTGGTTCAATTATGGCGGCATGGTGTTTAGCGCATCATCAAGAAAGCTTTTTGTACACGCATTTTGAAGATATCTGCGAAATCATGAAAGCGTATGACGTTTCATTTTCTTTAGGCGATGGTTTGCGTCCGGGTTCACAAGCTGATGCTAATGATGCGGCTCAATTTGCCGAATTGATGACACTTGGCGAATTGACTCAAATCGCATGGAAACATGATGTACAGGTGATGATTGAAGGGCCAGGTCATGTACCCATGCATAAGATTAAAGAAAATATGGACATGCAATTAAAGCATTGTCATGAAGCACCTTTTTATACTTTAGGCCCATTAGTCACCGATATTGCACCGGGCTATGACCACATTACGTCAGGTATTGGTGCGGCGATGATCGGTTGGTATGGCACGGCGATGTTGTGTTATGTAACACCCAAAGAACATCTTGGTTTGCCCAATAAAGATGACGTTAAAACAGGCATCATCACTTATAAAATTGCGGCGCATGCGGCTGATTTAGCCAAAGGCCATCCAGGTGCTGAAATACGTGATTATGCGCTATCAAAAGCACGTTTCGAATTCCGTTGGGAAGATCAATTTAATCTTGGTTTAGATCCGGATACCGCACGCGAATTCCATGATGAAACCTTGCCAAAACCGAGTGCTAAAGTTGCTCATTTCTGTTCAATGTGTGGTCCTAAATTTTGTTCTATGCAGATTTCACATGACATAAAAGCAGCGTTTGTTGAAAAGTCAGAAGAGTTTAAAGCAGGCGGTAGCAAGATTTATCATCAGGTTTAATAAATAGTGAAACGCTATCTTATTGTTGGCAGTGGCCTCATTGGTCGCTTGCTAGCTTGGCGACTGTGTCGTGCTGGTCATCATGTTGATATTTTATCGAGTGATGATCAACAGGGTACAGGGAGCGCTGGTTATATTGCCGCGGCGATGATTGCGCCGGCGACGGAAGCCATTACTAGCGAAGCGATGGTAAAGACTATCGGCAACAAATCATTGCAGCTTTGGCCGCAATGGTTAGCCGAGTTACCAGAGCCGGTGTTTTATCAAAATAATGGTACGTTGGTGGTGGCTCATACGGGTGATCAAGCTGAAATGGCTAGGTTTACGCGTCGAGCTGAACATGTGTTATCACTCGATGATTATGCGGTGTTAGATAAGGTGCAATTAGCTGAGTGTGAGCCACAATTAGCAGAGCAGTTTGATCAGGCGATGTTATTTGAACAAGAAGCCTATTTAGATAATCGTCATTTATACAGGTTGTTGGCACAGGTACTGGCAAGCGAGCAATGTCGCTGGCAGCGTTGTGATGATATTGAGACATTAACCGCAGGCTCGATTGATGAAAATTGTCGGCATTATTTTGGTTATGGTCGTGCAATTTATGATGCGGTGATTGACTGCCGTGGCAATGGCGCGCAGCAAGATATTGATGATTTACGCAGTGTTCGTGGCGAAGTGATTCGGGTACATGCGCCTGAGGTGCATTTTAAACACGCGATTCGTTTAATGCATCCACGTTATCCATTGTATTTATCGCCTAGACCCAATAATGAATATGTATTGGGGGCAACGGTGATTGAAAGTAATGATATGTCACCAGTCAGTATTCGTTCTGGCTTGGAATTAATGTCGGCGTTGTATAGCCTTCATAAGGGGTTTTCTGAGGCAAGAATTTTGGAAATGTCAGCCCATTGTCGTCCTGCATTGTTCAATAATATGCCGAGAATTAGCCGAACAGAATGGGGTTTTCAAATCAATGGGTTTTATCGTCATGGCTATTTATTTTCGCCCGCTATTATCAGCGATATGTTGGCGATTCTCGAAGGTAAAATGGCACAAGTAAGTTTTGGAGATTATTACAATGTCTGAGTCAGTGATGGCTAAAAAACAGATTGAGATAGTGTTTAATGGCGATGTGTTTAGTGTAGAAAAAGACATTACCGTGATGGATTTGTTACAACTGTTTGGAGTAATAACACGGCGTTTTGTGGTGGTGATCAATGATCAGATCATTCCTAAGTCAACGTATATGACGACTCAATTAGAGTTGGGCGATCACTGCGATATTATCTCGCCGATAAGTGGAGGTTAAGATGCACGCATCACCTTGGAAAGTTTACGGAACGGAACTGGGAAGTCGTTTATTTATTGGCACGGCTTTATATCCATCGCCACAAGTTATGTTGGAGGCAATACAAGCCTCACAATCACAAGTGATCACGGTTTCACTACGCAGACAAACACCGACTAAATCAGCAAGTGGTGATAAATTTTGGCAATTAATCGAGTCTTTAGGCTGTCATTTATTGCCCAATACTGCTGGGTGTTACAGCGCTCAAGATGCGATTAAAACAGCCCGTTTGGCACGAGAGTTATTTGATACCGATTGGATTAAGCTAGAAGTATTGGGCGATAGTTATAATCTGCAACCGGATCCCTTTGCCTTGGTTGAAGCGACCAAAGTGTTGGTTAATGAAGGTTTTAAAGTTTTCCCCTATTGCACAGATGATTTGGTGTTATGCCAAAAATTGGCAGATTTAGGCTGCGAAGTATTGATGCCTTGGGGAGCACCCATTGGCACCGGACAAGGACTGATCAATCCTTATGCTCTAGAAACCTTACGCAAGCGATTGCCAGACCTAACCTTATTAGTCGATGCTGGCATAGGTAAACCTTCTGATGCCGTACAAGCGATGGAATTAGGTTTTGATGGTATTTTATTGAATACGGCCGTTGCCGAAGCATTAGACCCTGCAAAAATGGCCGATGCCTTCGCTCAAGCTATTAATGCCGGTCGTTTGGCTTATGAAGCAGGCGTGATGCCAAAACGTGATAATGCTAAACCGAGTACACCAACACTTGATCAACCTATCTGGCAGCAATATGACTAAACCTGTGGTATTACTAATTGGCGGACTTGATCCTCAAGGCTGTGCTGGGATTATCGCGGATAGCCAAACCGTCACAGCACATGGCTGTCATCCTGTACCTTTAGTGACATGTCTAACGCAGCAAACGCAAGCGGGATTATGTCAATTAGGTGCATTGGACGTCGAACAGTTTAATGAACAATATCAATCATGTGTCGCTGATTTTGATATTGCAGCGATTAAGGTTGGCCTGATTCCAAACTTAGAAATTGCACAAGCGGTATTAACGATAATAAAACAACATGCTGTGCCGGTGATTTGGGATCCCGTTTTAGCCAGTACATCAGGTGGCGTATCGGTGAGTGATGATGTGCAGCATTATTTATTAACAGAGTTGCTGCCAGAAATAAGCTTGCTGACACCCAACAGGATTGAATTAGTACTATTGACTCAACAACAGGCGCAAGCAACAGCCGTTGAACACTTATTAAATATTGGTTTACCAGCCTGTTTAGTGAAAGGTGGCCACGCTGATAGTCAATGGGCAACTGATTATTTTAATGACAACAGCCATGCCTTTTATTGTTATGCCGATAAACAAGATAAACAAGTGCGTGGAACAGGCTGTGTATTGGCGTCTAGCATTGCCAGCAATATGGCGTTAAATCATGATATTCGTGATGCTATCGTATTAGCCAAAGCCTACTTAACGCGGGGCATTCGTCAAGCTAAGCAAGTTGGACCTTACCATGTTATTGCTCATGCCAGTGCTGACTTTGAATTACAGGATATTCCTAAATTGACGTATTCTGAAAAATTAGTTGGTCAGCAGTTTAACTTCCCATCTTGTCCACAACGTTTAGGGATTTATCCGGTCGTCGACAGTAGTGATTGGATTAAAAAGTTAACCGAAGAGGGCATCAAAACCATTCAACTTCGTATTAAAAATGCTACGGATGAGCAAAAACATAGTGAGATTAAAAGGGCGATTAGCCATTGTGATAAATCAGTAGCCTTTTTTGTGAATGACTATTGGCAAGTCGCGATTGAGCATCACGCCTACGGTGTACATTTAGGCCAAGAAGATTTACATGACGCTAACCTAATAGCTATTGAACAAGCAGGATTAAGACTCGGCGTATCCACCCATTCTTATTGGGAGCTTGCTCGTGCTTTAGCGGTGAATCCAAGTTACATCGCATTAGGCCCCGTGTTTGCAACCACCAGTAAAATCATGCCGTGGACGCCACAAGGTGTAGAGCGGGTAAAGCAGTGGACAAAACTATTAGGTGAGGCTTATCCCTTAGTCGCTATTGGTGGCATTGATCAAGAGCGTGCCGAACAATTGCACAAAACAGGCGTGGGTTCAGTGGCGATGATTTCTACGATTACTAAAGCTGAGGATTATAAAAAAGTAACGCGGGATTTATTGACGTTATGGCAATAACTTTATTGATAATTGCATTTCAATGTGTAAAATTCCAGCATCTAAAAATTCATCGCCATAGGCAATAAAGCCATGCTTTTTATAAAAGGCTTGGGCCTGTTTTTGAGACCACAATTTTATATCCTTTAATCCACGTTGTTTAGCGGCATGAACTAGTTCAACAAGCATCATTGATCCTATACCTTGTTTACGGTGAGCTTCTAACACCGACATACGGCCGATTTTCCCCTTTTGTGTCAGCCTTGCCGTGGCGACAGCTTGCCCATTTTTAATAGCGATAATGTGAAGAGCGGAGGCATCATCATCGTCCCATTCTTCGGATTCTGGAACCTGTTGCTCTTCAATAAATACCCTTTGACGGATAGGCATTGCTAAGGTTTTGGCGTCAGCCCAACCCAGTTTTATTAGCTTGAAATTTGTTCCAGTTGTCATATGAGTTCTTAATAACAAATAATAGATTTAGGATAGATTAATTTCTAGTCGAAAGCTATTCGTTAGATATACAAAAATCTTTATCAATTGACATAAAAAAAGACCAACTTCATTACATAAAGTTGGTCTTTTTTGAACTGCGTAATTAGGTGTAAATGGCGGTTAATCTAAATGCTAAGCAAAATAATTTTACTTTTCACGAGTGTGTCTAATACCTTGATTACCAGGCAATGTATCTGAATCTCTCGGATCAGCCAGGGTTGGATCATTCTTTTTAACTTCTGTATCCATCAGTTTTTTAAAAATGAAGCCAATAACTACAATTGCGATTACAGCAATTACGATCATCGTTGTTTTATCCATCTAAATATTTCCTATATTAATAAAAAGTCAGTATTGATTGCGGCTTATTATAATCGGTTCAAGGTTAATCCATCTTATAAAAATGATTTTAAATGAAGATTAACTCTCTTGTTCTTTTTCTTTATCTTCTTGAACTAACGATACGATTGACCAACCTTGTTCAGGGATAACGGGATCGGTTGCCGTGAAAAAATACAAACGATTTTTACTATTGATCGCAAACAAGGGCGTTGCACGTTTGCCGTATTGTTCTTGATAGGCTTCATAATCAAAGCTTTCACTTAGTTTGGTGCGTTTTGCTTTTGCACCTTGTGCTATCAAGCTAGCTAATTTTGAAAAGGTAATGTCATTACCAAATAACAGATGATAGCCGTGTGTTGCTTTAGTACGTGACTGTTGTTCTGCTCCTTCCTTTTCTTTTTCTACTTCAGTGCTTAGCGTGTAGATGTTATTGCTGCCAAATTCTGAACGGAACCTTAAACCAGCAAGCGCATTGAGTTCTTTTTGTGGTGTTAATGTTAGCACTTGTCCTAAGCCAACTAAATCAAGATGGCGATCGGCATGATCGGATACAGCATTACCATAATAAGTATCGAGCCCCGCCATACGTGATGCCTTTGCATTGGTCCAGCTGGTGTCGGTTAAGCGAGTGCGATAACCATTATCATTGAGCGCTTTAGCGATGACGATAGCGGTAGGATTCGCACCAATGATTAAGAAACCACTATCATCAGGATTGGCAACGCCTAATTTTTGTGCAATAAATTTAGCGGTTGCACCTTGCAATATCACCGTACCAATAATAATAGTGAAGGCGAGAGGTACTAATAATTCCGCATGTTCAACGCCTACTTCTTGTAAACGAATGGCAAATAATGCCGTGACCGCAGCTGCCACGATACCGCGTGGACCGATCCAACTAATTAATGTCTTTTCTTGCCATGTAAGATCAGAACCAATTGTGGATACGAATACTTTAATCGGGCGGATAACAAATTGAATAAGAAGAAAGACTAATAATGCACCCATGCCTAATGCTTCAAATTGAGCAAATTCCAGCCGTGCCGCAAGTAAAATGAATAGGCCTGAAATAAGCAAAATACTCAGACTTTCTTTAAAGTCGAGAATATCTTCAACCGGTACATTTTTCATGTTGGCTAGCCAGATCCCCATTACGGTAACGGCTAATAATCCAGATTCTTCTGATAGATGGTTAGATAAGGCAAATACGCCAAAGACTAAACATAAGGTCGCGACGTTATGCAGATATTCAGGCATTAAGTGATTACGCAAAACTAGACCAAATAAATAGGCTACTAAGCCACCAATTGCGGAACCAATAATGAGCGTTTGACCAAACATATAAACAGTGTGGCTGAGGGATACGTGTCCTTGTAATTGCATCGACAACATTACTTCAAACACTAATACGGCAAGGATTGCTCCTAGGGGATCAATAACGATACCTTCCCAACGAAGGATATTGGAAATAGTGGCGTTAGGACGCACTGTTCTGAGCATCGGAACAATAACGGTTGGTCCTGTGACCACCATCATTGCTCCAAATAATAATGACAATGACCAAGCAAAATCAAGCAAATAATGCGTCGCTAAGGTGATGCAACCCCATGTAATAGCAACACCAACCGTGAGCATATTACGTACGACTTTCTGTAGTCCGCGAATTTCATGAAATTTAAGCGTGAGACTGCCTTCAAATAGAATTATCGCAACCGCGAGTGAAACCATTGGGAAGAGTAAGTCACCAAACAGTTGTCCGGGATTTAACCAACCAGTAAGTGGACCGAGGATGATTCCCGCGACTAATAAAAATACGATTGCAGGTAATTTGACCCACCATGCGAACCACTGACAAAAAATAGCGACAATGCCGATGATGGAAAGCGCAATTACAGCTTCTTGGTGCATAGGTTTTCCTTAATGTTTACACGTTTTAAGATTAATTGTGACTGATACAAGTCCAATATAGTGACATTAAAATAAGGTAGATAGGAAAGACTTATCTAAATACTTCTACTTCTGCTCGACGATTAAGCGCACGTCCAGTAGAAGATTTGTTACTTGATATCGGGTTAGATTCACGATGGGATGAAGTGGAAATGAGTGATGCATCAATCTTGCACTGATTGATTAAGAAATTTTTAATCGTCATTGTACGTGATACAGATAATGCTTCATTAATCCGTTTGCGACCGTGATTATCAGTATGTCCTGAAATAGTGATGCGTTTAACACTCGTATCCATTTTCACGTAATCAGCTAATTTCGTCAGGGCTTGTTTCGCTTGTGGCGTTAAACTGGATAATTCTGAAGAAAAATAGACAGTGAGCTTACTCACGTCATCAAATGAATAAGAAGGCAAGTTTTCTAGACAACGCTGAAAATCAGGCAAAGAATCAGCAAGATGAATGGTAGAAAGCAAAACGCTTATTTCATTAGGAATATTTTGGCTGTGGTATCGAACCGTCGGAAAGCGACCTTGTTGAATTTGGGTTAAAGCTTGGTTAGCAAAAGGGCCTGATAAAACGAATTCTGTTTGACCTTTTATTGTAGGCTGTTCAACTATTATTGAACGCTGTTCGACATTTTGCCAAGGTGCTTCTGCGATTTCAAAATTCACATTACCTTGACTTGCCGGATAAGACTTGGTTGTAAATGTAAGGCTTAATTGACCACCTGATTGTCGCTGAAATTTTGCCTCACCGAAGTCAGCAATAGGCTGGCTTAATGTACACATTAATGGTGTTTCAGTTACTTGCCAGCGAGTATCAGTCAGTGGCGCTTGAAATTGCTCGGCTTGAATCAAGAAAGAAAGTGATAACAATGCAAAACAGCTCAGTAATTTTATAAGCATAAGATTGGGTTCGATTTGTTTCAATATTTTAGAAGGCTATGAATAGGATAACTTGCTAATTGGTCACGACCCTGTAGCATAGTTAATTCTACAACAAATGCACAGGCAACGACTTCGCCACCTAGTTTTTCGACTAATTGGCAACTCGCTTTAGCCGTGCCACCCGTTGCTAATAGATCATCGATAAGTAGAATACGGTCACCAGGATTAATCGCGTCGATATGCGCCTCTAAACTTGCATCACCATATTCCAATTTATAATCAACCGATTGCACATCGTAAGGCAACTTTCCAGGCTTACGTAAAGGAATAAAGCCAACATTGAGTTCCCAAGCGACAAGACTGCCAAATATAAAACCGCGAGCTTCCATTCCTGCAACGGCATTGATCTGTGTGTTTTTAAAAGGTTCGATAAGCC